>Ga0209258_100362_pt1 | contig 61104 bp, 59 predicted proteins | sample Araplaol_mTSA_r2_FD_184281 | JGI IMG/M metagenome (GOLD analysis project Ga0209258, IMG submission 184281) | Arabidopsis root microbial communities from North Carolina, USA - plate scrape CL_Col_mTSA_r2 (SPAdes) (version 2) | ecosystem: Host-associated > Plants > Roots > Endosphere | place: USA...
CTCGTTCTTGAGCTTGTACTTGTTGACGCCGACGATCACGTCCTTGCCCGAGTCGATGCGCGCCTGCTTCTCGGCGGCCGCGGCCTCGATCTTCAGCTTGGCCCAGCCGCTCTCGACGGCCTTGGTCATGCCGCCCATGGCCTCGACCTCCTCGAGGATGGCCCAGGCCTTGTCGGCCATCTCCTGCGTGAGCGACTCCATCATGTAGCTGCCGGCCCACGGGTCGACGACGTTGGTGATGTGCGTCTCCTCCTGAATGATCAGCTGCGTGTTGCGCGCGATGCGCGCGCTGAACTCGGTGGGCAGCGCGATCGCCTCGTCGAAGCTGTTGGTGTGCAGGCTCTGCGTGCCGCCGAACACCGCGGCCATGGCCTCGATGGTGGTGCGCACGACGTTGTTGTACGGATCCTGCTCGGTCAGCGACCAGCCCGAGGTCTGGCAATGCGTGCGCAGCATCAGGCTCTTCGGGTTCGTCGCGCCGAACCCGGTCATGATCCGGCACCACAGCAGGCGGGCCGCGCGCATCTTGGCCACCTCGAGGTAGAAGTTCATGCCGATCGCCCAGAAGAACGACAGGCGCGGCGCGAAGTCGTCCACGGCCAGGCCCTTGGCCAGCGCGGTGCGCACGTACTCCTGGCCGTCGGCCAGCGTGAACGCCAGCTCCAGCGCCTGGTTCGCGCCGGCCTCCTGCATGTGATAGCCGGAGATGGAGATCGAGTTGAACTTCGGCATCTTCTGCGCCGTGTACTCGATGATGTCGCCGATGATGCGCATCGAGGGCTCGGGCGGGAAGATGTACGTGTTGCGGACCATGAACTCCTTGAGGATGTCGTTCTGGATGGTTCCGGACAACTGCGCCTGCGCCACGCCCTGTTCCTCGGCGGCGACCACGTAGCCGGCGAGCACCGGCAGCACGGCGCCGTTCATCGTCATGGACACGCTGACCTTGTCGAGCGGGATGCCGTCGAACAGGATCTTCATGTCCTCCACCGAGTCGATGGCCACGCCGGCCTTGCCCACGTCGCCCGTCACGCGCGGATGGTCGGAGTCGTAGCCGCGGTGCGTGGCCAGGTCGAACGCGACGCTGACACCTTGCGCGCCGGCGGCCAGCGCCTGGCGGTAGAACGCGTTCGATTCCTCGGCGGTGGAAAAGCCCGCGTACTGGCGGATCGTCCACGGCCGCACCGCGTACATGGTGGGCTGCGGGCCGCGCACGAAGGGGGCGAAGCCGGGCAGGGTGTCGGCATGGGGCAGGCCGGCCACGTCGGCGGCCGTGTACAGCGGCTTGACGACGATGCCGTCGGGCGTGTGCCAGTCGAGCTGGCCGATGTCGCCCCCGGGCGCCGACTTGGCGGCGGCGCGCTGCCACTGGGCCAGCGACGCGGCGGGGAACTCGGGCGCGGTGTCGGGGGTGGCCGAGTCGGCTTTCGGCGGTGTGGGATGCGCCATGAAACGGGTCTCCTGTCGGCTCGTCGCCAATGATACGTGGGTGCTCGCCCACCGTTGCGCCCGCGCCCCGACGCCAGGGCGGTCAGCTTGCGGAAAGTCCGGCGACAGTATTTTCAGGTGAAGCCGATGCGACAGGTATCCGATAGCTCCAGTGTCGCCACGCCGAACCGTCGCGTGGCCACTTGCATGGAACCTGGAGAACGCATGAACTCGCTCAGAAACCTTCGGATCGGACCGCGCCTGGGCGTCGCCTTCGCCACGCTTCTGCTGGCCCTGTGCGCGGTGGCCGGCTTCGGCGCCTTGCAGACCGCCAAGGTCAACGACAACGTCATCGACATCGGCACCAACTGGATGGCCAGCGTCGAGTTCCTGGGCGACATGCGCGGCGTGGCCAACGACATCCGCCGCACCTCGCTACGCATCACGCTGGAGGCCGACGAGCAGGCGCGCAAGCCGCTGCTGGCCAAGCACGACGACCTGGTGGCGACGCAGTTCCCCGTCGTGATGCAGGCCTATGCGAAGACCGTGTCCTCGCCCGAGGAGACGAAGCTGTTCGAGGCCATCAAGACCGCCTGGGCCGCATACATCGTGCAGGACAAGAAGATCCTCGACCTCGTGGCCGCCGGCGATGCCAGCTTCGCGGACGCCCGCAAGCAGGCGGTCGGCCCGTCCGGCGACGCGTTCGTCGCCTTCATGGCGGCGATCAGGGACGACATGGTGCTCAACGTCAACGGCGGCCAGGACGCGATCCAGGCCGCGGCCGTCACCTATCGCAACGCGCTGATCCTCGACGGCACGGCCGTGGCCATCGCCGTGGTGCTGGGCGTGCTGCTGGCCGTGGCCATCACGCGCTCCATCGTCGGGCCCATCGAAGAAGCGGTGAAGCTGGCCGACACCGTGGCGCGCGGCGACCTCACCTCGCGCATAGCCACTGCCGGCCGCGATGAGCCGGCGCGCCTGCTGGCGGCGCTCGCGCGCATGAACGACAGCCTGGTCGGCATCGTCGGCCAGGTACGTGCGGCCAGCGACAGCATCGCCACCGGCTCCTCGCAGATCGCCACGGGCAACGCCGACCTGAGCCAGCGCACGGAGGAGCAGGCCTCCAACCTGCAGCAGACGGCCGCGTCGATGGAGGAGCTCTCGTCGACCGTGCGCAACAACGCCGACACCGCGCGCCAGGCCGCGACGCTCGCCGGCACGGCCAGCGCGGCCGCACAGCGCGGCGGCGCCGTCGTGGGCCAGGTGGTGGGCACGATGGACCAGATCACCGGCAGCTCGAAGAAGATCGCCGACATCATCGGCGTGATCGACGGCATCGCCTTCCAGACCAACATCCTGGCGCTGAACGCCGCGGTGGAGGCGGCGCGCGCCGGCGAGCAGGGCCGCGGCTTCGCGGTGGTGGCGAGCGAGGTTCGCAGCCTGGCGCAGCGCAGCGCCGAGGCGGCCAAGCAGATCAAGGTGCTCATCACCGAGAGCGTCGAGCGGGTGGAGGCGGGCAGCCGCCAGGTCGACGAGGCCGGCCGCGCGATGGAGGACATCGTGGCCCAGGTCAAGCACGTCAACGACCTGATCGGCGAGATCAGCTCCGCCACGCAGGAGCAGACCCAAGGCATCGGCCAGGTGGGCGACGCCGTCTCCGAGCTCGACAAGGTGACCCAGCAGAACGCGGCGTTGGTCGAGGAGAGCGCGGCCGCGGCCGAGAGCCTGAACCAGCAGGCCGCCCGCCTGGTCGAGGCGGTGAGCGTCTTCACGGTCAGCGCCTGAACGGAATCCGGAATCCGCGGCGCACGCTCCGTCGAAGGCCGCAGCGCGGGTAAATGCCCGCTTCGCGCAGGTCAAGTCGATGCCGCGCGGGCCGATACCTCCAAGGATTCCCCGCTCATTTGCTGGAAGCCTTGCCGAGATCTCCGTGCCGAAATCCTCTCCCGACGCGACGTCCCAGACGCCCGGACCCTTGCCGGCGGCGGAGTGGGCGACGCTGCATCGACTGATGCAGATCTACCTGAGCCGCGACACCGAGTCGGCCGAGATCCGCGCCCGCCTGGTGCAATGGGTGACCTTCGTCTCGCCGTGGCTGATGGCGGTCAACATCGCCAGCGCGATCCTGCTGGCGCTGACGCTCCCCGCGGCGGTGGCGCCATGGCTGCGCTGGGCCTGGTGCGGCGCCGTCTGCGCGCTGTGCACGCTGGGGCTGGCCGGCTGGCTGCGCCATCGCGCGAAGCGGCCGACGCGCGTGAGCCCGGCCGTCGTGCGCAAGAGCGCGATCCACGCGGGCGTCCTGTCGGCCTTGTGGGCCGCGCTGCCCTGGACGATCTTTCCCGACGCGGCGCCGTCGGCGCAGATCCTGATCGCGGGTGTGATGCTGGGCATGGTGGCCGGCGGCGGCTTCGTGCTGACGCCGCTCGCACCGGCCGCCATCGTCTTCACCGCCATCATCGGCGTGTCCACCAGCGCCGCGGTGGCGCAGATGCGCGATCCGATGGCCGCGCTGCTGTCGGCGCTGATGGCGGGCTACACGGGGATCACCATCGCGGCCGTCATCCTCGGCGCCCGCCGGTCGGCCGGCGCGCTGCGCGCCGAGCGCGAGTCCGAGCGCCAGGGGCAGCTCGTGGCGCTGCTGCTGAAGGACTTCGAGTCGCAGTCGGCCGACGTCATGTGGGAGACCGACGCGTCGGGCCGCCTCGTGCGCATCACCCCCAAGCTGGCCGCGCTGATGCGCCTCGACGGCGACGCCGCGGGCAGGCGCTCGCTGCTCGGCTGGTTCGAGCAGCAGTCGCGCGACGCGGAAGGCCAGCAGGCCCTGGCGCAGCTGCGCCAGGCCTTCGGCAGCGGCCAGGCGTTCCGCCAGCGCGGCATCCCGGTGAGCGCGGGCGGCGCGCGGCGCCGCTGGGCCATCACCGCGCGTCCGTTGGTGGACGAGTCGGGCGTCGACCAGGGCTGGCGCGGCGTGATCACCGACATCACGCTGGAGCACGACGCGCAGTCGCGCATGCAGCAACTGGCGCTGGTGGATTCGCTCACCGGCCTGGCCAACCGCACGCAGCTGCGCGACAAGCTGCAGCTCAAGCTCGACGCCGCGGCGGCCAGGCCGGCGGCGCTGCTGTGCATGAACATGGATCACTTCAAGCGCATCAACGACATGTTCGGCCACGCGGCCGGCGATGCCGTGCTGCGCGAGACCGCGCGCCGGCTGCGCAAGCTGGCGCGCGCGTCCGACGTGGTGGCGCGCGCCGGCGGCGACGAGTTCGCCGTGCTGCTGGATGACATCCACGGCGAGGACGACGCGCTGCGCTTCGGCCAGCGCATCGTGGCGGAGCTCAGCCGCGGCTATCCCAGCGATGCCGGCCTGATCAGCAGCAGCGCCAGCGTCGGCGTGGTCACCATCCCGGCCCACGGCACGACCGTGGACGAGCTGCTGGCCAACGCCGACCTCGCGCTGAGCACGGCCAAGGCGGCCGGTCGGTCGCGCGCCGAGATGTTCCACGCCGACATGGGCGAGCGCCTGCGCCTGCGCATGACGATGGAGCGCGACCTGCGCCAGGCCGTGGCCCGCAACGAGCTGCGCCTGCACTGGCAGCCGCAGGTGGACACGGCGCAATGGCGCGTCAGCGGCTGCGAGGCGCTGCTGCGCTGGCAGCACACCGAGCTGGGCCTGATCCCGCCGATGAACTTCATCCCGATGGCCGAGGAGACGGGCCTGATCGTCGAGCTCGGCGAATGGGTGCTCAACGAGGCCTGCCGCGTCGGCGCGCGCAAGCTGCAGGGCCTGACGGTGGCGGTCAACGTGTCGCCCATCCAGGTGGTGCGCGACGACTTCGTGCTGATGGTGCGCAAGGCGCTGGCCGCCAGCGGCCTGCCCGCGCAGCGCCTCGAGATCGAGATCACCGAGTCGCTGTTCATCGACGCCTCGCCCAAGGCGCTGCGCAACCTCGAGACGCTGCGCCAGATGGGCATCCACGTGGCGCTGGACGACTTCGGCACCGGCTACTCGTCGCTCGCCTACCTGCGCCAGTTCCCGTTCGACACGCTCAAGATCGACCGCGCCTTCGTGCGCGAGCTGGTCACGCAGCACGACGCGCGCGCCATCGTGCGCAGCATCGTGGAGCTGGCGTCGGCGCTGGGCATGAGCACCGTGGCCGAAGGCGTGGAGGAGCCCGCGCAGTTCGAGCTGCTGCGCCGCGCCGGCTGCCAGGCCGTGCAGGGCTTCCTGATCGCCCGGCCGATGCCGATCGACCAGGTGCTGGAGATGATGGAGAGCTGGGCCATGCAGCGCGCGCCCAGGTCGGATTCGGTGCCCGATTCGGTGTTCGCGCCGCTGGGCGACACCGAGCCGGGGGAACTGCGCGAGATGGGCGGCGACGCCATCCATTGACGAAAAAAGGTTCTTCGCCGATCTGCGGGGCGCGCCGGGGAGAGCACGACTCGCCGGGCCTGACCCAGCGCGCTCCGCAGCTCGGCGATGAACAAAAAAAAAATCCGGGCCGCATTCCCCGGAAATCGACGATGAATCGAAAAAAAGGCCGCTCGACGAGCGGCCATTCTTCTGCGGCGTCGCGTTCGCGACGCGCGATCTCAACGTTCGCCGATCGGCTTGACCGTGCGCGGCGCGGCGCCCGAGAACAGCTGGCGGGGACGGCCGATCTTGTACTCGGGGTCTGCGATCATCTCGTTGAGCTGGGCGATCCAGCCCACCGTGCGCGCGAGCGCGAAGTTGGCCGTGAACAGGCTCGTCGGGATGCCGATGGCGCGTTGCACGATGCCCGAGTAGAAGTCGACGTTCGGGTAGAGCTTGCGGGCGACGAAGTAGTCGTCTTCCAGCGCGATCTTCTCCAGCGCCATCGCCAGCTTGAACAGCGGGTCGTTGTGCAGGCCCAGCTCGTTCAGGACTTCGTGGCAGGTCTCGCGCATCAGCTTGGCGCGCGGGTCGTAGTTCTTGTAGACGCGGTGGCCGAAGCCCATCAGCTTGACGTTGGAGCTCTTGTCCTTGACCTGCGCGATGAACTCGCCGATCTTCTCGACGCCGCCCATCTTCTGGATGTCTTCCAGCATGTTGAGCGCGGCCTCGTTGGCGCCGCCGTGGGCCGGGCCCCACAGGCAGGCGACGCCGGCGGCGATGGCGGCGAACGGGTTGGTGCCCGACGAGCCGCACAGGCGCACGGTGGACGTGGACGCGTTCTGCTCGTGGTCGGCGTGCAGGATGAAGATGCGGTCGAGCGCGCGCTCGATCACCGGGCTCACTGTGAAGTCCTCGCACGGCGTGGCGAACATCATGCGCATGAAGTTGCCGGCGTAGCTGAGGTCGTTCTTCGGGTAGATGAACGGCTGGCCGACCGAGTACTTGTAGGCCATCGCCACCAGCGTGGGCATCTTGGCGATCAGGCGGATCGCGGCGATGTCGCGGTGCTCGGCGTTGTTGATGTCGGTGGAGTCGTGATAGAAGGCCGACAGTGCGCCCACGAGGCCGGTCATGACGGCCATCGGGTGGGCGTCACGGCGGAAGCCGCGCAGGAAGAAGTGCATCTGCTCGTTGACCATCGTGTGGTGCGTCACACGATTGACGAAGTCCGACTTCTGGTCGGAGTTGGGCAGCTCTCCGTACAGCAGCAGGTGGCAGGTCTCGAGGAAGTCGCAGTTCACCGCGAGCTGCTCGATCGGGTAGCCGCGGTACAGCAGCTCGCCCTTGTCGCCGTCGATGTAGGTGATGGCGGAGTTGCACGAGGCCGTGGACAGGAAGCCGGGGTCGTACGTGAACTTGCCGGTCTGGCCGTACAGCTTGCGGATGTCGATGACTTCGGGACCAATGGTGCCCTTGTAGATCGGCAGCTCCATGCTGGGGCTGCCATCGGAGAACGACAGGGTCGCTTTGACGTCGGACGGGGTCATTGGGAATTCCCTTTCTAGAGGACAGCAGGACGGCGCATGAGCGCCAATACTTCGTTGACTTCGGGGGTGTCGAGCTCGCCGTCGGGTTCGCGGCGCGCCAGCAGGAGGTCGAGCAGGTCGTTGTCGGGCAGGTCCATCAGGGGTTGCAGGCCCGCCACGTGGCGGACCGTGAGCCCGTCGCCCTGTTCCCGGAAGAAGCGCTCGATGAACAGGTCGTTCTCGAGCAGGCCGCGCTTGCACCGCCACTTCAGGCGGTTCAGTTCGGTCGGGTCGATGGCCGGGTCCATTGTGCGGATCGTCAGGAGACTTGGTTAGAGAGTGATGTCAGGTTCAGACGGCGCGGCGCACCATCATTTCCTTGATCTTGCCGATCGCCTTCGTCGGGTTCAGCCCCTTCGGGCAGACGTCGACGCAGTTCATGATCGTGTGGCAGCGGAACAGGCGGTACGGATCCTCGAGGTTGTCCAGGCGCGCACCGGTGGCCTCGTCGCGGCTGTCGGCGATGAAGCGGTAGGCCTGCAGCAGGCCGGCCGGGCCGACGAACTTGTCGGGGTTCCACCAGAAGCTGGGGCACGACGTGGAGCACGACGCGCACAGGATGCACTCGTACAGGCCGTTGAGCTCCTCGCGTTCCTCGGGCGTCTGCAGGCGCTCCTTCTCGGGCGGCGGCGTGTCGTTGACGAGGTACGGCTTGATGGAGTTGTACTGCTGGAAGAACTGCGTCATGTCGACGATCAGGTCGCGGATGACCGGCAGGCCGGGCAGCGGCTTCAGGATGATCGTCTGCGGCAGCGACAGCATGTTCGTGAGGCACGCCAGGCCGTTCTTGCCGTTGATGTTCATCGCGTCCGAGCCGCACACGCCCTCGCGGCACGAACGGCGGTACGAGATCGTCGGGTCGATGGACTTCAGCTTGATCAGGGCGTCCAGCAGCATGCGTTCCGAGCCGTCGAGTTCGATCTCGAGGGTCTGCATGTACGGCTTGTCGTCCTTGTCCGGGTCGTAGCGGTAGATCTGGAAAGTGCGCTTGGTCATGGTTTTTCTTCCTTCCAGGGGTCAGAACGACCGCACGGCCAGGGGGATCGATTCGGTGGTCAGCGGCTTGAGCTTGACCGGCTTGTAGTCCAGGCGGTTGTCCGCGGAGAACCACAGCGTGTGCTTGAGCCAGTCGACGTCGTTGCGGCCGAGCGGGTTCTTCGGCGAGTCAGCGGGCTCCTCGTAGTCGACGACCACGTGCGCGCCGCGGCATTCCTTGCGCGCGGCGGCCGACACGATCGTGGCCTGCGCCACCTCGATCAGGTTCTCCACCTCCAGCGCCTCGATGCGCGCCGTGTTGAACACCCTGGACTTGTCGCCCAGCGTGATGTTCTTGACGCGCTCGCGCAGCGCCGCGATCTGCACCACGCCTTCGTCGAGCAGGGCCTGGGTGCGGAACACGCCGGCGTGCTTCTGCATCGTCGAGCGGATGTCGTTGGCCACGTTCTGCGCGTACTCGCCGTTGACGTTGTTGTCGAGGCGCGCCAGGCGGGCCAGCGTGCGGTCGGCGGCGTCGGCGGGCAGCGGCTTGTTGGCGCGCGACTTCAGGTCGGCGGCCACGATGTGGTTGCCGGCGGCGCGGCCGAACACCACCAGGTCCAGCAGCGAGTTGGTGCCCAGGCGGTTGGCGCCGTGCACGCTCACGCAGGAGCACTCGCCCACCGCGTACAGGCCGTTGATGACCGCGTTCGGATCGCCGTCCTTGGGCGCGACGACCTGGCCGTGGATGTTGGTGGGGATGCCGCCCATCTGGTAGTGGATCGTCGGCACCACCGGGATCGGTTCCTTGGTGATGTCGACGTTGGCGAAGTTGTGGCCGATCTCCAGCACCGAGGGCAGGCGCTTGGCGATGGTCTCGACGCCCAGGTGGGTCATGTCGAGGTGGATGTAGTCCTTGTTCGGACCGCAGCCACGGCCTTCCTTGATCTCCTGGTCCATGCAGCGCGAGACGAAGTCGCGCGGCGCGAGATCCTTGTAGTGCGGGGCGTAGCGTTCCATGAAGCGCTCGCCGTCGGAGTTGCGCAGGATCGCGCCCTCGCCGCGGCAGCCTTCGGTGAGCAGCACGCCCGCTCCGGCCACGCCGGTGGGGTGGAACTGCCAGAACTCCATGTCCTCCAGCGGGATGCCGGCGCGCGCCGCCATGCCCAGGCCGTCGCCGGTGTTGATGAACGCGTTGGTGGACGCCTGGTAGATGCGGCCCGCGCCGCCGGTGGCCATCAGCACCACCTTGGCCTCGAGGATGTGCAGGTCACCGGTCTCCATCTCGATGGCGGTGACGCCCACCACGTCGCCGTCGGCGTCGCGGATGAGGTCCTGCGCCATCCACTCGACGAAGAACTGCGTGTGCGACTTCACGTTCTGCTGGTACAGCGTGTGCAGCAGCGCGTGGCCGGTGCGGTCGGCCGCGGCGCAGGCGCGTTGGACGGCCTTCTCGCCGTAGTTGGCGGTGTGGCCGCCGAACGGGCGCTGGTAGATGGTGCCGTCCGGGTTGCGGTCGAACGGCATGCCGAAGTGCTCGAGCTCGTAGACGACCTTGGGTGCCTCGCGGCACATGAACTCGATCGCGTCCTGGTCGCCGAGCCAGTCGGAGCCCTTGACGGTGTCGTAGAAGTGGTAGTGCCAGTTGTCCTCGCTCATGTTGCCCAGCGAGGCGCCGATGCCGCCCTGCGCCGCGACGGTGTGCGAGCGCGTGGGGAACACCTTGGACAGCACGGCCACGTTGAGGCCGGCGAGCGACAGCTGCAGCGACGCGCGCATGCCGGAGCCGCCCGCGCCGACGATGACGACGTCGAACTTGCGCTTGGTGATTTTCGAGTTTGCGGATGAAGCGGCGGACATTCTCAGATTCTCCAGAGCACTTGCAGGGCCCAGCCGGCGCAGCCGACCAGCCAGGCGATGGCGGCGACTTGCAACACGATGCGCGCGGCCAGGGGCTTGACGTAGTCCATCAGCACGTCGCGCACGCCCACCCAGGCGTGCCAGATGATGGAGGCGATGGTGACGAAGGTGAGCACCTTCATCCATTGGTGCGCGAAGATGGCGCCCCACTTCTCGTAGCTCATCTCGCCGGGCATCAGGCATTCGATGACCAGGACGATGGTGAACAGGGCCATCAGGACGGCGGTGGCGCGCTGCACCAGCCAGTCGCGCAGGCCGTAGTGGGCGCCGACGACGACGCGCTTCGATCCGAAGTTGGTAGACATTGTTGGCGGGCCCCGTTCAGTAGCCGATGAACAGCTTGTAGGCGAAGACGAGCGTCAGGACGGCGGCGATGCCGATCGCGACGAGCGCCGAGACGCGGCCGAATTCCTTGTCCACCGTGTGCGTGAAGTCCATGTACAGGTGGCGCACGCCCGCGCAGAAGTGCTGCAGGAAGGACCAGATCAGCGCCAGCGCGGCGAGCTTCACCACGAAGGCCGGCACGAAGCCGATGCCGGCGGTGAACGCGCTGCGGAACTCGTCGAACGAGACCTCGTCGGTGACGCTGGTGTCGAACATCCAGATCACGAACGGCAGCAGGATGATGATGATGAGCCCGCTGACGCGGTGCAGGATGGACACCCAGCCCGCCGGCGGCAGCCGGTACTGGGTGGCGTCGAGCAGGCTCATCTGCCCGGGTCGCTTCTTGATCGCCTTCGCGTCAGCCATGGTGATTCCTTGCTGTTATGTCGTTATGTCGTCTGGGCGGCGCCAACGAAGCGCCACCTGGTGTCCGGCGCCAGCACGCCGCGGTTCCGGCGTCGACGGATGGCGTCGGGGACCGGTAAAACCCGCGAATTTTATGGCAATGCAACATGCGTTGCCGAAGTCGGGATTGGATTGCGCCGAACGTCGCTTTTCCACCGCAGCGCGGACACGCGCCGGGGCAAGGGGAAGCGGAGTCCGCGCTGTCATTCTCAGTTCAACGTGTTGCGGTAGTAGTGGCTGTCGGTGCGGTAGAGGCCGCGCCGCAGTTCCACGGGCTTGTCGCCGTAGGTGAACGACAGCCGCTCCACCGACAGCAGCGGCGTGCCCGGCGCCACCGCCAGCACCTCGGCGGTCGGCGCGTCGGCCGCGACCGCGCGGATCTTCTCCTCGGCGCGGATCATGCGCACGCCGAACTCGGTCTCGAACAGGCCGTACATTGGCCCGATGTAGTCGGTGAGCCGCTCGGCGGTGAGGCCCTTGAACAGCAGCGCGGGCAGCCAGATCTCGTCGAGCACCACCGGGCGGTCGTCCTGCGCCAGCGTGCGGCGCACGAGGATGGCGCCCTCGGCGCCCTTCAACTCGAGCGCGCGCGCGATGGGCGCGGGCGCGCGGATGCGCTTGCAGTCGATGAAGTGGCGCTCCATGCCTCTGGGCTTGGCATCGTCGGGCGCCAGGCGCAGGAAGCGGTACTGGATCTGCTCTTCGGCGTGCGTGGCGACGAAGGTGCCCTTGCCCTGGCGGCGCACCACGAGGTTCTCGGTGGCCAGCTCGTCGATCGCCTTGCGCACCGTGCCCTGGCTGACGCGGTAGCGCGCCGCGAGGTCGGTCTCGGCGGGGATGGCCTCGCCCGGCTTCCATTCGCCGTCCTGCAGGCTGCGCGTGATCAGCAGCTTGATCTGCTGGTACAGCGGGCTGAAGGCGGGGCCGGACGGGTCCGAGGACATGGGAGTAGGTGGGCGCGAAGGAGTCCGGCCCGCGGAAGGGGCCGCCGGCATTGCAGCACAGCCGGCCGGCCCGCGTCCACCTTGCCCGGAGCATCCGACTGGGCTTGTCTTGTATAAGACATAAGATGATTGACCCTGTTCGGGTTTTTCCCTGGAGTCGCAGTAAACTTCGGCCCGAGCCCCGGGCTCGATCGCAAGCCGGAACAGCCCGCGCAAGTTCCTGGATCCGTGGCTCGCCGCGGGCCCTTCATCCGTCCTCATCCTTCGTCTCGGAGACATTTCCATGAGCAAGTCCCCCGTTCGCGTCGCCGTCACCGGCGCCGCTGGCCAGATCGGCTACGCCCTCCTGTTCCGCATCGCCTCGGGCGAGATGCTGGGCAAGGACCAGCCGGTGATCCTGCAACTGCTGGAGATCCCCGACGAGAAGGCCCAGAAGGCGCTCAAGGGCGTGATCATGGAACTCGACGATTGCGCATTCCCGCTGCTGGCCGGCATCGAGGCCCACGGCGACCCGTTGACCGCGTTCAAGGACACCGACTACGCCCTGCTCGTGGGCGCCCGCCCGCGCGGCCCCGGCATGGAACGCGCCGACCTGCTGGCCGCCAACGCCCAGATCTTCACGGCGCAAGGCAAGGCGCTGGACAAGGTCGCCTCGCGCAACGTCAAGGTGCTGGTCGTCGGCAACCCCGCCAACACCAACGCCTACATCGCGATGAAGAGCGCCCCGAGCCTGCCGCGCGAGAACTTCACCGCCATGCTGCGCCTGGACCACAACCGCGCGCTGACGCAGGTCGCCCAGAAGACCGGCACCAAGGTCGCCGACATCGAGAAGCTGACCGTGTGGGGCAACCACTCGCCCACGATGTACGCCGACTACCGCTTCGCCACCGTCGGCGGCAAGGCCGTGAAGGACCTGATCAACGACCAGGTCTGGAACGCCGACACCTTCCTGCCCACCGTGGGCAAGCGCGGCGCCGCCATCATCGAGGCGCGCGGCGTCTCTTCGGCCGCGTCGGCCGCCAACGCCGCCATCGACCACATGCGCGACTGGGCCCTGGGCACCAACGGCAAGTGGGTCACGATGGGCGTGCCGTCCAACGGCGAATACGGCATCCCCAAGGACGTCATGTTCGGCTTCCCGGTCACCACCGAGAACGGCAAGTACAAGATCGTCGAAGGCCTGGCCATCGACGAGTTCAGCCAGGAGCGCATCAACAAGACGCTCAAGGAGCTGACCGACGAGCAGGCCGGCGTCGCCCACCTGCTGTAAGTCGTATTGACGGCGCCTCGCAGTGAGGCGCCGCAATCGAGCTATCCTGAACGCGCGGCCTCGTCCGCGCGTTTTTCATTCCAAGGAGCCTCGGCGATGACCACCGCCCCTCATCCGCGCGACGTCCTGTTCGAGGACGGCGACCCGACCACCTCGCTGCCGGTCTGCGACCACTACTCGGGCGTCGAGGCGCGCATGCGCAAGAGCCTGGACCTGCAGGCCGAGCTGGGCCCGGTGTTCGACGTCACGCTGGACGGCGAGGACGGCGCGCCGGTGGGCGGCGAGGTGGAGCACGCCCACCTCATCGCCGAGCTGGTGCAGTCGCCGGCCAACAAGTTCGACCGCGTGGGCGCCCGCATCGTGCCGCATGGCCATGCGATGTTCGAGCGCATGCTGGAGGTGCTGCTGCGCGACGCCGGCACGCGCCTGGCCTACCTGATGATTCCCAAGCCGCGCGACGCCGCCGACTTCGAGGCCGCCGTCCATGCCGTGGACGTTGCCTCGCGCACGGTGGGGCTCGCGCGCGAGGTGCCGCTGCACGCGCTGGTGGAGACCCACGGCGCGCTGCGCGACGTCGAGCTGCTGGCCGCGCACCCGCGGGTGGAGTCGCTGTCGTTCGGGCTGATGGACTTCGTCTCCGCGCACCGCGGCGCGATCCCGCAGTCGGCGATGGGCGCCGAGGGCCAGTTCACGCACCCGCTGGTGGTGCGCGCCAAGCTGGCGATCGCCGCGGCCTGCCACGGCCACGCGAAGACGCCGTCGCACTGCGTGGTCACCGAGTTCAAGGACAGCCGCCTGCTGCAGCGCGCGGTGGAGCGCGCCAGCCGCGAGTTCGGCTACACGCGCATGTGGAGCATCCACCCCGACCAGGTGCGCGTGATCGTCGACACCTTCGCGCCCACCGCCGCCGAGGTCGACCTGGCGGTGGAGGTGATCCTGGCCGCCCAGGCCGCCGACTGGGGCCCGATCCGCCATCGGCACGCCGGCCGCGAGCACCTGCACGACCGGGCGAGCTACCGGTACTTCTGGCAGCTGATCGAGCGGGCGCACCGCACGTCGGCGGGCGGGCACTCGCAGTTGCCGGCGGAGGCGCGGGTGCGCTGGTTCGGACGCTGAGGGCGGCTGGCCCGTGACGCAGTTGGCATCTCGCGGGCACGAAACAAGGGGTCACAACTGAACCTGTAACAGCGGGGAGGGCATGGCCGACAATCCGGAACCCGCCCAAATCCGGAGACTCCGCCCGATGTTCCGCACCCTCACCGCCGCCGCCGTCCTGGCCGCGCTTTCCTCGCTCACCCTGGCACCCGCGCAGGCCCAGACCACGACGCCGGCCAAGAAGGTCGCCGCGAAGAAGCCTGCCAAGGCCGAGCCCGTCTCCGCCACCAACGACGACCTGAACCCGGCCCAGCTGTCGCTCGCCGACCGCGTGCTCACCGGCGTGGCCGACTGCGAGTTCAGGGAGAAGGTCGACGTCGAGAAGATCCCGGGCCACAGCGGCAACTTCAAGGTCACCTACGACAAGAAGTCCTACACGATGGTGCCGGAAGAGACGACGACCGGCGCGATCCGCCTGGTCGATCTCACGGGCGCCGTGGTGTGGATCCAGATCCCGATGAAGTCGATGCTGATGAACCAGAAGGAACATCACCGCATGGTCGACGGCTGCCAGGAAGACGAGCAGCGCATCGCCGTGCAGGCGTCGCAGAAGGCCGGCGCCAACGCCGGCGCGCTGGCGCCCAGCGTCGCCTCGCCGGCCGCCGTGGCCGCGGCGGGCGGCATGGCCGCCCAGGAGACCGCGCAGGGCTCGACGGCCACCACCGCAGCCACCAAGGTCGTGCCGGCGGCGCCCACGAAGAACGCGACCGCGCCGGCCGCTGCTGCATCGGGCATGTGGAAGTAAGACACCTCTGAAAGCAGAACGCCGCCCGGCTTCGCAGCCGCGCGGCGTTTTCTTTGGAGCTGCGCGACGTCAGTTGTTGGACGTCGCCCGCACTTCCTCGATGGTGGTGATGCCGGCCAGCACCTTCTCGATGCCGTCCTGGCGCAGCGTGCGCATGCCTTCGCCCATCGCGTGGTGCTGGATCTGCTCGGAGCGCGCGCCCTGCTGGATCAGGTGGCGCACGCCCTTGCTCACGGTGAGCAGCTCGTGCACGCCCGCGCGGCCCTTCACGCCGGTGTTGCCGCACTTGGCGCAGCCGGTGCCGCGATGGAACATCAGGCGGCCGTCGACGGCGTAGCGGCGGGTCCAGTCGGCCAGGGTCGCTTCACGGGTCGGCGCCTGCGGGTGATCGCCCCAGATGTGCAACGAATCGTTCAGCAGTTCCTCGACCTGGTCGGGCGTGGCGGGCGTCGCGGTCCTGCAGCCGCTGCAGATGCGGCGCACCAGGCGCTGCGCCAGCACGGCCAGCAAGGCGTCGGCGAAATTGAACGGATCCATGCCCATGTCGAGCAGGCGGGTGATGGTCTCGGGTGCGCTGTTGGTGTGCAGCGTGGAGAGGACCAGGTGGCCCGTCAGCGACGACTCGACGGCGATCTGCGCGGTCTCGTTGTCGCGGATCTCGCCCACCATGATCACGTCCGGATCGGCGCGCAGGAACGCGCGCAGCGCCTTGGCGAAGGTCCAGTCGATCTTCGGGTTCACCTGCACCTGGCGCAGGCCGGCCTGGGTGATTTCGACCGGATCCTCGGCCGTCCAGATCTTGCGTTCGGGCGTGTTGATGAAGCTCAGCGCCGAGTGCAGCGTGGTCGTCTTGCCGGAGCCGGTGGGGCCCACGCACAGCACCATGCCGTAGGGCCGTTCGACGGCCTTCTTCAGGTGCGCGAGGTTGTGCGGCGACATGCCCAGCGAGTCCAGCGGCAGCGGCTTGGCCGAGGCCAGGATCCGCAGCACGGCGTCCTCCAGGCCGTTGGCCGTGGGGATCATCGCCACGCGCAGCTCGATCGGGCACTGCGGCACGAAGCGCGCGAAGTTGATCTTGCCGTCCTGCGGCCGGCGGCGCTCGGAGATGTCGAGGTCGCACATGATCTTCAGGCGCGCGACGAGCGCCTGGCGATACGTGTGCGGCAGTTCCAGGTAGGGACGCAGCAGGCCGTCCACGCGGAAGCGCACCTTGACCTTCTCGCGGCCGGGGCGCGTCTCGATGTGGATGTCGGAGACGCCCTGGGTGTGGGCCTCGACGATCATCGAGTTGATCAGCCGCACCAGCGACGTGTCGGACTGCTCGACCGCGCCCTCGTTCTCGTCCGCCGGCGCGCCATGGCTGACGTCGCCCGGCAGCTCGAGCGCGGCCAGCAGCGAGTCGGTGCCCTGGTTCTCGTGGGGGGTGGGCACGACGAACTCGAACGCCATGTCCTCCAGGCCGCCGCGGGAGTACAGCAGCGGGATCTGGTCGGCCAGGTTGTTGACCGCCGGCAGTACCGGCACCACCTTCGACTGCGTGAGGAACTCCGCCTCGTCGATGCGGTCGCGGCGCGAGGGATCCTCGGTCGCGACCACCACCTTGCCGTTCAGGAGGCCCAGCGGCAGCATCTCCAGCCGCTGCGCCGCGGCCACCGGCAGCTTCTTCAGCGCCTCGACGTCGATCGGGAAGGCCGAGAGGTCGACCTGCGGATAGCCCATCTTGCGGGCCAGCGCGGTCTGCAGGTTGGCGCGCGTGATCAGGCCCTGGCGCACCAGCAGCTCGCCCAGCGGCACCTTGCGGTCCTTGCCCTGGTTGGCGAGCGCGTCGGCCAGCTGGGCGTCGGTGATGAAGCCGAGCGCGATCAGCGCCTCGCCGATGCGCACCATGGGCATGCGGCTCTGCAATTCGATGGCGGCATGCAGTTGCTCCGGCGTCGTGACCAGGTCGCTCAGCAACAGGTCGGCCGGCCGTGCCTTGGGCGCCGGCGCGGTGGCAGACGGGACCTTTGCCTCCGCCGGTTCGGGCAGGTCCAGCAGCGGCATCGACGCGGTGCTCTGGAACGCCAGCGGGTCCAGCATCGACGCCCCGGGCGAGTCGTCGGGCAGGCAGGCGCGCTTGATCTCGAGGGCCTCGCGCAGCTCCTCGCGCGAGATTACGCCTTGATTGACGAGCAGCTCGCCCAGCGGCAGGTTGCGGTTGCGGGTCTGGCTGCGCAGCGCGTTCGCCAGGTCTTCCGGCGACAGGATCTTCAGCGCGATCAGCGCCTCGCCCAGGCGCAGCATCGGCGTACGCGACTGCAGCTCCAGCGCCTGCTTCAACTGCGGCGCGGTGATCAGCTCGACCCCGACGAGCATCTCGCCGAGCTTGAGGTTGCGGATGCGCTGCTGTTCCTGCAGCGCGTCCTGCAGCTGCTGCGGCGACAGGGTGTGCTTGCTGACGAGCACGTCGCCCAGGCGCGGTCCGAAATCGACCCGGCGGTACGCGGTGCGCGGGTAGAAGAAGCGCTGCACCAGGCCGGCGTCGCCGACCGGCGGGAACAGGAACAGGCCCAGCTCGTTCTCGATGTGGCTGATGGTCCGGCCCGTGTGCGACTTGCCGTTGTTGAGCTGGACCTGGAATTCGGTGTCGCCCGGCACGCGCTCGGCCCAGCCCCGGGCGGAGTTGACGCCGTTGCTGGACGGCATCACCGGCTCGGTGAGCGTCAGGCGCTGGAACTGGCCGAAGCGCAGCTGCATCGGCGAGCGCGCCGGCGGCACGAAGACCGTGGCCAGGCCCGTGGTCACGTCGAAGTGCGCCAGGCGGGCGTTGAAGCTCTTGTCGTTGAGGCCCAGGATCGCGCATGCCTCGCTGGTGCCGAGCGGCCATACGTCGCCCGCGTTCGCGGCCGGCGGCATGGCCCACCGCGACGGCTCGGAAGTGGCGCGGTCGACGGATCGGAGATCCGGCGTGGCGGACTGGGGAGGCTGCGAGAGGTCGGACATGGCGTGGGGGCGGACGAATCCACATCCCCAGCGACGGTTGGGGGCGACTCGATACTAGAGACGGGCCCCCGGCGCGAAGCGCGGAATAGCGGCCCGATCGAGGCCCAGTTCGAGCCCGGCTAGCCTCCCGGCTCGTCTTCCCCGGTGTAGTGCTTCCACTGCGCCATCGCCTTGTTCATCAACTGGACCTGCCCCGTGAAGCGCGTGCACATGAGGCAGATGCCCAGGTGGAAGCGCACCGCGATGCGCTCGACCAGCGTCAGGGCGCGGTTCTCGCGCTCGAGCACCAGGCGGGTCACTTCGCGGCAGTTGCGGTAGAACAGGCTCATCGGGCAGGTTTCAACGTGGGGTGCGCATCGAACCAGCCGGCTTGCAGGCACTCGCGCAGGCGCAGCCGGGCACGATGCAGGAGTACCCACAGGTTGGTCGTGGTGATCGTCAGTTCCTTACACACCTCGTCGGACGACAGCTCCAGCCACTCCCGCATCATGAAAACGCGGGCCTGCGTCGGGGGCAGCACGTCCAGGCAGGCCTGCATGACGTCGAAGAACTGGCGCTGGCGCAGCACGTCGTCGGGGTTGCCCCAGTCGGCCGGCATCTCGCGCCAGTGGCCGTCGGGGGCGAACAGCAGGTCGTCGAGATCCTCGTTGTCGTCGGTGGTCAGCACCGTCGCCTCGCGCTTGTGGCGGCGCAACTGGTCGATCACCTTGTGCTTGAGGATGCCCACCAGCCAGGTCTTCAGCTGCGACTGGCCGCCGAAGGATTGCGGCTTCTCCAGTGCGGCCACCACGGTCTCGGAGACGGCGTCCTCGGCCCAGGCCTCGTTGCGCAGCTGGGTGCGCGCGAAGCGCAGCAGCTGCGGCTGGAGCTTCTCGAGTTGCTGGGCGAAATCGTTCGACATGGAAGGCGTTGCGGGCACGCCGGACTCGGCGCAGCGCGAGTATCGCCCAGGCTGCTGTCGCGCTCCCTACGCCGCCTGCGAGCGCCCGCCGCGGATCGATTCGAGGCGCGGCGCCGTCCACCCGCCGCGCTCTCGCTCGAGCCAGCCTACCAGCTCGTCGGCGGGGAGGGCGCGCGTGTAGAGGAAGCCCTGCGCCATGTCGCAGCCGGCGCGCGCGAGCAGCTCGCGCTGCCCCGGCGTCTCCACGCCCTCGGCCACCACCTGCAGGCCCAGTGCCTTGCCGATGCCGATCACCGCGTCGGCCAGCGCGCGGTCGCTGGCCTCGGCCTCGAGGTCGCACACGAAGCTCTTGTCCAGCTTCAGCTCGCTCACCGGCAGCCGCTTGAGATAGCCCAGGCTGGAGTAGCCGGTGCCGAAGTCGTCCACCGACAGCCGCACGCCCATCTCGTTCAACGTGCGCAGGTCCACGCGCGTGCGTTCGTCGTCGCTGAGCATCACGCGCTCGGTCACCTCCAGCATCAGCGCGGAGGGCTTGAGCTCGTGCAGCGTCAGCAGGCGCCGCACGTGTGCCGGCACGTCGTCGGAATGGAAGCGCAGCGGCGACACGTTGACCGACATGCGCGGCACCGGCACGCCGTCGCGCTGCCACGCCGCGAGCTGCGCGCAGGCCGTCTCCAGCACCCACGCGTCGATCGCGCCGATCAGGCCGCACTCCTCGGCCAGCGCGATGAAGCGGTCGGGGGGCACCTGGCCCAGCACCGGATCGTTCCAGCGCACCAGCGCCTCGACGCCCGCGCAGCCGCTGCCGTCCAGGTGCATCTTGGGCTGGTAGTGCAGCGCCAGGCCGCGCCCGGCCAGCGCCTGGCGCAGCGCGCTCTCCATCTGCATGCGCTGCGCCACCACGTCGTTCATCATGCTGGTGAAGAAGCGTGACGCGCCGCGGCCCGCGCGCTTGACCTCGTACATGGCCATCTCGGCGTTCTTCACGAGGCGGTCCAGTTCCACGCCGTCCTGCGGGAACAGCGCGATGCCGATGCTCGAGGACACCTCGATCTGCATGCCCGAGATGCGCAGCGGCGCCGCGAGCGCGTGGCGCAATCGCTCGGCCGCATGCATCGCCTCCACCGGGCTGCAGCGCGGCAGCACGGCCGCGAACTCGTCGCCGCCCAGGCGCGCCACGGTGGCGCTGTCGCCGATCTCGGCCTGAAGGCGGCGTGCCGTCTCGCGCAGCACCTCGTCGCCGGCGGCGTGGCCCAGCGAGTCGTTGGTGGTCTTGAAGCGGTCGATGTCGAACAGCAGCAGCGCGCCGGGGGCCTGGATGCGCGCCGCCATCTGCAGCGTCTGGCGTGCGCGGTCGCTGAACAGGCGCCGGTTGGGCAGGCCGGTGAGCGGGTCGAAGTAGGCCAGCCGTTCGATCTCGCTGCGGTTGGCCTCGTGCTGCAGCGCCACGCGGCACAGCGGCACGCAGGCCTCCACCATGCGCCGGTGGAACGGCGGCGCCGCGCCGGGCTCGCGGTAGTACAGCGCGAAGGTGGCCACCACCTCGCCGTTGCCCGCGATGATGGGCGTGGACCAGCACGCGGCCATGTCCAGCAGGGGCAGCAGGCTGCGGTAGTCGGCCCACAGCGGATCGGTGGCGATGTTGGTGACCTCCACCGCCGCGCGCCGCCACGCGGCCGTGCCGCACGATCCCGCGCGCGGGCCGATGGGCGCGCCGTGCAGCGCGTCCACATAGGCCGCGGGCAGGCTGGGGCCGGCGATCGGCGTGACGGTGCCGTTCTTCTCCACCAGCAGCACCGAGCACGCCGCGTCGGGCGCGAGCGACTCCACGCGGCGGCACAGCAGGTCCAGCACCGAGCGCAGCGGGCGGCCCAGCGCGATGGATTCCAGCACCTCGCGCTGCAGGCCGTCGATGGCCTCGGCCTCGACCCGATCGGCGATAGGCACCAGCAGCAGCGTGGTGAGCGTGCGGCCCGCGTGCATGACGGGATGGGCGCGCACCTCCAGCACGCGGTGGCTGCCGTCGCGCGCGCGCAGGGACAGGCGCGTGGGCGCGGCAGCGGGGTCGGCGCGCCGCAACGCCTCGAGATGCTCGAGCGTCAGGTCGCCCACCAGCGTGGCCAGGGGCTGTCCCGACAGCGAGGCGATGTCGCGGCCCGTCCAGGCTGCGAAGCATTCGTTGGCCAGCACGACGCGGGCATCGGCGTCCAGCCAGACGGCACCCAGGTCGGTACCCCGGAATGTATCGAGCAGCAGTTGCGCCTCGAGGGCGGCGATCGGCGTGGCGGGCTCGCTGGACAAGCACGGACTCCCAGGTTGGGGACGCGGACGGCTTCGTCTTGCCCGAGCCATTCTGCGGGCCCCCGCGTGTTGCTGCAACGCCATGTTTGTGGGGAGTTGCCGACGCGGCGGTGGCGCCGTGCCCGTGCCCGTCCGTCCCGAAACGGGCAAACTACGCCCCTGGCGGCGAGGGCCGCCCTCGAAAGGATGCGCATCCCATGAACAAGAGACTCATCGCCACATCCACGCTGGCTTCGGCGCTGGCGTTCGCCGTCGGGCAGGCGCAGGCGGCCGATGCCGCCAAGCCGCCCCAGGAAAAGTGCTTCGGCATCGCCAAGGCCGGCCAGAACGACTGCGCTGCCGAGAACGGCTCGCATTCGTGCGCCGGCCAGGCCAAGGCCGACAAGGATCCCAACGACTGGAAGTACGTGGCCAAGGGCACGTGCGACAAGCTGGGCGGCACGAGCGCGCCGCCGGCGAAGAAGTAAGGAGGCTCCGGCGCCTGCTCAGTCCTGGGGGTGCCAGATGATGGTGATCGAATCCAGCGCCTTGCCGTTGGTGTCGCGCGGCAGCGTGCCGGTCTTGTCGATCGCGCGGATCACGGCGTCGTCCCAGACCTGGGAGCCGCTGGGCTTGGTGATGCGCCGGCCGATGATCGTGCCGTCCGGCGCGCAGCGGATCTCCACCTCCACGCCCGGGTTGCCCGGCACGCTGTCGATGAGGGTCACGTTGGGCCGCAGCCGCGCGATGATGCGCCCGGCGTAGCTCGCCGAGGGCCCGGAGTCGCGCGCGGCGGTGCCGGTGGCGTTTGCCGGCGCATCCATCTGCCCCATCATCCGCTTCAGTTGCTCGTCATGCAGCTTCTGCAGCGCCTTCGCGTCGAGCTTGGGCGCCGGCGGCGGGGCCGGGACGGGCTTGGGCGGCGGCGGCGCGGGGGGCGGTGGGGGCGGCGCCGGCTTGGGCGGCTTCTTTTCCTTGACCTGCTCCACGACGATGTCCGGCGGCTTGGGCGTCTCCACGGCCGGCGGCGGTGGCGGCGTCTCGACGGGCGGCGGCGGGGCCACCACCGGCGGCGGCGCGGCGGTCTCGGGGATCGCCGACCACAGCTCGGCCGACGACGCCACGACCTCAGTCGAACTGCGCCAGTGCAGCCCCCACACCAGCGCCCCGATCAGCGACGCGTGCGCGATGATCGAGATGGTGACGCCGGTGCCCCAGTCCTCCTCGCGAGGCGGACGGTCGTCGGGGCGGGGGGCCAGGATGCTGGTCATGCCTGCGATTCGGGAAGCGAGGGTCGCACCCGAGCCAATCCGAGCTCCCCCTCGGGGGGCAGCGACGGGAGGAGCGAGGGGGTCAACATTCAGCCGACCTGCTTGACGGCGAGGCCCACGCGCTGCACGCCCGCGCGCTGCAGCGTGTCCATCACCTTGACGATGCTCTCGTAGCGCACCGCCTTGTCGCCGGCGATGATCACCGGCACGTCGGCGCGGCCGTCCTGCAGGGCGCTGACGCGCGCGGCCAGCTGCGGGATGGTGATCGGCTCTGGATCGGCCTTGTCGATGCGGATCTTGACCTGCTCGTCGGTGCCCACGATCACCTCGATGACCGACGGCGGGCGCTGCTTGGCCTTGCCCATCGAGGGCAGGTCGACCACGCCGGTGGTGATCAGCGGCGCGCTGACCATGAAGATGATCAGCAGCACCAGCATGACGTCGATGAACGGCACCATGTTGATCTCGCTGATCGCGCGGCGGCCGCGGCCGCGGGAGACGACGCCCGGCATGGCGGCTCAGCGCGCGCCGGCCACGCCCTGGGGCGCGGTGGCGTTGCGTTGCAGGATGTTGGAGAACTCGTCGGCGAAGCTGTCGAGCGAGGTGGCGATGCGGTCGATGTCGCGCGAGAAGCGGTTGTAGGCGACGACCGCCGGGATGGCCGAGAACAGGCCGATGGCGGTGGCCACCAGCGCCTCGGCGATGCCCGGGGCCACCGTGGCCAGCGTCACCTGCGTCATGTTGGACAGGCCCACGAACGCGTTCATGATGCCCCACACGGTGCCGAACAGGCCCACGTACGGGCTCACCGAGCCCACCGAGGCCAGGAAGCCGAGGTTGCCCTCAATGGCGTCGAGCTCGCGCTGGAGGCTGGCCTTCATCGCGCGGCGCGCGCCGTCGAGCTGCGCGCCGGTGTCCAGGCGCCGGTCGCGCAGCTTCATGAACTCGCGCATGCCGCTGGAGAACAGGCGTTCCAGCGGGCCGGTCTCGGCCTGGTTCGACGCCTGGGCGTAGAGGTCGGTGAGGCTCTTGCCGGACCAGAAGTCGGCCTCGAAGGCCTCGTTGCGGCTCTTGATCTTGCCCAGCGACCCGAGCTTGGAGAAGATCAGGCCCCAGCTGAACAGCGACATCAGCAGCAGGCCGGCGATGACGATCTTGACGACGATGCTGGCGTGCAGCACCAGCTCGATGATGGAGAGATCCTGGTTCATTCAATCGCCTCGAAGATGGGGCCGGGGATGCGGTGGGGTTTCATGGTGGCGCGCTCGACGCAGCCGATGCGGATGTCGCCTTCGGCCAGCAGCCGGTCGCCGCACCAGGCCTGCTGCACGATGCGCAGGCTGGCGCGCCCGCGTTCGCGCACGTGGACCGTGATGGTGAGCAGGTCGTCCAGGCGCGCCGGGCTGCGGTAGCGCACGCTGGTCTCCTGCACGACGAACATGCAGCCGGTCGTGTCCACCATCTCCTGCTGGCTGTGCCCGAGCGAGCGCAACCACTCGGTGCGGGCGCGCTCGAAGAACTTCAGGTAGTTGGCGTAGAAGACGATGCCGCCGGCGTCTGTGTCTTCCCAGTACACCCGCACGGGGTGATGGAAGTGGGCGGCGGGAACGGGGGAAACTTCATGATTCATGGGGCGTCGGCGATCATACCGTGGCCCTCATGCTCGAGCGGCCGCCCCCGCCCCGCGAGCTACTGCCGCGACTTCAGGTAGACCGGACCCCAGACGGGGTGGCCGGCCTCGGCCTTGCTCAGCGTGAACGCCGGATCGGCCGTGCGCGCGGCGCGGAATTCGGCATCGCAGGCCGCCAGCCGGTTGCTGGTGCAGTAGACGAAGGCGCGCAGCTTGTGGGCCGTGGCGACGTCGCGGTTGCTGCGCAGGCCCAGCTTCATGGCCTCGTTGGCCTGGCGCTCCACCGCCGGGTAGTCGGCGTCGTCGTAGGCGCGCATGGCGCCCATCAGCGCGCGTTCGGCGGGACGCTCCGAGAGGTCGGTGAGGCCCACGGGCGCCTGCTGCTGCGGCAGGGTGTCGCAGGCGGCCAGCAGGGTCGCGACGGTCGCGGCGGCGAACGCCCGCGTGAGGCGGACAAGGATGGGCGAGGTGCGCATGGCGGATTCTCTCTCTCAGGCTCTTCAGGGGCCGAAGCGGTGGCGCAGCGTGACCGGGCTCTCGCCGTCGACGCTCACCGTCGTGGTGTAGGCCGGGAAGTCGGTGTTGCGTACCGTGATGGTGTGGTTGCCGGAGGTCAGGGTCAGGCGGGTGAGCGGCGGCGAGATGCCCATGGGCTTGCCGTCCACCTCCACCTGGCCCCAGGGGCTCACGGCCAGCTGCACCACGCCCTCGGAGAGCACGGCGGAGATCGGGACGCCCCCGGTGAGGGTGGCCACGGCCATGGCCTTGCGGCGGCGCGCGGCCTCGGCCTTGCTGACCACCGCGGGGGCGGACGGCGCTGCGGACGGCGCTGCGGACGGCGCTGCGGCGACGGCCGTCGGGGTGGTGCCGTTGCCGGTGTCGAGCGCCATCGCGGAACTGGCGCTGGCCGACGCCGCAGCGGCGGCGGACGCGGCAGCCGACGCGGCGGCGGCCTCCTCGGCGGCCGCGGCCACGGGGGCGATGGCCACGGACGGCGCGGCGGCGGCCACATGCGCGGGCGCGGAGGCGGCCGGCGGCACCGCGGCGATCTCCGCCGGCGAGGTGCCGAACTTCAGCCAGGCGAGCCCGCCCGCCACGGCCACGAAGGCCAGCAGCGGCAGTCCCAGGCGCAGGAAGCGCTGGCCCGGCGGCGTGGCCACCGGCGTGCCGCGCGCCTCGTTGCGCAGCGCGCGCGCCTCGGCGGAGTCGACCCAGTGGCGCAGCTCCATCGACAGGTGGCGCGCCGACGGGTAGCGCTGGTCGGGATCGCGCGCCATCGCGCGGCCGGCGATCACCGACAGGCCCAGCGGGATCTTGGGCGAGACGCGGTGCGCGGGCACGACCTCGGCCGTCTTCACGGCGGTCATGATCTCCTCGAGCGACTTGCCCTCGAACGGCTTCTTGCCCACGAGCAGCTCGTAGAGCACGACGCCCAGCGAGTAGACGTCGCTGCGGCGATCCACCGAGCGGCCGTCCATCTGCTCCGGCGCGAGGTAGAAGGGCGAGCCGGCGGCCACGCCCTCGAGCGCGGGCACGTCGCGATGGGCGACGCGCGCGATGCCGAAGTCGAGCACCTTGGGATGCATGCGGCCGGTCATGAAGATGTTGGCCGGCTTGACGTCGCAATGCACCACGCCCTTGCGGTGCGCGTAGGCCAGCGCGTCGGCCACGCGGCGCACCACCTGGGCGGCCTCGATGGGGCCGGGGCGCACGCCCTGCAGCAGCAGGTGGCGCAGGTCCTGGCCCTGCAGGCGCTCCATGGCGATGTAGACGCCGGTGTCGGACGGGCCCGCGTCGAACACCGTGACGATGTGCGGATGCGACAGGCCCGCGGCGGCGCGGGCCTCGTTCAGGAACAGCGCGTCGAGCGACTCGCGCGCGGCCGGGTCGGCGTCGATGTGCAGGGTCTTGAGCGCCACGGTGCGCGAGAGCAGCGGATCCCAGGCGGCGTACACGGTGCCGAGGCCGCCCTTGCCGAGGATGCTCTTGAGCGCGTAGCGGCCGACGTGGCCGATGCTCTCGCTCTCCATGCCCGTGCCGATGCCCGCGACCACCGGAGCGGGCGGAGGCGGCGCGACGTTGCCGTCGGGCGCCTGGCCCTGAGCCATGCGCGCCGCTGCAACGTCATCGACCACCGTCGTTTCGAAGCTCGAGTCGGAGGCGTCCGGAGAATCGGCACGCCTGAAGGGATTCCATCGCATGGGCGGAAGTTAACCGATGGTGGGCCGCTGATAAGCCCGGAATAACAGGAACATACCCTGCACGATGACACAAATATCGGCGCTCCGGCGATTGCGTCACGCTTGCCGGCAGGGTTGAAAGGATCAATGGTGCAGTTCGCGGGCCAGTCGACTTACAGTTTCTTTCAGTTGCGGCATGGCCGTCGCGAACGACAGCCTGAAGTAAGTATTCGCATGCGCCGGGCCGAAGTCCTTGCCGGGCGTCAGGGCCACGTGGGCGGTGTGCATCAGCTGCATCGCGAAATCCCAGCTGCTGACAGCAAATTGACGGCAATCGGCCCAGACGTAAAACGCGCCGTCGGGAACAACGGGCACGTCCAGGCCGAGTTTCTGCAACGCCGGGACGATGTAATCGCGGCGCTCGCGAAAAGCCGTGCGGCGGGTTTCGCATTCGGCCAGGCTGGCGGCGTCGAACGCGGCCACGGCGGCGTGCTGCGCGATCGAGCTGGCGCAGATGTAGAGGTTCTGCGCCAGGCGCTCCACCGGCTCGACCAGCGCCTCGGGCAGCACCAGCCAGCCCAGGCGCCAGCCGGTCATGCCGAAGTACTTGGAGAAGCTGTTGACCGAGACGACGTCGTCGCCGAGCGCCAGCGCGCAGCGCTCGAAGGCGGGGTCGTAGCTGAGGCCCAGGTAGATCTCGTCGACGATGGCGACGCCGCCGCGCGAGCGCACCACGTCGACGATGCGCGCGAGCTCGGACGGCGCGATGGACGTGCCGGTCGGGTTCGACGGCGTGGCCAGCAGCACGCCGCGGGTCCGCGGGGTCCAGTTGGCGGCCACGGCGTCGGCGTCGAGCTGGAAGCGCATGGCCGGCGTGGTGGGCACCAGCCGCGCCGTGGCGCCGGTGGCGGCCACGAAATGACGGTTGCACGGGTAGCTCGGGTCGGGCATCAGCACCTCGTCGCCGGCCTCGAACAGCGCCTGGCAGACCAGCTGCAACCCGGCCGACGCGCCGGCGGTGACCACGATGCGCCGCGCCGGCACGTCCACGCCCCAGCGCGTGGCGTACCAGCGGCTGATGCGCTCGCGCAGCGCGGGCAGGCCCACGGCGTCGGTGTATTGCGAACGGCCGGCGTGCAGCGCGGCCTCGGCGGCGGCCACCACCGGGGCGGGCGCCGTGAAGTCGGGTTCGCCGATGTTCAGGTACAGCATGCGCTCGCCGCCCTGCGCGGGATCGCACGCGGGCGAGCGCGCGATCTCCTGCGCCACCTTGGCGCACTCCATCACGTAGAACGGGTCGATGTGGGCGAGGCGTCCGGCGAGCTTCATCTGCTTCAGCCGCGACCCCTGGCCTGCACTTCCACCGGGCGCAGCACGCCCGCGGCCTTGTCCAGCACGCCGTTGACGTACTTGTGGCCGTCGGTGCCGCCGAAGCTCTTGGCGAGTTCCACGGCCTCGTTGATGGCGACCTTGTACGGAATGTCGACGCAGTGCTTGAGCTCGTACGCGCCGATCATCAGCACGCCGTGCTCCACCGGCGACAGCTCGGTGGTCTTGCGGTCGACGAACTTCGCGAGCACGGCGTCGAGGTCGGCGGCCTCGGCGATGCAGCCGTGCAGCAGCGCGTCGAAGTGCGCGCGGTCGGCCTTGTCGAAGCCTTCCTGCTCGTGCATGTGGGCGTCGATGATGCCGGCCTCGGTGCCGGAGACGAGCCACTCGTAGAGGCCTTGCAGCGCGAGTTCGCGCGAGCGGCGGCGCGCCGATTTCGGCTTGGCCGGCTTCTCGGCGGGCGGGGTCGTCTTGTCGGGGGCGGTGGTCATAGCAGGTCGTCCATCAGGTTGGCCATCTCGACCGCGACGCGCGCGGCGTCGCGCGACTTGTCTTCCACGCGGGCCAGGGCCTGCGCCTCGTTCTCGACGGTGAGGATCGCGTTGGCGATGGGCACCTGGTGGTCGAGCGACACGCGCGTGACGCCCGCGCCGCTCTCGTTGGCCACCAGCTCGAAGTGGTAGGTCTCGCCGCGGATGATGCAGCCGATGGCCACCAGCGCGTCGAAGTCGTCCTGGTCGGCCATCGCCTTCAGCGCGATCGGTACCTCGAGGGCGCCGGGCACGGTGACCACGGTGATGTGCTTGGGCGACACGCCCAGCGCCAGCAGCTCGGCCTGGCAGACCTCGGCCATGCGCGAGGTGATCGCGTCGTTGAAACGGGCACGCACGATCCCGATGACGAGGTCGCGGCCGTCCAGATCGGTTGCGGTGCCTTGATCAGCAGCTTGCATCGGGGAACGCTCCAGGAAAAAAGAACAAGGCCGCGCCGCCGTCCGGCGGCGCGGAAGAGGAAATCAGGCGGCGTCTGCGGTGGTGATGAAACTGGACACTTCGAGGCCGTAGCCGGTCATGCTGGGCATGCGCCGCGGCTGGCCCAGCAGCTGCATGCGCGTGACGCCCAGCTCGCGCAGGATCTGCGCGCCGACGCCGTAGGTGCGCAGGTCGACCGGACGCCTGGCCGACGGCTCGCAGGGGTCGGCTTCGGGCATCAGCTGCGCCACGAGGTGATCGGCCGGCTCGCCGCAATTGAGCAGCACCGCCACGCCCTGGCCGCGCTTCTCGATGGCGGCCAGCGCCTGGGGCAGCGGCCACGAGTGCTTGCCGCAGGACGAGTCGAGCAGGTCGATCGCCGAGAACGGCTCGTGCACGCGAACGGGGATCTCGTCGCCCGGCTTCCAGCTGCCCTTGACGAGCGCCATGTGCGCGCCGCCGGAGCGGTCGCGGAACAGGTGGCAGTCGAAGCGGCCGTACGGCGTGGCGAGCTCGCGCTGGCCCACGCGGTTGATCAGCGATTCGTTGCGGCTGCGGTGGTGGATCAGGTCGGCGATGGTGCCGATCAGCAGGCCGTGTTCCTTGGCGAAGATCTCGAGGTCGGGCAGGCGCGCCATCGTGCCGTCCTCGTTCATCACCTCGCAGATGACGGCCGAGGGCACCAGGCCCGCCATCGCGGCCATGTCGCAGCCGGCCTCGGTATGCCCGGCGCGCATCAGCACGCCGCCGTCCTGCGCCTGCAGCGGGAAGATGTGGCCCGGCTGCACCAGGTCGGAGGGCTTGGCATTGCGCGCCACGGCGGCCTGGACCGTGCGCGAGCGGTCGGCGGCGGAGATGCCGGTGGTCACGCCCTCGGCGGCCTCGATGGACACGGTGAACGCGGTGCCGTGCGGCGAGCCGTTGCGCGTGGCCATGGGCGGCAGGTGCAGGCGTTCGCACATCTCGCGCGTCATCGTCAGGCAGATCAGGCCGCGCGCGTGGCGCGCCATGAAGTTGATCGCCTCGGGCGTCACGAATTCGGCGGCGAGCACGAGGTCGCCCTCGTTTTCGCGATCTTCCTCGTCGACGAGGATGATCATGCGGCCCGCGGCCAGCTCGTTGACCAGGGCGGAAACTGAAGAGATGGGCATCCCGCGATTGTAGGCGGCGGACCAGGGTTTCCCAGGGGCAGGGCCTCTAGGCGCGATGCGTTCGTGCAAGGATGCGCAGGTCAGCGCCCACTTTCACCGCATCGTGGAAATCGAAGGCCAGGCCCTGGGAAAGCGATTCGAGCGTGCCCAGCGCCGCCATGCCGCGGCCCTCGCCCAGCAGCGTGGGCGCGAGATAGGCCAGCAGCTCGTCGACGCGTCCGGTGCGCAGCAGCGCGCCGTTGAGCCGGGCGCCGGCTTCCACGTGCACCTCGTTGACGTGGCGCGCGGCGAGCGCGTCCAGCACGGCCTCGAGGTCGAGGCGGCCGGCGTGCGCGGGGACGTCCACCAGCTCGGCGCCGCGGGCCGCGAGCGCCGCGCGCCGCGCGGCATCGGCGGACGCGGTGAACAGCAGCACCGGCGAGGGCGACTCGAACAGGCGGGCGGTGGGCGGCGTGTCCAGGCGCGCGTCGACGACGCAGCGCATCGGCTGCCGCGCGGTCTCGACCAGGCGCACGTCCAGCGACGGGTCGTCGGCCAGCACGGTGCCGATGCCGGTGAGCACCGCGCCGGCGCGGCGGCGGAACGCGTGGCCGTCGGTGCGCGCCTCAGGCCCCGTGATCCACTGGCTGGCGCCGTTGGGCAACGCGGTGCGGCCGTCCAGCGACGCGGCGATCTTCATGCGCACCCACGGGCGCCCGCGTTCCATGCGCGCGAAGAAGCCGATGTTGAGCTCGCGTGCGCGCCGTGCGATCCCCACCGGCGCGTGGCCGACGGCGATGCCCGCAGCCACGATGCGCGCCGTGCCCTGGCCGTTGACCAGCGGGTTCGGATCGCCCAGCGCGATCTCCACGCGGCCGACGCCGGCGGCCACCAGCGCGTCGCAGCAGGGCGGGGTGCGGCCGTGGTGGGCGCAGGGCTCCAGCGTCACGTAGACGGTGGCGCCGCGCACGTCGGCCCCGCGCGCCTGCGCGTCGCGCAAGGCCATGACCTCGGCGTGCGGGCCGCCGGCCGCCTGCGTGTGGCCCTGGCCCAGCACGGTGGCGCCGTCGGCCGACACGATGACGCACCCGACGCGCGGGTTCGGGTCGGTCAGGCCGACCGCCTGCTCGGCCAGCGCCAGCGTCAAAAGCCAGGGTTCCATCGAGATCGTCCGGTTGGCCGCGCGCGGATGCGCCGGTTTCAGGGACGACTGGCGAAGCGTGCCGTCCCGGGGGGTGATTTTCCATGACGGGGCTCGAACAATGGCCGGCATGCGCATCGAAAGAAAGAAATGCCTGTCCGCTTCCTTGTCCCGAGCCCGCCCGGCGGGCGCTCCGCCGCGGGCTTCACGCTGATCGAGCTGGCCATCGTGCTGGCCATCGTCGCCATCCTGTGCCGCGTGGCGGCGCCCGGGCTGTCGCGCACGTTGGCCACGCGAGCGCTGGCGGCGCAGTCGTCGGAGTTCATGTCGGCGCTGCGCTTCGCGCGCTCGGAGGCGCTCAAGCGCGGCATGCCCGTCACCGTGTGCGCGGCCGTGCCCGCCGGCCCGTCGCCGGCCTGCCAGGGCACGCGCGCGGCCGACTGGCGCTCGGGCTGGATCGTGTTCGCCGACAGCCGACGGGGCGGCGTGCTGCACGACGGCGACCCGGTGCTGCGCATCCAGCCGCCGTTGGGACGCACGGGCGGCGTCGCCGGCACGCGCGGCAGCATCAGCTTCACCGCGGCCGGCTTCAGCACCGACGCGTCCTCGCACTACCTGTTTAGCCCGCCCGCCGCGGCCGCGCTCGACGCGCCGCTGCCCGTGATGGTGTGCGTCAGCAAGCAGGGCCGGCCGCGCCTGGCCGGCCACGGAGACTGCGATTGACCGCCCCCCGGAGAATTCGCCGGCCGCTCGCCGCGACGGGCCGTGGCGTGACCGGTGCCGCGCATCGGCCGGCCGGCACCGTCCGTCGCGACATGGCGCGGGCGCTGCAGGCGATACATTCAGACTCGCCGCGGCGCCGCCTGTCCGCGCCGGATCTCCCGCGCCGCCATGAACCCGTCTCCCGCCGTCACCGTTCCCCTTGCCCGGCATCGCCGTCGCGGCGGCTTCACGCTGGTCGAGCTGATGGTCGCGGTGGCGGTGGCGGCGCTCCTCATCGGGCTGGGCGTGCCTTCGTTCCTGCGCGCGCTGGGACGGCACGCGATCATGGCGCAGGCCGAGGAGCTCCAGGACGCCGTGCGCATCGGACGCAACGAGGCGATGAAGCGCGGCGGGCCGGTGGTGCTGTGCCGCACCGAGGCCACCAGCCCCGGGCATTGCGCCGGCACGCCGGGCGACTGGCAGACGTGGCTGCTGTTCGCCGACGTCGGGCGCAGCGGCGCGTTCGCGGCGGGCGATCCCATCCTGCGCCAGCACGTGGACGTCTCCGGGCGCATGGCGGTCAGCAGCGAGACCTCCGCCGTCCGTTTCGAATCCACCGGCGTCGCGCATGCGGACAACGGTGCCGCGGCGATCGTCCTGGGCCCGGCGGGCGGCGCGGCCGACACGCCGGCCACCGATCGCGCGCTGCGGCGCCAGGTGTGCATCAACCCGCGCGGCGAGGCGGTCATCGTCGAAGGCGAGGCCACATGCCCGTGACGACGCGGCGCGCCTTCCCGCGGGCCCTCGCACGCCGCGCGCGGGCGTTCGGCTTTTCGCTGGTGGAGGTGCTGGTGTCGATGTTCGTCGTCGCCATGGGCATCCTCGCGCTGGCCGGCCTGCTGCAGGCCTCCACGCGCTATGCAAGGATGAGCGAGCTGCGCTCCAACGCCACGCTGCTGGCCAACGACATCGCCGACCGCATGCGCGCCAACTCCGTGGGCGCGCAGCTCGGCGCGCTCGGCTACGACAACACCGGGAAGGCGTTCCCCACGGCCGTCGCCGCGCCCCACGCGGCCTGCACCAGCGACGCGCCGTGCGGCCCCGCCGATCTCGCCAAGGCCGACATGGCCGACTGGACGGCTCGCGTGCGCGCCACGCTGCCCAAGGGCTCGGCCTGGATCCAGTTCCGGGCCGGCAAGGCGCCCGCCCCCGACTCCCTCGACGTGTGGGTGGGCTGGGCCGATCCGCTCACGCTGGCGCCGGGCATCTCCACCGATCGCTCGGGCACCGAATGCCCGCCCAGCTGGAGGGCCGCCGATCCCTCGGTGCGCTGCGTGTACCTGCAGGTGACGCCATGACGCGCCGCATCCCGACGCGCGCGGCGCGCCCCCAGGCCGGCTTCACGCTGGTCGAGATGATGGTGGCGCTGGCCATCGGCCTGGCCGTCATCGGCGCGCTGATCGGTGCCTATCTCGCGTCGTTCCAAAGCGGCCGCCACAGCGACGCGATGGTGCAGATCACGGAGGACGCCACACTGGCGCTCAACGTGATGCGCCAGCAGGTGGCGCAGGCCGGCTTCAGCCAGCCGCACGGCGTGGGCGCGGGCGGGGGGCTGGTGCTGCACGCCTTCCCCGCGGTCTTCGGCTGCGAAGCCGCCAACTTCAACGACCTGCAGGCGGCCATCGGCTCGCCCGCCAACTGCAGGGCCGCCGATGTCGATCCGAACGCGCCGGACACGCTGGAGGTGGCCCACGAAGGCAGCGTGCTCGCGGGCTCGGCGTCCAACGGCATCCTGGGCGGCACGGACGGCAAGCAGCCGCTCGACTGCCTCGGCAACTCGTTTCCCAAGACGCACGACGACGCCACCGGCGACGACTACTGGCTGGACGACAGCAAGTTCTATGTCGCCGGCGGCAGCCTCTGGTGCCACGGTCCCGGCAACGCGGCCGGGGCGGCCGTGGTGCAGAACGTGGAGACCCTGCAGGTCACCTACGGCATGGCGTCCGCGCCGGCCGGATCGCCGGGCTCCAGCCAGGTCATCTACTACGGCGCCGCGCCGCCGGCAGGCTCGCCGCTGTGGGCCAACGTGGTTTCCGTGAGCCTGTGCGTGCAGGTACGCAGCGCCGCCAGGGTACTGGACAAGCAGCAGTCGCCCACCCTGGGCGGCTGGGTCGATTGCGGCAACGCGCGCCAGACGTCCACCGACGGCTACCTGCGCCGCACCTTCTCCACCACCGTCGTGCTGCAGAACAGGCTGTCGTGAACGCCCGCTCCCGCGCCCACCCGTCCGCCCGCGTCACGCCTGGACGCGTGTCCGCGCGTGCAGGCGCACGGGGTTTGCGCCCGAGCGCGCGAGGTCTGCCCCCGAGCGCACGAGGCTTCTCGCTGATCGTCGCGATGCTGATGCTCGCGGTCATCGGCCTGGCCTCGGCCGCCATCATGCGCAACGCCACCAGCGGCGACCAGGTGGCCAACAACAACCGCTTGCAGACGCAGGCCAACCAGTACGCGCAGCTGGCGCTGCGCTGGTGCGAGAACCAGATGGCGCTGGACGCGGCGTCGCGCGCGCTGCCGCTGCTGCCCGCCGCCGATCCGCCCGCGTGGACGGTCCGCCAGAACTGGAGCACCACCGCGGGCTCGCATGGGGCCCACACGCTGGCCGCAAGCGACCTGGGCGGCACGGTACAGCCGCGCGTCGCCCCGCAATGCCTCATGGAAGCCACGGCGGTGCCCAACGTCTATGCGGTCACCGCCCGCGGCTTCAGCGCCGACTGGAGCGGCGACCCGGCGACGGGCGCCACCCGCAACGGCTCGTCGGTGTGGCTGCAGGCCACGATCGACGCCGAGGGCGCGGGCGGCGCCGCGACCAATCCGGCCATCGCCGCCGCCAACGGCCCGCTGAGCGTGCGCCAGCGCCTGTGGCAGCAGTTGCTGACTCCGCCGTTCTGACGCGTGTCACAAGGCCTTCGCCATGCCTTCGCGCCTCCTGCGCCGCGGCTTCACGCTCATCGAACTGATGATCGCGATGACGGCGCTTGCCATCCTCGCGGTGATCGCATTGCCCACGTTCCGCGAGAGCATCGCCCGCGCACACCGCGGCGAGATGCAGGCGGCGCTGCTGGAGGATGCGGGCTACATGCAGCACTACTACGCGTCGCACGACGCGTTCATGGACACGCCGCCGCCGCAACTGCCGTCCACGCGCACGCCGCGCGCGGGCGCCGCGAACTACACGATCGCGGTAGGCGTGCCGGCGGGCGATCCGTCGTCCTTCGTGCTCACGGCTCGGCGCGCGGGCTCGATGAGCACGGATCCCTGCGGCGACTTCACGTATGACTCGCTGGGACAGCGCGGCCTCGCGGCGGGCACGGTCGCCGCGGGTCGCGACGCCGCAACCTGCTGGCGCTGAGCGGCGCCATGAAAAAGGTTCTTCGCCGATCTGCGGGAACGCACTGAGCATGTGCAGATGGGCAGGGTCGTTGGGTGGTCAAGGGACTTGGAATCCGCCAAGGCGCGTACTTCGCTTTGCGGGGCGCGCGAGGTCAGGCACGACTCACCGGGGGAGTCTGTTTTGTTCGTGTCCTCCGTCGGCCTGCGGCCTCCTCCTCCTTGACCTCACAAAACAGACTCCCCCGCCTCGCCGTGCCACGCATGAAGTGCCGGCAGACAACATTCGCGGGGGAAGCGTCCGCGAACTTGTTTGAGGTTGTTTGGCGTCGTCGGGCCATCGAGGCCGCGACGCCGCCCGCGGCCGGCGTTTCCACGCACCATCGGACTTGACGCGAACCTCGCGTCGCGACGCGAACTGTTCAGTGCCAGCGCTTCTTGTCGTGACGGACAAGGGGACGTCACTTTGCCAACACGGTCATCCTGCGCGCAGTCGCGGGATCCACGTTTGGCGGACGTTGTTGCAGCGGGAGATTCCGCGACTGCGCGCGGAACGACGCGATGGTGCCGGTCGCGCGTCACGACACCGCGCGCCGGCAGTTCGAGCCGAGATTCGCGTCAGGCCCGCAGGCCGGCATTGGTGCCGGCCGCGGGCATCGTCGCGGCCTCGATGGCCCGACGATGCCAAAACCCTTCAAATGAACCGCGGACTCCTCCCCCCGGGAATGTTGTCCGCCGGCACGCCGTGCGTGGCACGGCGAGGCGGGGGAGCTTGTTTTGTGAGGTCAAGGAGGAGGAGGCCGCAGGCCGACGGGGGACACGAACAAAACAAGCTCCCCCGGTGAGTCGTGCCTGACCCGACCGAGCGCACACCGCAAGCCAACGTGCCCCGCAAATCGACGATGAACCATGAAAAAACCCGGCGCTCGGGCCGGGTTCGTTCACAGGTTCAGATGTCCTTGATCAGCCGGCTGAACTCGTCCACGTCCTCGAAGCTCCGATACACCGAGGCGAAGCGCACGTAGGCCACCTTGTCCAGCCGCTTCAGCTCGCGCATCACCAGCTCGCCGACGCGCGTGGACGGCACCTCGCGCAGGCCAGTGCCGATCAGCTTGTCCTGGATTCGCTCGATGGCCGTGTCGATCTGCTCGATGCTCACCTGGCGCTTGCGCAGCGCGAGCGTCATCGAGCCGCGCAGCTTGGCCGGATCGAAGTCGACCCGCGCGCCGCTCTTCTTCACGATCGACGGGAACGCCATCTCGGCGCGCTCGTAGGTCGTGAAGCGCTTGTCGCATTTCAGGCAGCGGCGGCGCCGCCGGACGACGTCGCCCTCGTCCGATTCGCGGGTCTCGGCGACCTGCGTCTCGTCATGGCTGCAGTAGGGACAGCGCATCGGGCGACCGGGTGATCAGCGGTAGACGGGGAAGTCGCGCGTCAGCGCTTCCACCTTGGCGCGCACCTCGGCCAGACGGGCCGGATCGTTCGGCGCGTCCAGCACGTCGGCGATCAGGTGCGCCGTGGCGCGGGCCTGGTCTTCCTTGAAGCCGCGCGTGGTGAGCGCCGGGGTGCCCAGGCGGATGCCGCTGGTGACCATCGGCTTTTCCGGGTCGTTGGGGATCGCGTTCTTGTTGCAGGTCATGTGCGCCTCGCCCAGGATGCGCTCGGCGTCCTTGCCGGTGATGCCCTTGGCGCGCAGGTCGACCAGCATCACGTGGCTCTCGGTGCGGCCGGAAACGATGCGCAGGCCGCGCTCGATCAGCGTCTTCGCGAGCACGTCGGCGTTCTTCACCACCTGCTGCTGGTAGGCCTTGAACTCGGGCGTGAGCGCCTCCAGGAACGCGACGGCCTTGCCGGCGATCACGTGCATCAGCGGGCCGCCCTGCAGGCCGGGGAAGATGGCCGAGTTGATCTGCTTGGCGAACGCGTCCTTCATCAGGATGATGCCGCCGCGCGGGCCGCGCAGGCTCTTGTGCGTGGTGGAAGTGACGACGTCGGCGTGCGGCACCGGGTTCGGGTAGACGCCCGCGGCGATCAGGCCGGCGTAGTGCGCCATGTCGACCATGAAATACGCGCCCACTTCCTTGGCGATCTTCGCGAAGCGCTCGAAGTCGATGCGCAGCGCGAACGCCGACGCGCCGGCGATGATCAGCTTGGGCTTGTGCTCGCGCGCGGTGCGCTCCATCGCGTCGTAGTCGATGTCCTCGGCCGCGTTCAGGCCGTAGCTGACGACCTTGAACCACTTGCCGCTCATGTTGAGCGCCATGCCGTGCGTGAGGTGGCCGCCTTCGGCCAGGCTCATGCCCATGATGGTGTCGCCGGGCTGCAGCAGGCCCAGGAACACGGCCTGGTTGGCCTGCGAGCCGGAGTTGGGCTGCACGTTGGCGTTCTCTGCGCCGAACAGCTGCTTGACGCGGTCGATGGCCAGTTGCTCGACCACGTCGACGTTCTCGCAGCCGCCGTAGTAGCGCTTGCCCGGGTAGCCTTCGGCGTACTTGTTGGTGAGCTGCGAGCCCTGCGCGGCCATGACGGCCGGCGAGGTGTAGTTCTCCGAGGCGATCAGCTCGATGTGCTGTTCCTGGCGGAGGTTCTCGGCCTGGATGGCGGCCCAGATGGCGGGGTCAACGTTGGCGATCGTCGATTGTTGGCGGTCGAACATGGAGGTTCCTTGGATTGAGGGCAATTTCAGGCGCGTCGGTTGGGCCTCGCTGGCGGCCGCCTGGACGCGTGCGCGCGCCCCAGGGCAGTCGGTGGTTCCAGCGGTGCGCGAAAGACGCGCTGCCCAGGCGAACGGCTGACAAGGCAGGCCGGACATCCGATGACGTCCGCCGCCCTTCGCGCTTCCCGGTGGTGGCCCACCTCGCAACCCGTCCGGAGGAGTCCGGCGGCCTTGAGCTCTTCCGGATCTCTCGAGACGCGTCCTGTCGCCAGTCGCGCGAGCCGCCAGTTTAACCGGCCGGCCGGTTTCGCGGGGCAGGGCGAGCGTCGATTGACGCAATACGAAGCAAGACGGGCGCCTCGGCGCCCGTCTTCGGAAGTCGCGCGGTCGCGCGGCGCGGAATCGTTCAGTGCGCCAGCGCCACGCGCTCGCGCTCCGGCCGGGCCTGCGCGTCCTGCTCGGGCGCGGCGGCGTGGGCCGTCGATTCGCTGGCCGCGGCCGCCGGAGCGACCGCCGGCACCGGCGTGGCGGCGGGGGCCGGCACCACGTTGGCGACGATGGGCACCACCGTCGGCGGCACGTTCTGGCCTGCCGCGACCCGCTTGAGCAGGTCCTGCTCGGCGATGACCTTGGCGGCGTAGCCCCCGTCGTCGTCGGTGGCGCCCGCGCCCACGTAGTAGCGCAGGCCGCTGGCCAGGCCGCCGCCCTTGGCGATGCATTCCTTGAGCACCAGCACGCCCACCCGCAGGTTGCTGACCGGGTCGAACGCCGCCAGGTGGCCGCCGTAGGGATCGTATTTCTCGCTGTGGATCTTGGTCATGACCTGCATCAGGCCCTGCGCGCCCACCGGGCTCTGCGCGAACGGGTTGAAGCTGGATTCGATGGCCATCACCGACAGGATCAGCGTCGGGTCGATGCCGGTGCGCTGGCCCACCGTCCACGATTCCTGTACCAGGCGGGCCACCGGCTCGGGCGCCACGTGATAGCGGCGCACGATCCAGCGGGCCACGTTGGCCTGGGCCCGGGTGAGGTCGGCCGGATCGGCCGTGGACGAGGTGTTGACCGGGCCGGCCGCGGTCGGCTCGCTCTCGGCTTCGGCCGCCAGGTCCTCGCCGCCGCTGCGCGCCAGGTGGCGCGCCTCGAGCCAGCCCCAGGCGCGAGCCTCGAGGGTGTCGCGCAGGTCGTCCTGGCTGCCCATGAACAAGGCACCGGCCACCACGGCCAGTCCCACCATGGCCAGCATGCTGTGGCTCACGTCGAGCAGGCCGTGGCCCACGTCGGTCAGGAACACGGTCACTGACTCTCGCCCGGTTGTCAGTGCCTTGCGCACGACTGCTTGGGGTTGAAGCATCTCTCTCCTTTCACAGCGTTCGGTGCCGGCGGTTGGCGCTCAGGGCGCGCGGTCGCGGCGTTCTCGACGCTGGCGATAATGGATCGCTGCGATTCATGGCCGGGGAGTCTGCGTCTAGCAGCCGGCGGCAGCCTTCAGGGCCCGGCCTCAGCGAGGAGGAGGGATAACCCTGGTGTTACGTCTTGCGGGATTGTAGGGAGCCGCGTAATAACCCGTCAACAATATAGACTTCTCAAGTCATAACCAAAAATTATGAAATACCGTGATTTGCGCGATTTCGCGGCCAATCTTGAGGGTTCTGGGGAGCTCAGACGTGTAACAGCGGCGGTGTCCCCTAACCTTGAAATGACCGCCCTGGCCGATCGCGTGCTCCGCCAGGCCGGCCCCGCCTTGCTGTTCGAGAACCCTACCGGGTATGGCGTTCCGGTGCTCGCCAACCTGTTCGGCACCCCCCACCGCGTGGCCCTCGGGATGGGCGCGACCGACATCTCCGAGCTGCGCGGCATCGGCCAGTTGCTGGCCAGCCTGCGCGAACCGGAGCCGCCGAAGTCGGTCAAGGATGCCGGCAAGCTCTGGACGATGGGCAAGGCGCTGTGGGACATGAAGCCCGCGGTGCTGCGCAGCGGGCCGTGCCAGGAAGTGATCCAGGCCGCCGACGAGATCGACCTCGCGCAGTGGCCGATCCAGACCTGCTGGCCCGGCGACATCGCGCCGCTGGTCACCTGGGGCCTCGTCGTCACCCGCGGCCCGCGCAACGTGCCGAAGCCGCGCCTGCGCCAGAACCTGGGCATCTACCGCCAGCAGGTGATCGGCAGGCGCGAGCTGATCATGCGCTGGCTCACCCACCGCGGCGGTGCGCTCGACTTCCGCGAGTTCGCCCGCGTCAACCCCGGCAAGCCGTTTCCGCTGGTGTGCGCGCTGGGCGCCGATCCTGCCACCGCGCTGGGCGCCGTCACGCCGGTGCCCGATACGCTGGGCGAGTACCAGTTCGCCGGCCTGCTGCGCGGCGGCCGCACCGAACTGGTGGACACGCAGACCGGCGAGGAGGGCCTGATGTTGCAGGTGCCCGCGCGCGCCGAGATCGTGCTCGAGGGCCACATCCCCGTCGCCGAGCCCGGCTACGCCGGCTTCAGCGAGACCGGCATCCCGTTGAAGGAGCAGGGCGGCTATCTATATGCACTGGAAGGCCCGTACGGCGACCACACCGGCTACTACAACGAGCGCGACTGGTTCCCGGTCTTCCGCCTCGACCGCCTGACGCACCGGCGCGACCCGATCTACCACTCCACCTACACCGGCAAGCCGCCCGACGAGCCCGCCGTGCTGGGCGTGGCGCTCAACGAGGTGTTCGTGCCGCTGCTGCAGAAGCAGTTTCCCGAGATCGTCGACTTCTACCTGCCGCCCGAGGCGTGCAGCTACCGCATGGCCGTCATCTCGATGAAGAAGGCCTACGCGGGCCACGCCAAGCGGCTGATGTTCGGGCTGTGGAGCGTGCTGCGCCAGTTCATGTATACGAAGTTCATCGTGGTGGTGGACGAAGACATCGACATCCGCGACTGGAACGAAGTGATCTGGGCCATCACCACGCGCATGGATCCGGTGCGCGACACGACGCTGGTCGACCACACGCCCATCGACTACCTCGACTTCGCGTCGCCCACCAGCGGCCTGGGCGGCAAGATGGGGCTGGACGCCACCTCGAAGTGGCCGGGCGAGACGAATCGCGAATGGGGCCGGCCGATCACGATGGCCGGCGCGATCGCCAGGGAGGCCGAGGCGCGGCTGGACGCGGTCTTCTCCCAAGTGATGGGGACTGTCAAGCGCTGAGGCACTATCAGGACACGCGGTCCCTTCGTCCATATTTTCTTGCGAGGCCGCGGCGCGAGGACTATCTTTGAACTGCCTCGAGCGAGGCACTCCCCTCTGCGCAATCGATGCGCAATCGGAGCCCCGGGCGTTCTGCTCCGGAGCCCCATCGGACGACGTTCAAGTCGTCCAGGAAGCCCCGACCACCCTCCGTGATCGGGGCTTCGTCATTCCAGGAAGCGACGCTCAGCGGCGGTCGGCGATGCCCGCCAGCACCTCGTGCAGCACCGCGTGCATGCGCAGCGCGCCGTCGCCCGACGGGAACCAGTCGAGCGCGGGCGCGCCGGCCGGGCCGGCCTGGTCCATGGGGGCGGCGCTGATGCGGATGGCGGTCGATGCCGGCTGCGCGGCGGCGGCTGCCCTGAACTCCCGCAGGGCGCGCGGCATGTGCAGCCCCTGCGTCACCAGCACCAGTTCGCGGATGCCATCCGGGCGCAGCAGCGCCAGCGTGCCGACGGCGTTCTCATGCGTGTCGCGCGACTCGGTCTCCGTCCAGCGCAGCGGCACGCCGAACTCGGCCTGGGCGATCTCGGCCATGCGCGTCGCCTCGGGCGGGATCGCCGGGTCGGGCGCGGCCCATCCGCGTCCACCGGCTGCCGCGATGGGCAGGCCGGTCTGGCGGCCCAGCCAGGCGGCGTAGCGCAGCCGGCCCATCGCGGCGCCGCTGAGGTCGTACTTGCCGTACTCGGGCGCGAGCCCGGTCATGCCGCCGCCCAGCACGACGATGGCGATGGGTTCGCCGGCCGCGGCACGGTGGCGCAAGTCCTCGCGCCGCGCCGCGTCGAGCGCCACCGGCTCGTCCAGCGCATGGCGTTCGACCCAGCGGGCCGCGCCGGTGCAACAGGCCAGCCACGCCCCGACGCAGGCGATCCCGGCCAGCCAGCGCCCCGTGCGCGGCCGCTCGCGCGCGAGCCACGCGCCCGCGAAGGCGAGCGCCAGCAACGGCGTGGGCGGCAGCACGAGCGCCGCCAGGACGGGCCTGGCGCTGGCCAGTCCGACGGAAGTTAACCAGTCCGCAATCATGGAACTGCATTGTGGCGTCTGGCCTGAGGCATCATGCGGCCCAGCCCGCGGGCGCGGGCACGACAAGGAGCGAGGGATGAGCGAGGCGATCGAGACCATCACCCTGGCAGGCGGCTGCTTCTGGTGCGTCGAGGCGGTGTTCGAGCAGGTGCGCGGCGTGGTCGACGTGCAATCTCGGGCTACAGCAACGGCCACCTGGCCGCGCCCACCTACGAGGCCGTGTGCACCGGCAACACGGGTCACGCGGAGGTCGTTCGCGTGCGCTTCGATCCCGCCCGGATCGGCCTGGCCGAAGTCCTCCAGATCTTCTTCGCCACGCACGACCCCACCACGCGCAATCGGCAGGGCGCCGACGTCGGCCCGCAATATCGCTCGGGAATCTATTGGTCCGAGGGTTCGCAGCAGGAAGTGATCGCTCGCGTCCTGGCCGAGGCAAACAATGGGCTGGCGGGGCGCGTGGTGACCGAAGTCGAGCCCCTGGCGAATTACTCGGCGGCCGAGGCGTATCACCAGCATTACTACGCCAACAATCCCGGCCAGGGATATTGCTCGGCCGTGATCGGGCCCAAGCTCGAGAAATTCCGCAAGAGTTTCCGCAGCCGCCTGCTGGATTAGGGCGCCAGGCGCTCGCGCACCCACGCCCCGTTTTCCAGCCGGTAGCGCAGGCGGTCATGCAGCCGCGACTTGCGCCCCTGCCAGAATTCCCAGCTGTCGGGCTGGAGGCGGAAGCCGCCCCAGTGCGGCGGCCGCGGCGGGTTCAGCAGGAACTTCGCCGCCGCCTTCGCCGCGTTGGCCACCAGCACGCCGCGCGACTCGATGACCTGGCTCTGCGGCGATGCCCACGCGCCGATGCGCGAATCGAGCGGGCGCGAGGCGAAGTAGGCGTCCGATTCGGCGTTGTCCACGCGCTCGACGCGGCCCTCGACGCGCACCACGCGCTCCAGCTCCACCCAGTGGAACTGCAGCGCGGCGTACGGGTGCACGGCCAGTTCCCGGCCCTTGCGGCTGTCGTAGTTGGTGAACCAGACGATGCCGCGCGCGTCGAAGCCCTTGATGAGCACGATGCGGGTCGAAGGACGGCCGTCGGCCCCCACGGTCGCGAGCGTCATCGCGTTGGGCTCGGGCACCTTCGCCGCGAAGGCCTCGTCCATCCACGTCTCGAATTGGCGCAGCGGGTCGGTGGCCGCGTCGGCTTCCTCGAGGGCGTCGCGCTCGTAGCTCTTGCGCTGATTCGGCAGATTCGAATGTTCCTTCATATGAATAGTTTAGGGGAACGCCTTAGGTAGACGTCCCACTGGAACAAAAAGGGTTTGGCAACGATTCTTGAGGCACATAACCATTCAAAGCGCGGCAGCCTCAAGGAAACGCCGTGCCAGCGCCCATGAAAAATGATCCAGCCGTCGTCGTGCTGGCCGCGGGCGCAGGGAGCAGATATCACGGAACGCGTCACAAGCTCAGCGAAAAGCTGGGCGGCGACACCGTTCTCGTGCGCACCCTGCGCAATGCCATTGCCTCGGAGATGCCGGTCGTGCTCGTCATTTCGGAGCAACTGGCGGCCGAGGCGATGGGCCTGGTCGCGCCCGCCGACATGGTCGTCGTCGACGCCCGCTCCCAGGGCGGTTGGGGGATGGGCGACTCGATCGCGGCAGGCGTGTCCGCGCATTCGGGCGCCAGCGGATGGCTGGTGCTGCCCGGCGACATGCCGCTGGTGCGACCGCAAAGCCTGCGCGCGGTCGCGGAGGCGCTCGACCAGCAACCGATCGCGTTCGCCCAGTACCGCGGCCGCCGCGGCAGTCCGGTGGGCTTCGCGGCCGAGCTGTTTTCAGAGCTCGTGATGCTCAAGGGCGACGAAGGGACGCGCCGCCTGCTGGCGCGCTACCCGACGGCGGCCGTCGAGCTCGACGACCCGGGCGTGGTGTTCGACATCGACACCGTCGACGACCTCGCCGTGGCGCAACGCCGCATCGACGGCTCGTCCTCGCTGCGGCCCGAATCAGCGTAGCAGCGGCGCGCGCCGGGAAGGCGCAAACTCGCCGAACGGGCGCGCCGGTTGCCGCCCCTGTTCCTCGTCTTGACCCTGCATCGCCATGCCATTGGTTTGACGATGTAACGGAGTTACCAGATAATCAAACCATGAGTTACACCGCCACGCCAGGATCGCTTCCCCCGCTGAACGCGACCGTCGCCGCCGTCACCGACCGCATCCGCCGCCGCAGCGCGGACACCCGCGCCGACTACCTCGGCCACGTCGACGCCCTGCGCACGCGGGCCCGCGGTGCCGAGCGCCTGGGCTGCGCCAACGTCGCCCACGCCTTCGCGGGCATGCCGGCCAACGACAAGCTGCGCGTCGTGGCCGAGCGCGCGCCGCACATCGGCATCGTCACGGCCTACAACGACATGCTGTCTGCCCACCAGCCGTACGAGGGCTATCCCGAACAGATCCGCCGCGACGCGGCCGCCCTCGGCGCCACGGTGCAGGTGGCCGGCGGCGTGCCGGCGATGTGCGACGGCGTCACGCAGGGCGCGCCCGGCATGGAGCTGTCGCTGTTCTCGCGCGACACCATCGCCATGTCCACCGCCATCGCGCTGTCGCACGACGTGTTCGACGCGGTGCTGGCGCTGGGCATCTGCGACAAGATCGTGCCGGGCCTGCTGATCGGCGCGCTGCAGTTCGGCCACCTGCCGTGCGTGTTCGTGCCGGCCGGGCCGATGTCCACCGGGCTGTCGAACAAGGAAAAGTCCAAGGTGCGCGAGAAGGCGGCGCAGGGCCTCGTCGGCCGCGCCGAGCTGCTGGAGGCCGAAAGCAAGGCCTATCACGGCCCGGGCACCTGCACGTTCTACGGCACCGCCAACTCCAACCAGATGCTGCTCGAGGCGATGGGCCTGCACGTGCCGGGCGCGGCGTTCGTGCACCCGCACGACGGCCTGCGCGCGGCGCTCACGCGCGAGGCCGTCAGCACCGTGCTGTCGCTCACCCGCGAGCGCCGCAACGTGCCCATCGGCGTGCAGGTGGACGAGCGCTGCATCGTCAACGCGATGATCGCGCTGCTGGCCACCGGCGGCTCCACCAACCACCTCATCCACTGGGTGGCCGTGGCACGCGCCGCGGGCATCCTGATCGACTGGTCGGACTTCGCCGAGCTGTCCACCGTGATCCCGCTGCTGAGCCGCGTGTATCCGAACGGCAGCGCCGACGTGAACCAGTTCCAGGCCGCGGGCGGCCCCGGCTTCGTGCTGCGCGAGCTTCTCAAGGCGGGCCTGCTGCACGGCGACGTCGACACGGTCGCCGAGCGCGGCATGGCGGCCTACGGCGAGGTGCCGTCGCTGCAGGACGGCCGCGTGCGCTGGACGCCGCTGCCCGACGCGCCCATCGACGACACCGTGGTGCGCACCGCCGCCGAGCCCTTCGGCGCCACCGGCGGCCTGAAGCTGCTGGAAGGCAACCTCGGGCGCTCGGTGATCAAGGTCTCGGCCGTGCCGGCCGACAAGCATGTCATCGAGGCGCCGGCCCAGGTGTTCGACGCCCAGGAAGACCTGCTCAAGGCGTTCCAGGCCGGCACGCTCGAGAAGGACTTCATCGCCGTCGTGCGCTGGCAGGGCCCGCGCGCCAACGGCATGCCCGAGCTGCACAAGCTCACGCCGCCGCTGGCGGTGCTGCAGGGCCGCGGCTTCAAGGTGGCGCTGGTCACCGACGGACGCATGAGCGGCGCGTCGGGCAACGTCCCGGCCGCGATCCACGTGAGCCCCGAGGCGCTGGGCGGCGGCCCGCTGGCCAAGGTGCGCGACGGCGACATCATCCGCCTCGACGCGGTGGCCGGCACGCTGCAGGTGCTGGTGCCCGAGGCCGAATGGGCCGCGCGTCCGCTGGCCGAGCGCTCGCAGCAGCTCGCCGAGTCGCACGGCGCGGGCTTCGGCCGCAACCTGTTCGCCGGCATGCGGCGCAACGTCAGCACCGCCGAAGAAGGCGCTTGCACTTGGCTTTGATGGAACTCCCATGAAAACGCAGAGACACCCCCTGAATCCGATCGAACTCGCCTCCTACGGCCCCGTGATCCCGGTCATCGTCATCGACCGCCTCGAGGACGCCGTCCCGATGGCCAAGGCCCTGGTGGCCGGCGGCGTGCGCGTGCTGGAAGTGACCTTGCGCACGGCGGCCGGCCTGCCGGCCATCGCGGCCATCGCGCGCGACGTGCCCGAGGCCATCGTCGGAGCCGGCACCGTGCGCAGCGCAGCAGACGTGCACGCGGTGCACGATGCGGGCGCCCGCTTCATCGTCAGCCCGGGCTACACGCGCGCGGTCGGCGACGCCTGCAAGTCGCTGGGCATCGCGCTGTTGCCGGGCGTATCCACCGGCAGCGAGATCATGATGGCGGCCGACGACGGCTTCACCTTCCTGAAGCTGTTCCCGGCCACGGCCGTGGGCGGCATCCCGCTGCTGAAGGCGTTCTCCGGCCCGTTCGCCGACGTCGCGTTCTGCCCCACCGGGGGCGTGACCGTGGAGACCGCGCCGCAATTCCTGGCGCTGCCCAACGTGAAGGTGGTGGGCGGTTCGTGGCTGACGCCGGCCGATGCGATGAAGAGCGGCGACTGGGCGCGCATCACCGAGCTGGCGAAGCAGGCGTCGGCGATCCAGGCCTGAGCCGCTATTTGGGCGCGGCGTCGCGGCGCCGCGTCTCCGCTGCCTGCATTGCCTGCGCGAGCGCGTCGGCCTCGGGTTGGCGCTGCGTCGTAGCGTCCGCCTCGAGTCCCAGCACGACGCCGGTGCGATCTTCGGCCGAGCGGTTCTGGCTCAGCTTGAACTTGCCCTCGACGCGTGTCACCTCGATCTCGATGCCGACGATGGCCTTGAGCATCGCGTCGAGGTAGTCGGCCGGCGCGTCGGCCACGTGCCAGGGCGCGGCGCGGCCGCCCTCGTGGCGCTCGGTCAGGCGCGTGACGAAGGCGCGTAGCCATTCGGGATCCTGGATCGCGCGCAGCGTGCCGTGCGCCTGCACCATCGCGTAGTTCCAGGTGGGCACGGCCTTGCCGTGCTGGAACTTGCTCGGGTACCAGTTGGGCGAGACGTAGGCCTGCGGGCCCTGGAACAGCAGCAGCACCGGCTGGCCGTCGGCCTCGCGCCAGAGCGTGTTGGCGCGCGCGACGTGCCCGGTGATGCGCCAGCCCGCGTCGGTACGCTCCACCTGCAGCGGCAGGATGTCGGCGGCCAGCTCGGCGCCGCCGCGGATCAGCGTGGCCAGCGGGTTGGCCGTCATCAGCGCCAGCAGTGCGTCGGCGTCCTGTTCGACGAAGTGGGTCGGTTGGTACATCGCGACTCCTGTCAGGCGGGGACGGTGTAGTTGAGCGCGAGCCGGCCGCCGTCCACGTAGACGACCTCGCCGGTGACGTAGCTGGAGGCGTCGCTGAGCAGGAAGCCGACGACGTCGGCGATCTCCTCGGGCTCGCCCAGGCGCTTCATGGGCGTGCGGCCCAGGATGCGCTGGCGCGCGGCCTCGCTGGTGAGCACCGCGTCGCGCGCCAGGTCGGTGGCGATCGTGCCAGGGGCAACGGCGTTGACGCGCACGCCGTGGTCGACCAGGCCCAGCGCCATGGCGCGCGTGAGCTGGTTGATGCCCCCCTTGCTCGCGTTGTAGCTGGCGATGGTGGCGATGGCCATGAGGCCGTTGACCGAGGACATGTTGACGATGGCGCCGCGCTTGCGCGCCACCATGTGCCGCGCGATGGCCTGGCCCACCAGGAACGCGCCCTTGAGGTTGACGTTGATCACCGCGTCCCAGTCTTCCTCGGTGACGTCGAGGAACTCGGCGGCGCGGAAGATGCCGGCGTTGTTGACGAGCCCGTCGATGCGGCCGAACTCGCGGATCGTGGTGGCGGTGGCGGCGTCGACGGCGGCCTTGGACGACACGTCGCAGGCCATGAAGCAGGCGTCCTGGCCGGCGGCGCGCAGCTCGGCGGCCAGCGCGCTGCCGGGGCCCTCGGCGACGTCCCACAGCGCCACGCGCGCGCCATCGCGCGCGAGCCGGCGCGCGCAGGCCGCGCCGATGCCGTTGGCGGCGCCGGTGATCACGACGACACGGCCCTCGAGGCCGTAGGAAATGGTGCTGCTCATGGAGGGTTCTCTGGAATCGGACGGTGGTTGGCGCCGAGGCGCGAGGCGTCCACCACTATACGGCTCGCGCCGAGCCGTGCCAGGCGCCGAAGGCCCGGATTCAGGCGGCCGCGGACGCGCGCGTCGGCCGGTCCAGCCACGCGATCAGCCCGGCCGCGTTGAGGGCCGCGTCGTCGCGCAGCAGCTCGGCGATGCGCTCGTCGGGCAGTGCGACGCCGAACGCGCGCGCGCCGTCGCCGTAGAGCCGCATCAGCGCGGCGGTGAGCGCGGCGAGGCGGTCGGGCGAGTCGCGGTGCGCGAGGGCGGCGGCGACGGTCGCGGCCAGCATGGCCTCCAGGCGCGCGGCGCAGCCGGCCACGTCCGTGACGACGCTGTAGTGGGTGAGGAACATCTGCCGCGGCGCCGCCGCCAACAGGCGCGCGAACGACGCCCGCATCGCCTCGGGATCGAACTGCACCGGCGTGGTGGTGGGGAAGATGAAGGCACGGCCGCCGACGTTGAACTCCGGATAGGCCATGCCGAAGTTGTCGCCGGTGAACCAGCCGGCGCTGCGCGCGTCCCAGATGCAGTGGTGGTGCAGGGCGTGGCCCGGCGTGTGCGCGAAGACGAGCGGCCGGCCGGCCAGGTGCAGCGTCTCGCCGTCGCTGGTGGCGTGCACGCGCCGCGCGTCCACGGGCACGAGCTCGCCGTACGCGCGCGCCATCTGCTCGGCGCCGTAGACGCCCAGCGCGCCTTGCCACAGCGCCGCGGGATCGATCATGTGGCGGGCGCCGCGCGGGTGCACGGCGAGGCGCGCATCCGGCAGCGCCTGCATCAGCTGGCCGACGCCGCCCGCGTGATCCAGGTGCACGTGCGTGGCGATGACCCAGGCGACGTCCGAGCGGGACAGCCCCAGCGCCTCGAGCGAGGCCAGCAGGCGCGGCACGGCGAGGGCGGTGCCGGTGTCGATGAAGGCAGCGCGACCGCCCTCCGCCACCAGATAGGCGGCATCGAAGCGGTCGCGATGGAAGCCGGTGTCGATGGCCCAGAGGCCATCTCCCAGCGGCTCGAGAAAGGTCGGAAGCGCGGCGGCCATCCGACGGCCCCGGCCTTACGAGGCGGCGCCCAGGGCGATGTACAGGCGGGCCACTTCGGGTGCGCCGTCGGTGCCCTGCACGCTGCGCAGCGCCTTGATGCCGGCGGCCTTGCCCTTGCCCGACTGCAGCAGGGCCACGCCCAGGCGCAGCTTGGCGTCTTCCGGATGCTTCAGCGTGTCCTTGGCGATGCCTTGCTGGATCAGCTCGATGCCTTCGTCGTACTTGCCCATGGACGCGTACTCGGCGCCGATCGCGACGAGGTCGTCGCCGGTCTTGCTCACCTTCGCGTCGGAGGTGCGCTTGACCAGCGAGGCGGCCGAATCGGCGGCGCTCTTGTTGACCAGGTCGCGCAGGCGCTGCTGGCGCGAGGCCTCGGCGCCGGTGCCGAGCACGCCGGTGGCGTAGCCCTTGTCGACGACGGCCTTGGCTTCGGCCGGCAACTGGGCTTGCAGCAGGAGCTGGGCCATTTCCATGAAGTCGGCGGAGGCCGTCAGGTTGCCCGAGGACAGGCGCAGGCGCAGCAGGTCCAGGGAGAAGCGCGGCGAGAAGCCCGACTTGCCCGGCAGGTCCGACAGGTAGATGCCGGAGTACTGCTTGTTGGACGCGTAGTAGGTGACCAGCTTTTCCTTGACCCCCAGGTCGCCGGCCTTGTTGCCGGTGTGGCGGTAGGCGTCGGCCAGGCGCAGCAGGTCGTCCTCGTCGGGACGGCGGCCGCTGGCTTCGGCGGCCTGGATCTTGGCGGCGTTGTCGCGCGCGATCTGGCCGTAGTCGCCGCTGGAGCCCTGGACGTAGTCCTGGATCTGGCGCAGCGTGCCGCTGTTGTCGCCGGCGGCCTTGGCCTTCTCGATCCACTTGAGCGCCTGGGCGTTGTTGTGCTGCTGGGCGTAGACCCCGGCGATGGTCTCGGCGAGCGGGCCGGCGTCGCTGGCAGGCACCTTGCCGGTGGCGAATGCGGCCTCGAGCTGCTGCACCGCCGCGCCGTTGTCGCCCATGCGCTGGTACGCCGCGCCGCGGATGCGCGCGAGCATGTACGTGTCATCGGGGCCCGCAGCGGTGACGCCATTGAGCTTGGCCAGGGCTTCCTTGGCCTTGCCGGCATGCACGAGCTCGCTGGCTTCCTTGAGCGGCTTCGCGACGGCGGCGGACACGGCGTGGGCGGCCGGGACTTGCAGCAGGCCGGCGGCCAGCAGCATGGCAGCCAGGAGACGGGTGGTCTTCATGGAGTTTGCAAACCTGTAAGTGACACTCTGAATGGGAGAAGGCGCACTGCTCGCAGTGCGCCTTCGTAGGGGACGTCGTCGTCTGATCAGTGCGTGAACTGTTCGTTCCCGACGATGCCGATCTTGGTGACACCGAGGCGCTGGGCCTCGGCCATCACTTCGGCCACGTACTTGTACGGGGCCAGCTTGTTCGGCAGCAGGTGGACCTCGGGCTGGTCGGGCATCTGCGTCAGACGGTAGAGATGGGTCTCCAGGTCCGCGCGATCCTTGATCATCTCGTTGTTCCAGCCGATCTGCCCGTCGAAGTCGACGACGATCTCCACGACGACCGGAGGCACCACGTTCGGGTGCAGCGGGTCGGGGATCGGCATGTTCAGCTTCACCGCGTGCGTCTGGATCGGGATCGTGATGATCAGCATGATCAGCAGCACCAACATCACGTCGATCAACGGCGTGGTGTTGATATCGACCATCACTTCGCCGTCTTCGCTGGAGCCAGCACTCATTGCCATGTTTCTGGCTCCTTATTGGTTCGGCGGCGGTTCGGTGATGAAACCGACCTTCGCGATACCCGCGCGCTGGCAAGCAAACACCACGCGACCGATGGACTCATACCGGGCGCCTTGGTCGCCGCGGATGTGCACTTCGGGTTGCGGCTTGAGCTTGGCCTTCTCGGTGAGCTTCTCGACGAGCTCATCGATGTCGCGGATCTGATGCGTGTTCCAGTAGACGTCGCCGTCCTTGCTCACTGCGAGCAGGACGTTCTCGGGCTTCGTCACCGTCACGACGTTGCGTTCCTTGGGCAGCTCCAGCGTGATCGACTGGGTCACGACCGGGATCGTGATCAGGAAGATGATCAGCAGGACCAGCATCACGTCCACGAGGGGCGTGGTGTTGATGGTCGAGTTGACTTCTTCCTCGTCGCTGCTGTCGCTTCCGACATTCATCGCCATGAGGATTCCTTCGCGTTACAGGCGTTCAACAAAAACGCGAGTTCAGCGCTTGCCGGCCAGCAGGACGTTGTGCAGGTCGCCGGAGAAGGCGCGAACCTTTTCCATCACCGACTTGTTGCGGCGGACGAGCCAGTTGTAGCCCATGACGGCCGGAACGGCGACGGCCAGACCGATGGCGGTCATGATCAGCGCTTCGCCGACAGGGCCCGCGACCTTGTCGATGGAGGCTTGGCCGGCGATGCCGATCTGCGTCAGGGCGCCGTAGATACCCCACACCGTGCCGAACAGGCCGACGAACGGAGCGGTGGAACCGACGGTGGCCAGGAACGCCAGGCCGTCGGACAGGCGGCTCTGGATGTTTTCCACGGCGCGCGCGACGCTCATCGAGATCCAGGTGTGGCGGTCGATCTGTTCGACCAGCGTGCCTTCATGGTGCTCGCTGGACTTCAGGCCGGATTCGGCGATGTAGCGGAAGGCCGAGCCTTCGTCCAGCGTGTTGGTGCCGGCCTTGATGGAGCCCGCGGTCCAGAAGCCGTCGCTGACGCCGTTGGCGCTTTGGAACATCTTGCGCTGTTCCCAGTACTTCGTGAAGATGATGTACCAGCTGCCCATCGACATGATCAGCATGATCACGAGGTTGAACTTGGCGATCCAGCCGCCGTCGCGCCACAGCGCGCCCAGGCCGTACGGGTTTTCGATCGTTTCCTTGCCGACGGCCGCCGGGGCGATCGGGGCGGCGCTGGTGTCGACGGCGGCGGGAGCCGGCGTCGCCGAAGCGTCGGAGCCGGCAGCGGCGGGGGCCGTTGCTTCCGGAGCCGATGCCTGGGCCAGAGCGGTGGTCGGGGCGGCGGCGATGGTCGCCAACGCGAGGAGCGCGGCCGCAAAGGGAGTGCGCATCGAGTTCAGAAAGGACATGTTTCCTCCGGAGGAATGAGACCGGCCTGCATGTCGATCATGGCCGGGTATCACAGAAAAAAAGGGGTTGGAAAGCGGGCCGTGTGGCTCAGCCGTCAATCGATCTGCTTCCAGGTGTACAGGACTTCGACCTGGGTACCGATGGGATGTCCCTCGGCGTCTGTCCCGACCTTGATCGGGCAGGACGCCAATGCCGACTTGGCTGCATTGTCCAGTAGCCGGTGTTCGCGGGTGGGGCCCGACGAACCGACCACTTCCGCGGCGGTGACCTTGCCGCTGGCATCCACCGTGAAGCGGATGCGGGAGACGCCCGAGGCACCGGCGCGCAGCGCGGCCGCGGGGTACTCGGGACGGCAGCCCGGGTCGTTCGCGTTGATGACGGCGGCACGGGCGACCGGAGCCGGTCCGGGCGCCGCGGCGGGGGCCGTGGCCTCCACGTGGCGCTCGACGGCGGGCGGCGGCGGCACGGTGGTGGCGGCGACCGTCGGGGCCGGCGGCGGCGGCGGCACGTCGACCGGAGGCGGCGGCACATAGACCGGCGGCGGCGGCAGGTTCTTGGGCGGCGGCGGCAGATCCTTGGGCGGCGGCGGAGGCGGCGGAGGCGGGGCTTCCACCACCTTCGTCTCGGTGACCATCACCTTGTCCACTACCTTCTTGGCCAGGCCCGAGACCAGGGCATAGGCCAGCAGAAAGTGCATGACGACGACGATGATCAACCCGGTCGGGTGCTTCCCCGGATTGCGCTGCGATTCAGCAAAATTCACTCGAAATACCTCCAGACGACCCAGGTGGGCGCTGCATCTTTTCCTGCGCACCGCAGCGCGGCTGCGCTGCGAAGTCGAGAACTATAGCGCGATCCCGTTCTCCGACGTTTGCGGGTTTCCCTTAATTTTCGACGCCTCAAATGCGTTTCAACCGCAGTGGATTTTGTCTTGATGCCGATTGGTAGTTGCTTGTGACAGGCAATGCACAAGAACGACCGTTCGTTTATCTACCAGGGAAAGGATGTACGGAATCGCAAACTTCATGCCAGAGTGCACGCCAGTCCCCTAGGCAAGCTGCGTTCCGGACGTAGTCAGACTACTTTCCTGGTGCGAGGGCACGTCGCGCCCCGTTTCGCAGTATCGGCGAGTCAATCACCCCTCCGAGGGATTGTCGCCAACAAGCAGCTCGCGGCGTCATTCGTTCAGGTTCCCGACGCCCTCCCGACGGGGAACGCCGCACCACGCGGGTGCGGGATGCGAGCCCGTTCAGGTGCGGGCGCGGATCACGTCGTCGTCGACGCCGATCCGGCGGAGCGTCGTCGTGGCGTGGGGGTTCCGCATGGCGCGTCCTGGTTGGAGCCGTCGCGCATGCACAGCCACCGGATCGCCACGCGGAACGGGCCTCGATGCGGACGCCCGCGGGCACGCGGGACGCGCGACGCACGCTCGCGCGCCGGAAGCAATCAGCGAAAGCCATTGGAGGGCATTCCATGAATGTCCGCTGCATGGCGAGGTTAGGGCGTTCAGTCGAGCGGGAGCAAGGCGGACGCTTGCTGCATCCGCACATGAAACGGGGCTCGGAATTTCCCGCAAATGCAAGCCGGAGACTTGTGCTTGTCACGCTCGAACGCATAGACTGATTTGATTGGCTGAACGCCGTTCAGCCGGCTGAACAAGGGGCCCACGACGCCCTGCAATACACGCCAGGAGACGGCCCATGGACACTGCCTTCGACAAGCCCGCCGCCGCGCGGGCGCCGGCCGACTCGCTGGTGCCCGCGGTGTCGCGCGCGGTGATGCTGCTGGAGCGCCTGGCGCGAGCACGCCAGCCGATGTCGTCGAGCCTGCTGGCCGCGGAGCTCGCGTTGCCGCGCAGCAGCGTGCACGGGCTGTGCAACACCCTGCTGCACCACGGTCTGCTGCGGCGCCAGGGCGACGGCGGCTTCCTAATCGGCTCGGGCGTGATGAACCTGGCCCAGGCCTTCGTGGCCGACACCAACGTCACCCACGAGTTCGGCGCGATGTGGCGCGACATCGGGCAGTCGCCGGACGAGTCCATCGTGCTGTCGGTGCTGGACGGCGCCGACTGCGTCTACGTGGCCGTGCGCAACAGCCTGCGCCCGCTGGGGCTGGCGTTCAACGTCGGCATGCGCCTGCCCGCGCACCTGGCCGGCAGCGGCAAGGCCATGCTTGCCTGGCTGCCGCGCGCCACGTTGCGGGCGCTGCTGCCCGAGGGCCCGCTGGCGTGCATGACCGACCACGGCGCGCGCACCACGGATCAGCTTGACGCGGAGCTGGCGCGCATCCGCGAGCGCGGCTACAGCGTCGACGACGAGAGCGTGCGCCAGGGCGTGCTGTCGTTCGGCGCGCCGGTGTTCGACGCCGCCGGCGCGGTCGTCGCCGGCATCGGCATGTGCATCAACAAGGCGCAGCTGGCGCGCGACGGCTCGGACACCCACCACGAGGCAGTGATGCGCGTGGCCCGCACCCTGTCGGCTCGCCTGGGCGCGCGCTGACGCCCGCGGCGCCGGCTTCGCGAGGAGACCACCATGGACAAGCAAGGCACCCCGCCGGCGACCCGTCCGGCCGACGAGCCCGCGCTGGACTACCGCTCCGCGTTCGAGTTCGCCCCCGTGGCCGTGGCGCTGTCGCGCGACCGCCGCATCGTGGACTGCAACCTGCGCATGCTCGCGATGTTCGGCGCCCAGCGCGACGATCTCGTGGGCCAGTCCTTCGAGCGCATCTACCCCACGCGGGCCGAATTCGATCGCACCGGCCTGCGCATCCTGGCCGAGCTTCGCGTGGCGGGCGACGGCGAGTATTCGGACGAGCGCGTGATGCGCCGGATCGCCGACGGGCGCCTGTTCTGGTGCCACGTGTCCGGCCACGCCTTCGATCGCGCGAACCCGCACGCGGCGTGCATCTGGTCGTTCGAGGACATCTCGCGCAGCCGCCACGACTGCGTGGCCCTGACCCCGCGCGAGCGCGAGATCGGCGCGCTGCTGGTGGAAGGGCTCACCAGCAAGCTCACCGCCAAGCGGCTGGGCCTGAGCCCGCGCACGGTGGAGATCTACCGCAGCCGGCTGATGCGCAAGCACGGCGTGGACACCGCCACGGGCCTGGTGCGCAAGCTGATGAACGACGGCCAGTTGAGCGCCGGGCGCTAGTGCTCCATTGAGGCGTTCTCGAGCGCCGCCGGGTCCCCGGCCGTGCCGCGCTCGCGCGCCGACAGCGCCATGCAGGCCGCGCCGCCCAGCATGATCAGGCCGATGCCCGCCAGCGCCCAGGCGTCGGGCACGTGGGCGAAGACGAGCCAGCCCAGCAGCGTGCTCACCGCGATCTGCGCGAACAGCAGCGGCGTGAGCGTGGCGACGCCGGCCTTGGCGTAGCCGACGATCAGCATCCAGTGGCCGGCGGTGCTGAGCACGCACACCAGGCCCAGCAGCGCCCAGGTCGTCCAGGAGCCCAGGGGCGTCCAGAAGAAGGGCAGGGCGATGGTGGCCAGCACCGCGCCGGTGCAGCCCGTGTAGAACTGCATCGTGCCGACGTCGTCGAGCCGGGCGAGGCGGCTGGTGACGAGGTGGAAGCCGGTGTTGAGCGCGAGCGTGACCAGCGGCATCAGCAACGCCGGCGACAGCAGGCTGCCGCCGGGGCGCACCACCAGCAGCGCGCCGGCGAACGTGGCGCCTATGAGCAGCCAGCGGGCGCGCGACACGCGTTCGGCGAACGACAGCGCCGAGATGAGCGTCATCAGCAGCGGCGTCAGCATGATGATGGCGGTGAGCTCGCCCACCGGCATGTAGCGCAGGCTGAGGAACGAGCACACGCTGGTGGACATGATCAGCACGCCGCGCAGCACGTGCAGCCCCGGATGGCGGGTGCGGAGCAGCGCGCGGCCCTGGCGCGGGAGCTGGGTCAGCGCGGTGACGCCGGCCTGCGTCATGTAGCGGAACCACACCAGCATCATCACCGGCATCGCGCTGATCACCTTGGAGGTGGCGTCCAGCCCGGCGAAGCAGCTGACCGCGGCGAGGACGAACAGCGCGCCCATCAGGGCCGCGTCGGCGGTGGGACGCGCGGCGGAGGAGGCGGGCAGGGGCAAGGCGTGGGTCGGATTCATGTGGGCTGCAGAAGACCAGAGCCGAAGACTAGGTCCGGGCCGTCATGTCGTCTACGATGCAGGATCAATGGACTTCATGTCGAAAGGCAATGATGACCCCGCTCCCCGCCGAAGCCGACGCCGCGCTGGCCGAGCTCGACGTCAAGTGGCTGCGCCTGTTCGAGCAGATCCACGCCACCCGCAGCGTCACGCGGTCCGCCGAGGTGCTGGGGCAGAGCCAGCCCACCGTGAGCATCTGGCTGGGCAAGCTGCGCGACCGCCTGGGCGACGCGCTGTTCGTGCGCACCGCCGACGGCATGCTGCCCACGCCGCGCGCCGAGGCGCTCATCGTGCCGGTGCGCGAGGCCCTGCGTGCGCTGGCCGAGATCGCCGCGCCGCAGGCCCCGTTCGACCCGGCCACCAGCACGCGGCCGTGGCGCATCTGCATGACCGACGCGAGCCACGCCACCGTGCTGCCGCGCCTGCTGGCCCGGCTGCGCGCGCAGGCGCCGCGAGCGCCGGTGACGGCCGTGCGCATCGACGACCAGACCGGCGCGGCGCTGCAGTCCGGCGCGGCCGACATCGCGGTGGGCTACATCCCGGGCCTGGACACCGGCTTCTACCAGCAGGCGCTGTTCACGCAAGACTGGATCTGCCTGGCCGGCCCCACCAACACGCGCATCGGCGCCACGCTCACCCTGCGCGGCTACCGCGAGGCCGAGCACGTGGTCACCGCGGCCGGCACCGGCGCGGCCGACCTCGAGGCGGCGCTGGCGCGGGCGCGCGTGGAACGGCGCGTGATGCTGTCGCTGCCCGGCTTCCTGGGCCTGGCCGCCATCGTCTCGGCATCCGACCTCGTGGCCACGCTGCCGCGCCAGATCGGCGAGCTGCTCGCGCGCAACGCGGGCCTGCGCGTGCTCGCGTGCCCGTTCCGCGTGCCGCCGTTCACGGTCAAGCAGCACTGGCATGCGCGCTTCCACCAGGATCCGGCCAACCGCTGGCTGCGCGAGCAGGTGGCCGGATTGCTGACGACTAGATGACCTCGCGCAGCACCTTCACCACGTCCTGCAGCGCCGGTAGCAGCTGGGTCAGCACGGTGTCCTCCGGATAGCGCTGCATCTGGAAGGTCATGCTGACGGCGCCCACGCACTGGCCGTGGCGGTCGAACAGCGCGGCCGCGATGCCGCCCAGGCCCACGTCGATGTACTGGTTGACGAACGAGTAGCCGGCGCGCGCGGTGGCGTCGACCGTGCCGCGGAACGCGCCCAGGTCGGTGATGGTGTTGGCGGTGAAGCGGCTGAAGTCGTGCGCGGCGATCCAGGCGTCGAGCCTGGCGCGCGGGAAGGTGGACAGGATCGCGAAGCCGGGCGAGACCACGTGCGCCGGCGTGCGAGCGCCCGGGTGGAAGCCGATGGACACCACGCGCGGCGAGTTGCTGCGCTCCAGGTAGACGATCTCGTGGCCGTCGAGCACGCTCAGGTTGGCCGTCTCGCCGGTCTGCATCGACAGCCGCTGCAGGAACGGGCGCACGAGTCGCGGCAGCCGCGCGGCCTCCAGGTAGCTCTGGCCCAGCCGCAGGATGCTGGGCAGCAGCCAGTAGTGCTTGCCGTCGGTGTCGGCATAACCGTAGTGCACCAGGCTGACCAGGTAGCGCCGCGCCGCGGTGCGGGTGAGCCCGGCCAGCGCGCCGGCCTCGGTGGCGGTGAGGCGTGGGTGGTCGTCGGAGAACTGCTCGATGACGCGCAGGCCCTTGCCCAGGCCCTCGATGAGGAGGGAACGGTCGATGTCCTTGGCTCGGGTCATGGTGGTAACTACGGTGAAACCCTGAATACGATCGATTATCGATCAATTGCGATCGATCATCGATCGGCAGCGGCGGTTTACCTCTGGGAAAAAGATTCGACGCTGCCTACATTTCGGTCACGGAGTTCGAGGAGCGCGACGACCCACCCGGATGGTGCGGCGGCGCGAACCGATGACATCGAGACAGAGGCGACAGGCACGAACCGGTCGCCCGACATCCACACCAATGGAGACAAGCATGACCCCCCAGGATCTGGATCACAGCAGGCAACAGACCCGCAAGGCCACGGCCAGCGGCTGGATCGGCTCGGCCCTCGAGTACTACGACTTCTTCATCTACGCCACCGCGGCGTCGCTGATCTTCCCGCAGATATTCTTTCCCAAGGGCAACGCCACCGCCGCCATCGTCGCGTCGCTGGCCACCTACGGGGTGGGGTACGTGGCGCGGCCGATCGGCGCGTTCTTCCTGGGCCACCTGGGCGACACCCATGGCCGCAAGCGCGTGCTGCTGATCTGCATGTTCATGATGGGCTTCTCCACCATCGCCGTGGGCCTGCTGCCCACCTACGACCAGGTGGGCCTGCTCGCGCCGGTGCTGCTGGTGATCCTGCGCCTGATCCAGGGCTTCGCGGTGGCTGGCGAGATCTCGGGCGCCAGCTCCATGATCCTGGAGCACGCGCCGTTCGGCCGGCGCGGCTTCTTCGCCAGCTTCACGCTGCAGGGCGTGCAGGCCGGCCAGATCCTGGCGGCCGCGGTGTTCCTGCCGCTGGCGCACTACATGCCCGAGGACCAGTTCAACGCCTGGGGCTGGCGCGTGCCGTTCATCCTCAGCTTCGCGGTGATCGCGGTGGCCTTCGTCATCCGGCGCGAGGTGGAGGAGACCCCCGCGTTCGCCGCCGAGGCCAAGCGCGGCGAGTTGCCCCGCGCGCCGGTCATCGAGGCGGTCAAGTACCACTGGGACGACATGCTGCGCGTGATCTGCTGCTCGCTGATGAACGTGATCGCGGTCGTGGCCACGGTGTTCGGCGCGGCCTACGCGGTGCAGCCGGCCTACGGCATCGGCTTCTCGAAGTCGGTCTACCTGTGGATCCCGGTGCTGGGCAACATCATCGCGGTGCTGGTGATCCCGTTCGTGGGCAACCTCTCCGACAAGATCGGCCGCCGCCCGCCCATCATGTTCGGCGCGATCGGCGCGGGGCTGCTGTCGTTCGGCTACCTGTACGCGATCAGCATCCACAGCGTGCCGCTGGCCATCGCGATGTCGCTGCTGATGTGGGGCGTCGTCTACCAGGGCTACAACGCGGTGTTCCCGAGCTTCTACCCGGAGCTGTTCCCCACCCGTGCGCGCGTGTCCGCGATGGCCATCGCGCAGAACGTGGGCACGATGCTGACGGCGATGCTGCCGGCGGTGTTCGCGGCGGTCGCGCCCCCCGGATCGACCAACATCCCGCTGACCATCGGCGGCCTGACGCTGGTCACCACGCTGATCGCCGCGATCTCGGCCTGGAGCGCCCGCGAGACCTACCGCATGCCGCTCAAGGATCTCGGCGAACGCGGCGCGGCCCCCACCCCCAAGGGCGAATACGACCAGCAACGCGAGGTGGTGATCTCCCAGTCGCGCTGGCGCAAGGCGGCCTGAACCCGAGATCCGATCGGACACGACGGCGCCACCCGGCGCCGCCGCCGGCCTTGCTTTACCTGGAGCTTCCCATGATCAGCGGCAAGACCACCCTCATCGCGCACATCGGCTTTCCCACCGAGAGCTTCAAGGCGCCGATGATCTACAACCCCTGGTTCGACAAGCACGGCATCGACGCCGCGGTCATCCCGATGGGCGTGCGGCCTGAGGACTACGAGACGAGCCTGAAGGCCATCTTCCGCATGTCCAACGTGCACGGCGCGCTGGTGACGATGCCGCACAAGGTGGCCACCAATTCGCTGGTCGACGAGATCACGCCCACCGCGCGCATCGCGGGCGCGTCCAACGCGATCCTGCTGCGCCCCGACGGAACGCTGCTGGGCGACCAGTTCGACGGCGCCGGCTTCGTGCGCGGCGTGCAGCGCAAGGGCCTGGCGCTGGCCGGCAGGAGCGTGCTGGTGTCGGGCAACGGCGGCGTGGGCTCCGCGATCGCGGCGTCGCTCGCCGCGGCCGGCGTGGGGCGGATGGCGCTGTTCGACGGGTTCGAGGCGTCGTCGCGCGCGCTCGCCGACCGGCTGCGCCCGTACTACCCGAATCTCGAGATCGGCATCGGCTCCAACGACCCCGCGGGCTTCGACCTGATCGTCAACGCCACGCCGCTGGGCATGAAGGAGGGCGATCCGCTGCCCTTCGACATGGACCGCGTCGCGCCGTCCACCTTCGTCGGCGAGGTGGTGATGAAGGAGGCGATGACGCCGCTGCTGCGCGCGGCGCAGGCCAAGGGCTGCGCGTTCCAGCTGGGCACCGACATGCTGTTCGAGATGATCCCGGCCTACCTCGAGTTCTTCGGCTTCGGCACCGCCACGCCCGAGGAATTGCGCGAGGTCGCGACCTTGAAGTACTGAGCCGTACAAGGCGCCGCAGCGCGCCGGCTACCTTTCCCGAACCGCCCGCCCGCAGCCTCTCCGGCCCGGGCGAGGCTAACCACAACCACGAAAAGGAGACACCCGATGACCACCACGACCCTGTTCCGCATGAACCCGCTGGCCGCCGCCATCATCTCGGCGGGCCTGCTGGGCGCCACGGGCGCGGCCCGCGCCGACCAGCTGAGCGACCTCGAGGCCGCCGTGCAGAAGCTGCAGGCCCAGGTCGCCGAGCTCAAGGCGCAGCGGGCGGCCGACGAGCAGAAGGCGGCCGCCGCGCCGGCGGCCCCCGCGGTGGTCGTCAATCCGCCGCCGGCCATCCCGGCCGCCACCGACATCGGCACCGCCTCGCAGCTGGTGCCCGTGCCGCGCCTGCTGCAGCTCAAGACCCAAGGCGGCATGTTCATGGTCTATGGCG
>Ga0209258_100370_pt1 | contig 59033 bp, 42 predicted proteins | sample Araplaol_mTSA_r2_FD_184281 | JGI IMG/M metagenome (GOLD analysis project Ga0209258, IMG submission 184281) | Arabidopsis root microbial communities from North Carolina, USA - plate scrape CL_Col_mTSA_r2 (SPAdes) (version 2) | ecosystem: Host-associated > Plants > Roots > Endosphere | place: USA...
TGCACCAGTCCATCATGCTCAACTGGGGCGCGGCCGGCAACGTGATCGCCTACAACTACGTCGACGGCAACTTCGACTCGGGCGGCTACAACACGCTGTTCGGCGGCCTGAACGTGCACGGCGCGCATCCGATGTTCAACCTGTGGGAAGGCAACATGGCGCCGAAGCTCGACGCCGACTACTTCTGGGGTTCGTCCAGCCACAACACGGCGTTCCGCAACTGGTTCAAGGGCACGACGATGATCTACCCGCCGCTGACCGGACGCGGCGCGGAGCAGACCGCCAACGGCTACCTGGCTTCGCAGGCCCTCGCGGGTGTCGATCTTGCGCAGACCACGCACTACTACAGCCTCATGGGCAACGTGATCGGCTCGAGCACGCAGAAGTCGCTCGGCACGTGGAACCCGATGGTCGTCGCCAGGACGAGCCGTTCGTACTACACGACGAACAACCCGTACGGCTACACCTTCGGCTACGCCAACCTGACTGACGACGGCAGCGATTCGAACGACACCAGCGCGACCTACACCTCGGCGATCGTGCACGGCGACTACGACTACGTGAAGGGCACCTTCACCTGGAGCTCGAGCATCGCCAGCCAGAACCTGCCGAGCTCGTTCTACAAGTCGGCCAAGCCCACCTGGTTCGGCACCCTGGCCTGGCCGGCGTTCGGCCCGTCGCCCACCGCGCCCACCACGGCCCTCATCGGCAACATCCCGGCCAAGGCCTGCTACGACCAGGGCAAGATGCCCACCTGCCTCGGTAGCTGAACGTTCGATGATGGCATGCTGAAGCCGCGCCGGGAATCCCCGGCCGGCGCGTGACCGGAGGTGGAAAGCGCCTCCCCGAAGCCCACGGAACCCGCGAAGGTTCACGTGGGCTTCTTCATTTGCTGGTGGACGAAACCTCGCGTTACGACGTGACCTGTTGCCGGAATCGGGATCTACCCCTAACCTGCGCCCAGCGTCGGACGCCGCATGGGATGGCTCAGGCCCGAATCACTGCGCTCGCCGACTCCAGCTCCAAGGAACTTCATGCCGATTCCCCTGCACGTGCGCCGATTGTTCGCTCTCGCGGTCGCCGCGGGAGTGGCGGGATGCGGCGGAGGGGCCTCGTCCGCGGATGTCTCGGCACCCACCCCCGCACCTGCGCCGACGTCGACCGGGCCCACATCGGTGCCGTCGCCTGCGCCTACCCCGACGCCTGCGCCCACCCCGGCCCCGACGCCCGCGCCGACGCCTGCACCCACCCCAGCCCCGACGCCTGCGCCGACGCCTGCACCCACCCCAGCCCCGACGCCCGCGCCGACGCCTGCGCCCACCCCGGCTCCGACGCCCGCGCCGACGCCTGCACCCACTCCGGCCCCGACCCCGGCTCCGGCGCCCACGCCCGTGTCCAACACGATCCTGTCCTCGGATCGCGTCATCGACTGGACCCAGTCGGGCATCCCCGGCGGCATCCCGAACCGCACCACGATCTGCTCCACGATCGCGGCCGGCGCGTCGACCTCGACGATCCAGAGCGCGCTGAACTCCTGCGGCGCCAACCAGGTCGTGCAACTCTCGGCCGGCACCTACAACATCAGCGGCGGCCTGACCATTCCGAGCAACGTCGTCCTGCGCGGCGCGGGCCCGCAGAGCACGATCCTGAACGCCAGCGGCTCCGGCTCCGGCTTCATCCGCTTCGGCTCGGGCACCACGCCGGTGATCAGCGCCTCGACGGCCATCACCGCCGGCGCCACGGCGAAGTCGACCAGCCTCACCCTGGCGAGCGCTTCCGGCCTGGCCGTCGGCTCGCACATCATGGTGACGCAGCTCAACGACCCGGCCTACGTGACGATCACCACCAACAACGGCAGCTGCACGTGGTGCGACGGCGGCATCGGCTGGAACGGCACGCGCGTGCAGGGCCAGATCGTGGAAGTGACGGGTGTCAGCGGCAACACGGTGAGCATCACGCCGGCCCTGTACCTGGCCTACGCCCGCACGCCGCTGGCCACGCCGGTGAACATGGGTGCCACCAACGCCGGTGTCGAGAGCCTGCAGGTGTACATGAACAACACCGGCTTCACGTCCAACTTCCAGATGCAGGGGTCCTCGTACTCGTGGATCAAGAACGTGGAGAGCAACTACACGGACGGCAACCACGCCGACCTGCATTGGGGCTTCCGCAACGAGATCCGCGACAGCTACTTCCACGACGCCTACACGCACAGTGCCGGCTCGACGGACGCGGACATCTTCATCGCCGACAAGACCAGCGGCACGCTCGTGGAGAACAACGCGCTGCGCCGCCTGCACCAGTCCATCATGCTCAACTGGGGCGCGGCCGGCAACGTGATCGCCTACAACTACGTCGACGGCAACTTCGACTCGGGCGGCTACAACACGCTGTTCGGCGGCCTGAACGTGCACGGCGCGCACCCGATGTTCAATCTGTGGGAAGGCAACATGGCGCCGAAGCTCGACGCCGACTACTTCTGGGGGTCGTCCAGCCACAACACGGCGTTCCGCAACTGGTTCAAGGGCACGACGATGATCTACCCGCCGCTGACCGGACGCGGCGCGGAGCAGACCGCCAGCGGCTACCTGGCTTCGCAGGCCCTCGCGGGTGTCGATCTTTCGCAGACCACGCGCTACTACAGCCTCGTCGGCAACGTGATCGGCTCGGACACGCAGAAGTCGCTCGGCACGTGGAACCAGCTGGTCATCGCCAGGACGGGCCGTTCGTACTACACGACGAACAACCCGTACGGCTACACCTTCGGCTACGCCAACCTGACCGACGACGGCAGCGATTCGAACGATACCTCCGCCGCGTACTCGACGGCCATCGTCCACGGCGACTACGACTACGTGAAGGGCACCTTCACCTGGAGCTCGAGCATCGCCAGCCAGAACCTGCCCAACTCGTTCTACAAGTCGGCCAAGCCCACGTGGTTCGGTAGCCTGGCCTGGCCGGCGTTCGGCCCGTCGCCCACCGCGCCCACCACGGCCCTCATCGGCAACATCCCGGCCAAGGCCTGCTACGACCAGGGCAAGATGCCTACCTGCCTCGGCAGTTGAGCTGGCGCCGCGGTCGGCCGTTACCGCGGCGACCGCCCCGGCCATGGAAGCCCGCCTCGCCGCGGGCTTCGTCGTTCTGGGGATGGCGACGCGCCGTCGATCCCGCATGCGACGGGTTGCCCGAATCGACGCCAGGCTCTACCCTGCGCGCTACGTCGGGTGCTGGAGGAACGCCGAACATGCCCGGATGACCGCCTTGGTCGGACTCAGCCCGGAGATGGCTCTTCATGCCCAGACTCGCACCCTTCCCGTACGCCCATGTGCTCGCCTGGGCCGCGACGGCGTGCGGCGCGCACGCCGCGACGGCGCCGGCCGCCAGCGCCATCCTTCCCGCGGCGCGGGTGATCGACTGGAGCCAGTCGGGCGTCCCCGGCGGCATCCCGAACCGCACGACGGTATGCGCGTCGATCGCGGCGGGGGCGACGGGGCCGGCGATCCAGGCCGCGCTGGACTCGTGCAAGCCGAACCAGGTCGTGCTGCTCGCGGCGGGCACGTACGAGATCGACGGCGGGCTGACGATCCCGAGCAACGTCGTCCTGCGCGGCGCCGGGCCCCGGCGCACGATCCTGAGCGCGCGCGGCGCCGGCGAGGGCTTCATCCGCTTCGGATCGGGCGAGACGCCGTCGGTGGAGGACTCGATCGCCATCACGGCCGGCGCCACCGCGCAGTCGACGCGGATCACGCTGGCGGATGCCTCGGACATCGAGGTGGGATCGCACGTGATGGTGACGCAGCTCAACGACCCGGACTACGTGACCATCACCACCACCAACGGCACCTGCACGTGGTGCGACGGCGGCATCGGCTGGAACGGCACGCGCGCGCAGGGCCAGATCGTGCAGGTGACCGCGCTCGACGGCAAGGTCGCGACCATTTCGCCGCCCCTGTACCTCACCTACGCGCGCAAGCCGCTGGCGACGGAGATCGACATGGGCGCCACCAACGCCGGCGTGGAGGACCTGCAGGTCTTCATGAACGACACCGGCTTCACGGCGAATTTCCAGATGGAAGGGACGTCGAACTCGTGGATCCGCGACGTGGAGAGCAACTACACCGACGGCGACCACGTGCAGGTGCACTGGGGCTACCGCAACGAGATCCGCGACAGCTGGTTCCACGACGCCTTCACGCACAGCCCGGGACAGACGGACGCCGACATCTTCATCGCCGACAAGAGCAGCGGCACGCTGGTCGAGAACAACGTGCTGCGCCGCCTGCACCAGTCCATCATGCTGAACTGGGGCGCGGCGGGCAACGTGATCGCCTACAACTACATCGACAACAACTTCGACTCGGTCGGCCGCACCACCCTGTTCGGCGGCCTGGACGTGCACGGCGCGCACCCCATGTTCAACCTGTGGGAGGGCAACATCGCGCCGAAGCTCGATGCCGACTACTTCTGGGGCTCGTCCAGCCACAACACCGCGTTCCGCAACTGGTTCAAGGGCGCGGCCATGGTCTACGGGCCGTTCACCGGACGCGCCCCGGAGCAGGCCGCCGGCGGCTTCTGGGCCTCGCACTCCCTGGCCGCGGTCGACCTGTCGCAGACGGCGCGCTTCTACAGCCTCGTGGGCAACGTCATCGGGTCGGATCGGCAGAAAGCGCTGGGAAAGTGGACGCCGATGATCGTGGCCAGGCAGCCGCGTTCCAACTACACCGCCAACAATTCCTACGGTTATGTCTTCGGCTATGCCAACCCCAGCGACGGCGGTGGTGATCCGGGCGATGGCGACAAGGCGTACACGACGGCGATCGTGCATGGCGACTACGACGCCGTGACGGGCGCCTTCCGCTGGAGCCCGGGCATCGCCAGCCATGACCTGCCAAGCTCGTTCTACCGTGCGACGAAGCCCGCGTGGTTCGGAAGCCTCGCGTGGCCCGCCTTCGGCCCGTCGCCCACCGCGCCGGCCACCGCGCTCGTGGGCGACATCCCGGCGAAGGCGTGCTTCGATCAGGGCAAGATGCCGAATTGCCTGTGAGTCGTGACCGGCGATGCATCGTTCGCCGCCGCGAGACTCGACTCCGTCCCGACCGGCACCCGGCGGTCGCGGTACTGCGTCATCACCATGAGGAACGCGAACCACAGCGGGCTGGTCTTGTCGAACGACGCCTCGGTGAAGTTGTAGACCACGTTGATGAGGATCAGCGCGAATCCCAGCTTGGCCATGCTGCTGCCCTCGGCCAACTGCACGTTGGCTCTCCTGATCGCCGAGATCAGCAGCAGCACGAGCAGGCCCAGGCCCAGCACGCCGCCGTTGAGATAGGTCTCGAGGTAGCCGTTGTGCGCCTGGATGATCCCGAGCTGGCCGTAGATGTCGGCCAGGCGTTCGCCGGTCCAGAAGCTGTTGAAGCCGGAACCGATCAGCGCGTTGTCCGCCTTGCTCAGGAGCATGGGCCAGACGTCCGTGCGGGACGTCAGGGTCAGGTCGCGGCCGAGGATGTCGACGATGAAGAACTGGAGCACGTTCTCCGCGATGCCCGTCGGCCAGAGCAGGAGCGTCCCGGTGACCGCGAGGAACTCGATGGTCGCGACGCGGTCGCGCAGCGCCTTCCAGCTCAGGAGGAACATCAGCGAGAGGCCGACGACCGCGCAGCCGGTGGCGGTGGCGCTGCCGGCCTTCATCAGGAGCCATCCGCCCATCAGGATCAGCGACAGGTCGCTGAGCCGGGACAGCCGCGAGGGCGCCGGCGCCGGCGGGGGCGCCCGGCTCGTGAAGTCCCACACCAGGAACATCAGGCTCACCAGCACCAGCACGCCCAGGCTGTTCTTGTGGGTCGTGACGCCCGTGTACATCATCTCGCCCGTCCAGATGTGGTACGTGCGTCCGAGCTCGGGATAGAAGCGGATGAACAGCAGGGACATCGGCAGCAGCAGCGACGCGCTTCTCACGAACACGGCCTTCATAGCCTCCAGCGGCTTGCCGTCGGTCAGCACCACCAGCACCATCACGACGTTGCCGAGATCCTTGATCCAGCGCTTGAACGCGACGAACGACGCGTCGGCCCAGAGGATGCTGAGCCCCCAGAAGAGGAAGAAGGTGAAGAGCCAGGCGTTGGACGCGATCACCTCGCGAAGCCGCACGCCGCGCCGCGCCAGCACGACGAGCCCGTGGAAGATCAGGACGAAGTACACCGATCGCTCGAAGGGATTGCCTTCGTCGTAGGACTCCGCGCTGCCCTCGCCGCCGCCGACGGAGAACCACGTGGACACCGGCCGCGAGCCGAGCAGCGTGATCCAGGCGACCACGCTCCAGACCGCCGGCGAAATGCCCTGCCGGCGCCTCGCATCGTTGAGGAAGAGCCACAGGATGTAGCAACCGAAGAGGGCGCCGACCGCTAGCGACATGGTTGGTGGGGTGCGCGCTTCAGGCGAACACCAGTCGGTACGTGCCCTCGACCAGCCGGAACCGGCGGCGGAGCCGGTCGATGGCCATGCAGGCGGCGAGCAGGAAGGCACAGGTGGCGAAGAAGGCCAGCGCCAGTTCGAGCAGCGGCGCGAATTCGTGGCCGCGCAAGGCCCGGTGCAGCACGAACAGGAAGCCGATCTGGGCGATGTAGCTGACGAGCGAATACCGGCCGAGCAGCACCAGCCATTGGTAGACCCGCCCTTCGGGGGCCAGGAGCGCCGCGCCGTCGTAGACCAGTTTGAGCAGCAGCCCCACGCCCACGCCGTACGCGAGCACGTTGCCGCTGAGCAGGTTCATCACGCTTGCAAGCGCGACGAATCCGGGCAGGATCAGCAGCCAGCTCCGGACGCGGCGGCCGAGCAGGTCGCGCTTCAGCAGCAGGAGGCCGAACGACAGGCCGACCAGCCCGGTGAGCACGAAGAAGACGTTGGCCACCAGGGGAGCGAAGAAGTTCCACAGCAGGGCGGCGGCGAGCGTGAGCGCGACGAGGATCGCCTGTGACCGGCTCGACACGAGGTAGAGGCCCGACAGCATCAGGACGTACGAGATGGGCACCAGGATCCTGAAGGCGATCTGGTGCGCCTGGCCGCTGCCGTAGATGTCGGCGGCGCTGTCGAGGTAGTCGGAGAGCCCGAACGTCACGGCCCGGTAGTTGGTCATGCCCAGCGCGCTGACGGCGAGGTTCAGCACGGTGAAGATGCACAGCAGCTTGAGTCCCCGCGAGGCCAGCCGCCGGAACGCCGCGAACCGGTCGCCTCGGGACGGGTCGGTGTAGAACGCGGCCACGACGTAGCCCGAGATGAAGACGAACGAGCCGTTGACGAAGCGCAGGTAGCCGTAGGCCTCGGCCGGCACGTTCGAGAAGTAGTTCATGCCGTGGTAGAGCGCCATCACGACGACGAGGAAGCCCTTGACGAAGTCGAGGCCGAGGTCCCGATGCTTCGCGCCGGCGGGGCGAGCGGTCTCGGTCATCAGCCTACCCTCCGCCTGGCGGCTGCGGTGCGAGCCCCTTCGGGCGGCCGTGCGGTGCTCATGGCTGCGCGATGTACTTCTTCCCGAGCGGCCGGAAGCCCAGCACGCCGGCCAGCTTGCCGGCGTGGTCGCACAGGCGGATGGCGTAGTGCATGACCCGGTGTTGCCCGGCCAGGAACATGAAGGGCAGCATGAGCAGGTAGACCGGGACGGCGACCAGCGACTTGCCGATCGACGCCAGGTTCGCCAGCCTTCTTTCGTTCTGGCCGCGCAGCAGGGCGCGCTTCAGGAAGTAGCGCCGCTGGCATCGAGCGGGCGGGACGACTTCGTGGACCGGCGCTTCGTTGCACCAGACGAAGGTCGCCCCCGCCGCGATCAGGCGCTTGAAGAAGTCGGTGTCCTCGCCGCCGTTGCCGTACGCCGGCGCGAACGGTTCGGCCATCCCGGCGATGAGACTCCGGCGGAAGAGCACGTTGCCGGTACGGGTCTCGCGCCAGTCGAGGACATGCCCCGTCGGATGTTCCGGCCGTTCGCAGAAACGGCCCTTGACCAGCCACGACGGCGGCTCGTGTTCGAACACCGGCCGCACGGGTGCCAGCACGCCGTCGGCGCCGTGCGCCTGGCAGGCGTGCAGGGCGGTGAGCAGCCAGTCGCGCTCCGGCATCTCGTCGTCGTCGATGAAGGCGATGTAGTCGCCCGTGGCGGCGAGCACCGCCCGATTGCGCGCCTTGGCGATGTTCTGGTCGGGCTCCACGGTATAGAGCACCGGCAGGGCCAGCGCCGCGGCCGCTTCCTGCACGGCGGCCTCGGCCGACCGCGTGCTGTCGTTGTCGGTGACGACGACCGAGATCGTGAATTCTCCCGCCGTCTCCTGTTCGCCGAGCTTGAGCAGCAGCGCCTTGATCATGTGGGGCCGCCTGAACGTGCAGATGCAGACGCAGAGTTTCATTTGGGCGCTCCCCGATGTGTCGCGGCGGCCGTCGCTGGAAGCACTTGGCGGAGAGGGGAAGGATTCGAACCTCCGATGCGGCTCGCGCCACATAGCGGCCGTTGCCGGCTGCTGCCATAGACCACTCGGCCACCTCTCCAGATGCTTCACGGGACGGGAAATGCTCGCTACCACTTCCTCTCGACAAGTTGCCTGTGGATCAGCTCGATCGACAGCGCCTGGTGCAGCGCCGTCGTGTGATTGTGCGTCCCCGCGAGGTGTTCGCCCACCAGCGTCTTGAGCCGGCCTTCGGCGAGATGCGGCCGAGTGGAGGTTCGCGGGTCGAGCAGCACGTCCTGCAGGTAGGCCGCGAGCTTGTCGCGGTACCAGACCCTGAAGTGATAGAACTTGTGGCGGCCCAGGAACAGGCGTTCGGGGCGCAGCGGCTTGAGCGCGTTGTCGATCGGCGCGAGCCACTGCGGCATGCCGTAGTCGTAGGCATATTCCGCCTTGAACATGAACTCCTGGTACAGGTTGCCCAGCGCCGTCAGTCCCGGCGTCGGCCGGTGCAGCAGGCCGCGGTCGGTGGGGATCTCCGCCAGCTTCGCGCTGTTGTCGGCCACGAAGCGCAGCGCGGGCGTCTTGGAGAATTCCTGGCCCGTGGGCGCCTGGTAGGCGAGGCGCACCAGGTCGTTGTCGAGGTAGGGCGACCGCATCGTCAGCTGCGACTGCTCCACCGACAGCCGCGAATGGTGGTGCCACGGCACCTGCTTCATCGTGATCAGCGACAGCCGCCGGACCTCGGCCTCGCGCGCATAGGTGGCGCAGGCGTCGTCCCCGGAGCGCAGGAAATCGGCGCTGAACAGGCCCGCTTCCATGGGCTCGGCCTTGAACGCGACGTTGCTGCGCAGGATCTCCGAGCCGTAGTTGCCGGTCATGCGGACCGGCGCGATCTCGCGCGCGCCGGCGTTCGCGAAGAGTTCGACGGATCCGGTGACGTCCATGGCCCCGTCCGACACGTACACCGCCTTGTCGGCGAGCGTGCTGAACTGGCGCAGGAACGCGTCGTCGACGGTGATCACCTGGTGCGGCTGCCCGCAGGCCTGGGCGACCCGTCGCGCGAGCGAGACGTCGGTGCAGTCGCGGTAGCTGCCGCCGAAGGTATAGCAGGGCAGCGCACCGGCGTCGTGGCCGCTGCAGGCCATGATCATGCGGCCGTCCAGGCCGCCCGTGAGCGACATGCCGATCCGCGCGCTGCCCTTGAAGTACCGGCTGACCACTTGCGGAAAGACCTCGCGCAGGCGTTCGTAGAACTCGGATTCACCGAGCGGCGGAGCGTCCTCGAACGACTTGATGTCGAACCAGGTCTCCTTCCGCGCGAGGCGGCCCCGCGAGAAGATCCAGCGCGACGCGGGCGGCAGCAGCGACACGCCTGCGAACAGCGTCCGGCCCTGCAGCGCGCAGCCGCAGGTGACGAACTCGGCCAGCGCCTTGTCGTCGACCCGGCGCGTGGACGGGACGGCGCGCAGGATGGACTTGGCCTCGCTCGAGAAATGCAGCGCGTCCTGGCCTTCGTGGACGTAGATGCGCCCGAGCCCGAACCGGTCGGTGAAGAGGATGGCCTGGTCCTGCCGCAGGTCGACGAGCAGGCCGCTGAAGGTGCCGTTGAGCTGGTCGACGAACGCCGGCCCGACGGCCTCGTACAGCTCGACGAGGTAGCGGCCGCCTTCCGCGGAGCGCTGGCCCGAGCCGTTCAGCGCCGCGATGCTCGAAGGATCGGAGAACTCCTCGCCGGCCAGGATCAGGCAGACGTCCTTCGCCGCGTTCCAGATCGGGTTCGCGTCGGCGAACAGGCCGCCGTGCACGGCCCAGCCGGCCGCGACGCCGGCGCGCTCGTGATGCACGGTGCCGGTTCGATAGAACGATTCGTGCCGCATGGCGTCGACCATCCCCTCGACGGCGGCGACGCTCGCGAGCGATTCGTGCGGACTGATGATTCCCGTGATTCCTGGCATGTCGAGACTGGTTCCTTGAATGAACAGGGCGGCTTGCGGCGCCTCAGGACTCGGCTTCGCCGACGGCGCCCGGCTTGGCGGTGGCGTGCGTCGGCCGCGCGCCGGTGTCCTTGCGGTACAGCCATCCGTTCAGCTTCGCGCGCGTATCCGCGAGCTTGACGATCCAGGCCTCGGGCATCCGCTCCTTCAGGCCGCGATGCAGGTCGTGCTTCAGCGCCCACTGGCCCTTGGCCGACAGCGGCACGTGGAACCGCGGCACCTCCAGGCACTCGAAGGCCTGGGCCACCTTGAATTCGTTCAGCCCGCGCCGGCCCCACACGCCGTAGTTGAGCAGCGGGATGTTCCTCGCCGCGACGCACTCCACCGACTTGGCGATCAGCGCGTTCATGGGCGACATGTCGCGCGCCGACATCTTGGCCACGATGTTCATGATGATCGAGCTGCGTTCGCCGTGGGTCACCTTGGCGAAGCCGATCAGCTCGTCCTTGAAGTACGCGCCGATGAACTCGCTGCGTTCGAGGAAGGTGGCGTGCTCGCGCTTGACGGTGTCGAAATCCTTGCCGTAGTGCCAGTTGCGCTTGCCCTGGCGCAGCGGCGTCTCGTTGTAGATCTCCATGATCGCCCGCACCAGGTCGTCGGAGAAACCGAGCATGCGGGTCTCGACGCCGGCCTTCCAGGCCTTGCGCAGCCGGTTGCGCGGCTTGAACTTGATCTGCTTGTCGAACCAGTTCGCGTAGGTGGTCAGCGGGAGCACCGCCATCTGGTCCCAGCTGAGCCGATGCTCGAAGCGCGGCTTCGTGTCGTGGAGTTCCTGCACGAAGGTGAAGACGTCGGCGACGCGGCGCTGCTTCAGCTCCGCGATGAGCGCGGTGGGATCGGGCGCGTCCACGTAGTACTCGTCGGTGAGGTGCGCCGTCCTGAGCAGGCGTCCGCCGACCTTGATGTCGAGGCCGCCCGAGCTGGTGATGTCTTTGGATGCCATGCTGCGTGTCGTCGTTTGGTCCGGTGGTCGCCGAGGCGATCACAAGGATGAATAGGTGCCGCGCTCGACGAGGTCGAGCTGTTCGAGGTAGCGCTCGCTCATGAGGTAGTCGCGCTCCTGCGGATTCGCCGGATGCGTCATCACTTCCACGGCGTGCGTCTTCGCGAGCTCGAGCACCCTGGCGAGGCGGTCGCCCTTCAGGCATTGCGACAGCGCGAAGAAATAGTCGGTCAGCCGGTACTTGCGCGAGAGCAGGTGGTCGGTCGCACCGCGGTAGGCCCGGTTGAGCCGGCTCTTCTCCTCGGGCCAGAAGAAGAAGTTGCGGCGGACCTTCTGGCCCGCGGGGATGACGTCGCCCAGCAGGACGTTGGTGCACAGGTGCTTGTGGTGGTGGCCGTCCACGTGCGACGGCGCCTTGCCGTACAGGCGATGGAACTCCTCCAGCTGGGCCTGGTAGGTGTCCGCGAAATCGCGCCTGAGCGCCGGGTTGTAAAGGAGGAAGGCGTACTTGCTCGAGTTGATGAACCGGCACACGCGTTCCTGGCGCTCCGCGAGCATCGGACGCGGCGGTGGCGCGGTGAACGGCTGCGAGAGATTGAGGTGCAGGCCGACATCGAGGCCATGCTCGAGCGCCAGCGCGGCCGCGCGCTCGGAGTCCTCCATGAAGACCATGGCTGTGACGGAGGTGATCCGCCGCGTCGCGTGGCAACGCAGCGCGGCGTCGGTCTCGGCGACCGAACGGCCCCAGTCGTCGGCGTTCACGATGATCATCGTCGCGGCTCTCGAGGAATGCCGTCAGCCCGCGGCATGGCGGGGCTTCAGCCGGAAGAAGGCGCGCAGGCGGGACAGCTGCTCCCGGCGGTGGAAGTCGATGAGGTCGGCACTGGGCGAACGCTCGACGCGCGTGATCCACGCCCAGGTGTAGCCCGCCAGCAGGCAGGCGCCACCCGCCACGACCGGGCTGGACTTCATCTGGTAGACGCTGCGGAACACCTGCCACAGCGGATGGCCGCCCAGCGCGTAGTCCTTGCGGCCCTGGCGCAGGCGTGCCGTGAGTTCCGAGCTCTGGGCGGTGCCGATCGCCCGATGGTGGTGGCAGACCTTCTCGGTGAAGGTGCGGGTGCGCCAGCCGCGCATGCGTGCGCTCGTGACCGCCGTCCAGTCGATGCCGCCGCCCTTGACGGGCTTGTAGCCGCCGATCTCCTCGTAGCACTCGCGCCTGAACATCTGGCAGGCGCCCGACACGTGCTCGATGTTCGTGAACCGGTAGTCGTACTGGTGATCGCCTTCGCGGAACGGCGTGCCGGCGACGCCGAGCCGTGCGTCCTCCGAGAAGCGGCCCAGGAGGAACTCGAAGTAGTGCGGGTCGAAGGTGATGTCGGCATCGAGGTTGCCGATGATGTCGTAGGGCACGTCGACCAGCGTCGCGTAGCCGGCGTTGAACGCGCGGACCTTGCCGGCGAAGTTGCGCTCGGCGTGCTCGGGCGTGCGCACCAGGGTGATCCACGGGTGGCTGGCGGCGTAGCGCTGGACGATCTCGTCCGTTCCGTCGGTGGAGCCGTCGCTCACCACGATGTAGCGCTGCGGCAGGACGGTCTGCGCGACCATCGCCTTGATGGTCTCCTCGATCAGGCCGGCCTCGTTGCGGGCCGGCGTGATCACGACGTAGCGCAGGCCGGCGCAGCCCGGGTCGGGCGTCGCTGCGCGAGATTGTCTGGCCTGGGATTCCACGATGCGCTCTCCTTGATCCGTTGGGTCACTGGCTCGCGCCCGCATGCACTCGCGCGGCCGTGGCCCGGCGCAGCCGCCAGGCGCGGCGCAGCGACTCGGCCAGGCCCACGAGCGCATGGCTGCTCGCCGGGCCGCTGCATTCGTACGTGCCGAGATAGTGGAGGTCGCGCCCGCTGCGCCCGCTGAGGCCGGCCTTGAAGCGATAGGTGCCGGGGTTCGTGACCGGGTTGATGCCGTGCAGGTTGTAGCTCGTGGCGCCGCCTTCCTTGAGCCAGGCGAGCGCGCGCCACTGCAGCAGGTACGAGGCGTTGGTGGGCATGCCGGCGTCGCTGGTGGCGCCGTGCAGGTAGACGCCGTGGTCGCCGATCCGGCTGCAGACGGCGCCGGCGGCGAGCTGGCCGTTCACCGAGGCCAGGAACACGCGCATCTTGTGGCGCTCGGGCAGCTCGCGCTGGATCGCGCGGAACTCGCTGACGTCCGAGCCGGCCACGAACCCCTTGCGCGCGTGCATCTGCGCGTGGATGCCGATGAAGCGCTCGAACAGGTCGTCGCCGTTCCCTTCCTCGACCACGAGGCCGTTCTTCTCAGCCCGGTTCAGGCAGTTGCGCCATTTCTGCTCGAACCGCGCACGCAGTTCCGGCAGCGAGTGCTCGAGCGACATCAGCAGCGTGCGCTGCGGCGTGTCGTTGCCCAGGCGCTGGAAGTCGCCGGCGCCGAGCAGGGGATGGAACGTGTCGCGCTCGTCGGCGAGGAAGTAGGGCAGCAGGCGGACCGTCAGGCCGCGCCGCACCGCGTATTCGTGGCGGATCGCATCGAGGGCGATAGCCAGCACGGCCGTGTCGGCCTCGCGTCCGCGCAGGCGCCACATCGGACCCCACCGCACGTACGCCACGCCCAGCTTCAGGAACGGCACCTTCGCGATCTTCACCTGGGCGGCCGCCACCGTCTCCCCGTCCTTGCGCAGCAGGATGCGGCTGATGTTGCGCCCGCCGCCACGCGCCGATTCGTAGGCCCAGGACTGGTAGATGTTCGCGTCGGCGAAGCGATCGAGCACGTCGTGCCAGCCCGCCTTGTCGACGGTGTCGACATCCACGGCATAGCCGCTGGGCGGCGTGAAGGAACGCGGCGAGCTCATGGCGGACCTTCAGCCTTCGCTGGGCCGGTCGACCGCCGTGGGGGCGGCTTCCGTCCGGCTGCGCGGGCGCGCGCCCAGGCCTTCGGAGTAGGCCCGCAGCAGCTCGGGAATCGAACTCTCCCAGCCGATCTCGCGGGCGCGCACGCGACCGATCTCGCCGCGGCGCGCGACCTCCTCGGGGTGGTCGAGCAGCCAGCAGACCTTGTCGGCGAAGTCGCGTTCGTCGTTGCACCTGGCGAACAGCCCGGCCTCGCCGGCGGAGAACCTGGTCTCGACGAGGTCGTAGGCGACCAGCGGCTTGCCGAGCGCCATGTACTCCATCACCTTGTTCATCGTCGACTTGTCGTTGAGCGGGCTCAGCGGATCGGGCTGCACGCAGACCGCGACGGTGGACAGGTACGTGCGCGCGTCGATGTCGGAGATGCGGCCCGTGAACCACACGTGCTTCTCGATGCCCAGCTCCTTGGCCAGGGCGTGCAGGCTGGGTGCGGCGTCGCCGCTGCCGACGATCACGGTGAGGAAGTCGGTGCGGCCCAGCGTGACGACGATCTCGCGCACCGAGCGCAGCCAGTAGTCCACGCCGTCCTGCGGCCCCATGGTGCCGATGTAGCCGACGAGGTGCTTCGCGCGCTGCTGCAGGGCGGGGTCGGGCGGCAACGGCAGGAACGTCTTGGGCGGGCCGTTGCGCACGACGAACACCTGATCGGGCCTCTTCTTGCCGCGCGTCTGGGCCACCAGCCGGTACGACTCGTTGGTGGCGATGACGATGTCCGCGATGGCGTACGTGCAGCGCTCCATGAACCGCAGCACCTTGTACACGAGGTTCGGCTTCGGCTCCTTGAAGCGCGACAGGTAGGTCTCGGGCGACAGGTCGTGGTGGTCGAAGACGAACTTCTTGCCGAACAGCTTGAAGAACGCACCGATCACGAACAGCGTGTCGGGCGGGTTCGCGGCGTGGACCACGTCGAAGCCCTTGCGCAGGGCGACCCAGATCGACACCAGCAGCATCGCAAAGGTCGCGTAGCCGAACTCGAACGCATAGCTCAGGATGCCCTCGCCGCCGGGCGGCGCAGGAAAGCGGTAGACGTCGATGCCGTCGAGGCGCTCGCTCCAGGGCTGGCCCGGCGCCCGCGGCGCGATGACGGTGACCTGGTAGCGGGCATCGCGCAGCGCCTGCGCCTCGCGCCGCACCCGCACGTCGAACGGATAGGCGTTGTTCTCGACGAGCAGCAGGATCCTATCCAACGAGCGCATGGTAGCGATCTCCGAATGCGTTGCGGTCTTCGCAGACGCGAACCAGGTCGATGAGCGTCTGGTCCGGCCGCAGGTGCTTCACCGCCTCCGCGTACTGCTTCGATTTGGTGGCGGCCACCACGATCTCGGAGTTCGCCAACAGGAGCTCGAGGTTGTCGACCAGCAGCGACGCGATGTGCGGCAGCTCGCGATCGATGTAGGCCTTGTTCTCGCCCATCAGCTGCGTCAGGGTGACGTTGGGGTCGTAGATGCCGACCTTGTAGCCCTTGCCCACGAGCTGCTCCACCAGTTCGACCGTCGGGCTCTCGCGCAGGTCGTCCGTGCCGTCCTTGAAGCTCAGGCCGAGGATGCCGATGGTCTTCTTGCCCTGGGCGGTCACGAGCGCCAGCGCACGCTGCTTGTGGACGGCGTTGCTCGAGAGCGCGGCCTCCAGCACGGGCGCCTGGATGTCCAGCGACCGGGCCAGGTAGGTCAGGGCGCGCAGGTCCTTGGGCAGGCACGAGCCGCCGAACGCGTAGCCCGGCTTCAGGTACGTGGGCGACAGGTTGAGCTTGGTGTCCAGGCAGAAGATGCGCATCAGTTCCTGGCTGTCGACCTCGGTGGAGCGGCAGATGGCGCCGATCTCGTTGCCGAAGGCGACCTTCAACGCGTGGAAGGCGTTGTCCGCGTACTTGACGAGTTCGGCCGTCCGCACGCTGCACTTGACCAGCGGCGCGTCGATCCCGGCGTAGAGCGACGCGACCAGCTCGGCGCTGCGTTCGTCGGTCGCGCCGATGACGGTGCGCGGGGGCTGGCTGTAGTCCTTGATCGCCGTGCCTTCGCGCAGGAACTCGGGGTGGTAGGCGACGCCGAAGTCGACGCCCGCCTTCTTGCCCGAACGCTGCTCGAGCATCGGCATCACCATGTGCTCCATCGTCGTGGGAAGCATGGTGCTGCGGAACACGACGACGTGGAAGTCGCTCTTTGCGCGCAGCGCGGTTCCGATCTCCTCGGCCACGCGCACGACGAACCGCAGGTCCAGGCTGCCGTTGGCGGCGCTGGGCGTCTGGATGCAGACGAAGGACACCTGCGCGCCGTCGATGGCGGACGCGGCGTCGGCGGTGGCGGCCAGGCGCTCGTTGCGGCGGCCGTCGGCGATCAGGTCGCTCAGGCCCGGCTCGACGATCGGACTCAGTCCGTCGTTGATCATGGCCACCTTGGTCGTGTTGGTGTCCACGCCGAGGACATCGTGGCCGTCGCGCGCCAGGCACGCCGCGGAGACGACGCCCACGTAGCCCAATCCGAAAATGCTGATCTTCATTGTTGAACCTCGTCGACGAGCAGGGAAGCCAGGGCGTGCAGCATGGTCGCCTGGCCCCAGTGGAGAGTGGGAGTGCGGTTGACCATGAACGGCATGCGCTGGAAGTAGAAGTAGCCGCTCGGGTCCTGCATGCGCGCCACCGTCCAGTCGGCGACCTTGCGGGCGAGGTCGCGCAGCGACTGGTCGTCGCGGATGCGGCCCAGCATCGTCAGGGTCTCGATGGCCTGCGACGCGCACTGGATGTCGATGGGCCAGGTCTGCTCGGCGTAGTACTTCGGCGTGCCGTCTTCCAGGAAGAAGTTGGCGATGAAGAAATCGGCGCCCTTGTCGAACGCCGCACGGTGGGTGTAGTCGCCGGTGGCCTGGAAATAGCACCAGATCGAATCCAGCACGTAGCCCGTGTGGAAGTTGTCGACCCAGTGCAGGTTGTCGGCCTCGCCGTACCACCAGGCGCCGTTGGGCAGCTGGGCGCCGACGGTATAGGCGATCGCTTCGCGGGCGACGTCGCGCATCGCGGCGTCGCCGGTGTGCCTGGCCACCCGGGCGAGCAACGCGGCGCCCAGGACGTTCGCGTTGTGGACGCTCTTGTACTGCCCGGGGATGTAGCTGATGCACACGCCCTTGCCGTCCGGCCGGCGCTCGAGGCCGGTCATGATGAAGACGCAGGCCTCGCGCGCGACCTCGAGGTAGTCGGCGCGGCCGGTCGCCTCCCAGGCGTCGACGAAGGCCTGGCCGATCAGGGCCACCCAGACGATGGTCGGCGTGCCCTTCGGAAGGTAGAAGACGCGGGACTGGTAGTCGAAGTGATTGCCCCAGCTCATGCCGCCGTATTCGCGCGACGCGTTCGTCTTCAGCCACTCCAGGCAGCTGATGGCCTTGTCCAGGTAGGCCTGGTCGCCGGTGTGCCGGTGCAGCTTGAGATAGCCGCGCGCCAGGTAGCCGTAGCCCTTGGAGCTCGGCGCGGGCCGGATGCCCAGCAGCGGCCGCAGGTTCAGGGGGAATCGCCGCACGCCTTGCTGCAGGAACTGCTTTCCGAGCCTGCCGAGCGCGAGCGGCCGCACCCAGGAGTTCAACCCGTCGAACGGGTCATAGGCCTTGTATTCCTTGCGCGCCAGCCAGGAATCCAGTCGTTGTATCGGCTCCAACATGCCTTTTCCTCCCTCAGTTTGCGCGGGCATCGGAGCGTCCCGCGTCGTCCATCCATCGCCGTACCCGCAACTTCACGTCGTTGAGCGCCGCCCTGAATTGCTTGGCCCTGCGCCAACCGAAGATGCCTCGAAACAGGCGGAAATGGAATCGCTCGTCCGGGGGTGTGAGGTCGCCGCCCAGTTCGCGCGCCAGGCGACGGCATGCGTCGACCAGGTCGGCCTTGTCCGGATAGAAATGCGGCAGGTTGTCCTGCAGCAGCCGCACGCAGGCGTGGCGCGTCCTCTCGCTGTCCTCCAGCGACCGCAGGCGCTCGATGCACAGGCGCATCGACAGGAAGCCGGAGCGCACGGCGCGATCGGAGCGCTGCGAACTGAGCGAGCCGGAATTGCCGATGCGGTAGTAGCACTCGGCGTCCGCCACGAAGCGCACGCGTTCGCTGGCGGCGACGAGGCGGCACATGTACTCCCCGTCGTCGTCCAGCGAGAGGCTTTCGTTCCACGGGCCCGCGTCGTCGGCGAGACGCCTGCTGACCAGCCACGATGCCGGGAACATGAAGCGGTTGTCGGTGAACTTGGTCACGATCCAGTCCACGGGCGACAGGTCCTGCCAGAGTTCGTCCGGCGCGAACCGCGCCTGCCCGGGCCGCGCGAAGAACCGGCCCCAGCGGCAGGTGAGCAGGACGCGGCTCCGCGATCCGTCCTCGGCGCCGCGCATCTGGGCCTCGATCTTGCGCGGATGCAGCAGGTCGTCGGCATCGAGGAACTGGATGTACGAACCGCGAGCGGCACGCAATGCGGTGTTGCGGGCGGCCGCCGCGCCCCGGTTGGCCTGGCTCAGCACCTGCACGCCGCGATCGCCGAAGCCGCGCGCGATCGCCAGCGTGGCGTCGGTCGAGCCGTCGTCGACGACGATGATCTCCTTGGCGTCCCAGGTCTGCGCCAGCGCGGACGCTATCGTGCCGGCGATCCAGCGCTCAGCGTTGTACGACGGGATGAGGATGGAGACGAGCTCGCTCATGGCCGCCTGCTCACGCTGCCAGCGCCGGTGCGCCGGTGGCCACGGGGTTGAGCCGATGCCGGGCGATGAAGCGCGCGGCGTCGCGGCGCCCGCGCCGCGCGGCCCATTGGCAACGCAGAGAGAAGCGGCCGTTCTTCAGCCCGTGCAGCAGCAGCCGGGGGCCGTCGCGCAGGTCGCTCTCGCTGGGGGGCGCCTGTCCGGCCAGCATGAAGTTCATGACCCCGTGCGAGAACGCGTGGCCGCGGATCAGGCGAACGAAATAGTCGTGGCGCAGGCGGTTGGCTGGGATCAGGTGCGTGAGGCCCAGCGCAGGGAAGATCCCGAAACCGAGTCCCATTTCGGCTGCGGCCCACGAGAACAGGTCGTCCTCGCCGCTGAGCAGTTGCTGTCCGCGCCGGCCGAGGACGGAGGTCACGCTCAGGCGCCGCAGCAGGCCGGCGAAGGCCGCGGCGACCGGGCGCCGCACGCACAGGCCGGCGCCCCACGGGAAGCACGCCGAGTCGGCGGGCGAGTTGCTCCAGGCGTCCTTGCCGACGCTGCGCAGCGCCAGCAGGGGCAGTTGGGGCCGGACCTCGGGCGACGGCTCGGACTCGAATTCGGGCTCGATGCGGCCCGCGCCGAACGCACCCAGATGCGGGCTGCGCTCGAACAGGTCGGCGGCATGCGACAGGTAGCCGGGTTCGAGCACGTTGTCGTCGTCGACGAACACGAGGAGATCGCCCTTGGCCTCGGCGATGCCGCGCAGGCGCGCCGGCGTCAGGCCGAGTTCATCCTCGCGGATGTGCCTGCCCCGGGGATGCCAGCCGATGTCCCATGCTGGCGCCAATGCGCTGGCCGAGGCGTTGTCGATGAGGATCAGTTCCCAGCCGTCGAGCGGCCGGTCCTGGGCCTGCAGGCTGGCCAGCGTCCGGCGCAGCGCTTCGGGCCGAGGGTTGTGCGTGCACAGGATCACCGAAACGAGCAGGGTCATGACGCGCTCCGGTCAGGTGAACATGCGGCGCAGCGCGCCCATCGTCGGCATCAACGCGCTCGCCACGCGGTGGCCGAGACGGCGCTTGATCGCCAGGGCGAACCAGGGCAGGGTCTTGCGGACACCCGGATCGACCTTGACGGCGAACTCGCCGAGACGCTCGACCAGCTCGAACTTGCGATCGTTGAACGCGCTGCTGGCGCAATGCAGGGCATCGCGTGCCAGCGGCCCCGCCAGGCTGCGCCGCAGGGCCGCGACGTCGTCGAGCACCGGAGCGCAGCTGTCGCAGAACCAGTCGACGGCGGCCAGCCGCTGGCGCAGGTCGGCCAGCCGATGGTCGGCGTAGTAGCTCAGGGACATGTTGTTGCCGTGGCGGCGATAGACCGCCTGGTTGGCGGCGACGACGCCGACCCGGCCGTGCGCGGCCAGGCGCAGCCACATCTCGAGGTCGCCGCTGTGCGGCAGCTCGGGGCGGTAGCCGCCCAGCTTCTTCTGCAGGCTCGTGCGCACCACGGCGGTGGGCGTGGGAACGGTGTTGGTCGTGCCGTTGCTGCGGCAGATCTCCATGAATTCCCGGCCGGCCAGCACCCTGGCCTGCGTCGCCGGCGCGGGCAGCCCCGTGGCCGCCTGCACGAACGAGTCGTCGTCGTGCAGCTCGAGCGCGTCGCCGTAGCAGAAGGCGATGCCGTCGTCGGCGTCCATCATCGCCGCCGCGCGCGCCAGTGCGCCGGGCAGGAGATAGTCGTCCGCCGAGAGCAGCAGGAAGTACCTGGCCGCTAGCCACTCGATGCCTTCGTTGTAGGTGGCGATGTGTCCCTTGTTGGCCGCGTGCCGGCGGAAGGTCACGCGCGCGTCCTCGCGGGCGAGCTGCTCGCCGACCTCCGCGGTGTTGTCCGGCGATTCGTCGTCGATGATCAGCACGCGCAGCTGCACGTCCGACTGCGCGAGCACGCTCTCGACGCAGGCGCGCAGGTAATGGCCGTACCGGTAGCACGGGACGATCACGTCGACGGAGGTCATCGGGCATCCTTTCCGAATTTCAGCAGCCACGACAGCCGCCGCGGGACGCGCCCGGGGGCGACCAGGCTGCGCAACGCATGCACCGACCAGAGCGCGCTCGCCACGGTCACCACCAGCCCCAGGGCCATGGCCGCCGTCGGCTCCAGGAACTCGAAGCCGGCGAACACCGCGCCGATGGCCGCCGCGAAGAGCACGCCGGTGCGCAGGTTGGTGGCCGACCAGCGAAAGCCCGCGAGCCGGCGGGCAAGCGGGTAGACGATCAGCAGGTGCAGCACGTAGGCGCCGAAGAACGCCATGCCCGCGCCCGCCAGGCCGTACAGGTGCACGCCCAGCCAGGTGAGCGCGATGTTGACGACGGCCCAGGCGGTGTCGGCGGCGACGAACAGCGTCTGCGCACCCTTGGCCACCAGGATGTAGCCGAGCGGCCAGGTGATCACGCGCATGGCCATGCCCAGCACTATCCAGCGCAGGACGCCGGTGCCGGCTTCGAAGTCGCCGCTGTAAAGCAGCTTGAAGATCCAGGGCGCGAAGGTGAGGGTGGCCATCACGCCGCAGCCCGCGAGCAACAGGCTCACCTGCGCCTGTTCGTTGACCAGGCGGCAGCATTCGGCGTCGTCCTTGGCGGCCGCGACCAGCCGCGGGTAGAAGTCCGTGCCCATCGCCTGCAGCACGAAGCCGACGTACAGGCCGCCGATGGTCCAGGCGGCCTGGTACAAGCCGGCCGTGGCGAGGCCGTCGTGCCGCACGAGCAGCATGCGCACGACGTACGAGGCTCCCATCATCAGGAACCCGCTGGCCATGAACGCCACGCCCAGTCCGAGCAGCGAGACCACCTCCTTGCGCACCGCGGAGGCCGTCAGTTCCGGCAGGGCCGCCGGCAGCGGGATCGCCCGCACGTACCACCACGACACGAGCGCCGAGCCGCCCGCGATGGCCACGAGCGCCAGCGCGACGCCGTCGCGTCCGAGGGCATAGACGATCGGCACGCTGGCGACCGTGCCCAGCAGCGCGCCGAGCACGCCGATGCGGGCCATGTCGCCGATGCGGCGCATGCCCTGGAGCAGCGCGCCCTGGCCGTCGGACACGAGGCGCAGGAACACGGCGCCGGATAGAAGGGCCAGCGCGCCGGCCTGGGCGCCGTTGCCGAACGTGAGGTGGGAGATCGGCCAGGCCAGCAGGATCAGCAGCGCCGCGCCGAGCGCGCCCAGCACGATGGCGACGCGGCGCAGCACGGCCACCGTGCGCGCGACGCGCGCGGCGTCGCCCGAGCCCACCGACTCGGCGATCTGGCGCACCCCGCTGCTGTTGATGCCCATCTCCGCCAGCGTGCGTGCCAGGTCGGCGATCGACGTGTAGACCCCCATCAGCCCGAAGCCGGCCGGCCCCAGCACCACCGCCATGAGCTTGGTGCGCACCGCGCCGATGAACAGCGTGAGCGCGGTCGAACCGCCGATCAGCACGCTCGACTTCAGGATCGCCAGGTAGCTGCTCCCCGTCTCTTGCACTTTCGGCAAGGCAGCGTCCGTGGCGATCGGGCTGGAGAGTTCCGCAGTCATGCCGGCTGGGCTGCCGCTTCGCGCGCACGCGAGCCGCAGGCGGCCGCCAGCGCGGCGACGACCTCGTCCTGTTCGGCGGCGGTCATCTGCGCGTACAGCGGCAGCAGGATGGAACGATCCTGCGCATGTTCGGAGTGCGGCAGGGGATGCGGCATCGCGGCGTCGGCGTAGGCCTCCTCGCGGTGGCTGCACATGATTCCGCGCCGGGTGCTGACGCCCGTCTCGAGCATCGCCTGCATCACCGCGCGCTGGTCGAGGCCGTCGGGAAGGAGGACGGCGTAGCTCTGCCAGTTGCTGCGTGCGTCGTCCGGCTCATGTGGAAGGCCCAGTCCCTCGATGGGGGCCAGCAGCGTGCGGTAGCGGTCGGCCAGGGCGCGGCGCTGGCGCACGATGCCGTCGAGGCGCTTGAGCTGCTCGCGCCCGACGGCGGCCTGGATGTCCGTCATCCGGTAGTTGTAGCCCACGGTCGGATAGGACTCGAACAGCACCTGGGGCGATCCGTGGCGCACGGTGTCCGGGATGCTCATCGCGTGCTGGCGCAGCAGGCGGAAGCGGGCGTCCCACTCGGCGTGCCGGGTCGTCAGCATGCCGCCGTCGCCGGTGCTCACCACCTTGCGCGGATGGAAGGAGAAGCAGGCGACGTCGGCGTGCGGCTTGCCGATCTTCTCCCACTCGCCGTTCCACTTGACCTCGCTGCCGATCGCGCAGGCCGCGTCCTCGACCACGGGGATGCCGCGCCGGCGTCCGATGGCCACGAGCGCCGCCAGGTCGCACGGCATGCCGATCTGGTGGACGCACAGGATGGCGCGCGTCTTCGGCGTGATCGCGGCCTCGACCAGCGCCGGATCCATGTTGAAGGTTCGCGGATCGACGTCCACGAACACCGGCGTCGCTCCGCAATACCTGACGCTGTTGGCCGTCGCGATATACGAGTGGCTGACCGTGACGACCTCGTCGCCCGCCTTGACGCCGGCCGCCATCAGGGCGAGGTGGAGCGCCGTCGTGCAGTTCGAGACCGCGCAGGCATGGGGCGCGCCCACGTACTCCGCGAACTCGCGTTCGAACGCGGCCACCTCGGGACCCTGGGTGATCCATCCGCTGAGGATGACGCGGCGGGCGGCTTCCGCCTCGGCTTCCCCCATCAGGGGCTTGGCGATCGCGATCATGTGTGTGCCAGCGAGGATTTGCTGAGTTGCCACCAGTCGACGAGCCTGGCGAGCCCGGTCTCCAGGCCGACGCCGGCCTTGAAGCCGAGCAGGGCCTGGGCCTTGCCGACGTCGGCCAGCCGGCGCGGAACCGCGTTGACGCTGCGCTCGGGGCCGTACTCGGGCTGGAGGTCGGAGCCCATCACCTTCAGCAGGGCGGCGGCGAGGTCGTTCAGGCTGGTCTCGGTGCCGCTGGCGACGTTGAAGACCTCGTCCTCGCAGTCGGACGCGAGCGCGAGCACGTTCGCGCGGGCGATGTCGTCGATGTAGACGAAGTCCATCGTCTGCTTGCCGTTGCCCAGGATCAGCGGCGGCTGTCCGCTGGCGATGCGATCCATCCAGCGGATCAGCACCTCGGTGTACTTGCCGTGCAGGTCCATGCGCGGGCCGTAGACGTTGAAGTAGCGCAGGGCGACGTAGGGCAGGCCGTGCATCGCGTGAAAGGAGCGCAGCAATCCTTCGAGCATCACCTTGCTGGCGCCGTACCAGGTGTTGTTGTTGTACGGGTGGTGGTCCTCGCGGGTCGGGAAGCTGTCGGCCATGCCGTAGACGGACGCCGACGACGCGGCGACGATCTTGCGCACGCCGGCCTGCTGGGCGGCCTGCACCACGTTGAAGGTGCCGTCGCACATCGTCTGGAGCGCGGCGCGGGGTTCCGCCGCGCAGGCGGTGATCCGCAGCGCGGCCATGTGGATCACGGCGTCCATGCCGGCGGTGGCGCGCCGGACCGTCTGCGGGTCCTCGATGTCGCCCTGCTGGAAGGTCACGCGCGGATCCTCCAGCGCCCGCTCGATGTTGGCCGTGGTGCCGCGGACCATGTTGTCGAGGATCACGATGCGTTCGGGCGCGTGATTGCGCAGCAGCAGGTCGATCGTCGTGGACCCGATCAGGCCGGCTCCGCCGGTGACCAGGATTCGAGCGCCGTCAATATTCATGGGAAAGGTTTCCGTTCAGGTTCTGGCTGGAGATCGTCGCGGCGCGCCGGACGGGCCGGGTCACCGGGCGCCGGTGCAGCGCAGCACCACGCCCACCGTCTTCAGCATGATCTTCAGGTCGAAGGCCAGCGAGCAGTGGCGGATGTAGCGGAGGTCCATGCGGACCATCTCGCTGAAGGTGACGCGGCTGCGGCCTTCGACCTGCCACAGGCCCGTGATCCCCGGCTTGGCGATCAGGATGCGGCGCAGGTGCCAGGGCTCGTAGTGCGTGGCCTCGTAGGGGATGGGCGGGCGCGGCCCGACCATGCTCATGTCGCCCTTGAGGACGTTGATGAGCTGCGGCAGCTCGTCGATGCTGGTCATCCGGATGATCTTGCCGATCGTGGTGACGCGGGGATCGGCCGTCATCTTGTAGGTGGCGGTGCCCTTGTCGTCGGAGGCCGCTTCGCCCTTGCCCGAGCGGATCAGCCTGGCCACGTACTCGCGGTGGATCCGGTCGTCGCCGTTGACTTCCATCGAGCGGAACTTGTAGAAGGTGAACGGCACGCCGCCCCTGCCCAGCCGCTTCTGCTTGAAGATGACCGGCCCGGGCGAAGTGAGGCGCACCAGCAGGGCGATGACCAGCATCAGCGGCCCGAACACGGCCAGGGCGATCAGCGCCGAGACGACGTCGAGCGCGCGCTTGAGCCGGTAGTTGCCGAGGTTGTCGATCGGCTCGACCGGCCGGCCGAGCATCTGGAACGCATCACCCGGCGCCGTGCCGCCCGACAGGCTCTCGAAGATGTGATCGGGGAACGTGGCCGTCGTGGGCAGGACGGGCATGTCGGACACGAGCGGGGCCACCTTGGCGATCAGGCCGCGCGCGCCGGCGGCGTCCGTATCGGGACACAGGATGGCCAGCGTGCCGGTGCTGATGTGACCCAGCATGTCCGTCTCGCGCATCGAGCTCTGCAGGATCCCGAGCAGGCGCTCGAAGTGCAGCGAGTCGGTGCCGTCGTCGACCGCGTAGCTCACGATGGACAGCGGCGCGCGCGATCGTTCCGAGCGGCGGATCTCGCGTTGGACCGCCTCGGTGAAATCACCCGCGCGCAGGAAGCTGCCGTGCTCGTGCGCGACGTGCGGCGTGGGCGCGGGACGCGCGCCGCCGCGACGCAGCTTGGCCCGGCTGCCGCCTGCCGGATGCCGTGCGTGGTGACGTTCATCATGCGGCTTGTAGACACCGATGAAGCCGCCGGCCGCGCCGGTTTCGGCGACAAACACGGGCGTGGATCCGCCTTCGTTACTCATAGCGTTTTGCCCTCCAGCTGTACGGATTTCCGCGGTCACTCCGGACGCGGCCGCCCATACACGGTTTCGGTTCCTCGCGCCCTGTCCGTGCGCTGTTTTTGTTTGTAACGAAGAGTGCCACGCTTTGGAGGCCCATTGCAATGCCCAAAATCGTGAGTCCCCCTAAGTTCTTTTCCTCCCCCTTTTTCGGGGGTACCGTCAAGCGAAATCGCATGCCAGACTGTTAGAAATTGAAAGCAAGCCGAGGGTTCTTCCTCGGGTGAGGCAGCGGGGGTGTGCGTGAACAACGCGCTGGAAACGTTCGTCATCGGCATCCGCAGGCACCGCGATCTCGTGTGGCGGCGGCGTTGGCTCGTCCTGGCGACGATGGGCGTCGTCGGCCTGGGCTCGGCCATCGGCGTCTCGCTGTTCAAGGACCAGTACCAGGCGACGGCGCGGGTGTATGTGAACACCCAGACCGTGCTCAAGCCGCTGATGCAGAGCCTGACGTTCCAGCCCGACATCGACCAGCAGGTCAGCATGCTGGCGCGGACCCTGATCTCGCGCCCGAACGTCGAGAAGCTGGTGGCCGATCCGTCCCTCGAGCTCGATCACGGCAGCCTTGCCGACCGGGATCGGGTCGTCACCCGCCTGATGAACGACATCAAGATCACGCCGTCCGGTTCCGGCAACCTCTACGACGTTTCCTACCGCGGCGCGAACCCCGAACTGGCACGGCGCCTGGTCGCGGCGACCGTCGGCCTGTTCGTCGATTCGGGCTCGGGCGACAAGAAGCGCGACTCGGAGGAGGCGCGCACCTTCATCGACGAGCAGATCCGCATGTACGAAAGCAAGCTGGTCGAGGCCGAGAATCGGTTGAAGGAGTTCAAGGTGCGCAACTTCGGCGTCACCGGCGTCTCCAACCAGGACTACTTCAGCCGGGTCTCCGCCTTGACGGAAGAGGTGAGCAAGCTGCGCGTCGACCTCAATGCCGCGGAGCAGAGCCGGGACACCTACCGCCGCGAGCTGGGCAGCGAAAACCCGCAACTGCCGCTGGATCTCGCGCCGGGCGCCGCGGCCGCTCCCGGCAGCATGGCCGCACGCATCGACGAGCAGCGCCGGGTCCTGGACGAGCTCCTGCGCCGCTACACCGACGAACATCCCGACGTGGTGAATGCGCGCCGCGTGCTGGCGCAGCTCGAGGCCGAGGCCCAGCGCAAGAAGGCCGAGGAGCAGGCGCTCGGCAAGAGCGGCCTGGCCAACGGCGCGGCGACGAGCCCCGTCTACCAGAAGCTGCGGATCGCGATCGCCGAGAGCGAGGCCCTCGTGGCGTCGCTGCATTCGCAGCTGGCGGCCAAGCAGGTCCTGCTGGACCAGGTGCGCGCCGATGCCGGCCGCCAGCCGCAGGTCGAGGCCGAGCTGGCCCAGCTCAATCGCGACTACGACATCATCCGCAAGAACTACGACACGATGGTGGCGCGCCGCGAGTCGGCCGCGCTGGGCGTCAAGCTGGACGAATCGTCGCAGCTGGCGGAATTCAAGGTCGTCGAGCCGCCGCGCGTGCCGCCGACGCCGGTGTTTCCCGGCAAGGCGCGCCTGGCGATGCTCGCATTGCTGGTGTCGCTCGTGTCGGGAATCGCTGCGGCGATTGCCGCGGACCTGGTCTGGCCCACCTTCGCCGACAAGGAATCGCTGCGCCAGTTCACCGGACGGCCCGTGCTGGGGACGCTGTCGATGCTGACCACGGACGCCGGGCTCGCCCGCCAGCGCGCCGGCAACCTGCGCTTCGGGCTGCTCCTGACCCTGGTCGTGGCCGCGCAGGCCACATGGGCCGTACTGACCGCCCTTCATCCTCATGCCCGCTGACAAGACCATGAGCATCATCGAACAGGCCGCCAGGCGCCTCGAGGAACTGGATCGCGCAGGGGTGGACGTGCCGTGGAAGGTCGTCGACGGATCCGGCACGGGATCGCGCTCCGACCCCGCCGCGGCGCCGCGTCCGACCCGCCTGGCCGATGCGCCCCGTCTGGCGGCCAGGGCGCCGGCGACCGCCGCCGGCGACGAAGCCCGCGTGGACGTCGTGCTCGATATCGAAGGTCTCCAGCGGGCAGGGCAGCTGGTGCCCACCGACACCCGCTCGGTGCAGTCGGAGGAGCTTCGAAGCATCAAGCGGCCCCTGCTGAAGAATGCGCGCAGCAAGAATGCCGCCGCGCAGCGGCTTCCGCTGATCATGATCACGAGCGCGCTGCCGGGCGAAGGAAAGACCTTCTTCTCCATCAACCTGGCCATGAGCATCGCCACGGAGATCGACCTGTCGGTACTCCTGGTGGACGCGGATGTCCTGCGCCAGGAGGCCATGGAGCGGCTCGGCGTGGGCCCCGGGCCGGGCCTGCTCGATCTGCTGGCGGATCCGGCCATGGCGCTCGACGACGTCGTCCTGCGCACCAATGTCCCGAAGCTTTCCATCCTGCGCGCAGGCTACCGGCACAACCTGTCCACGGAGCTGCTGGCGAGCAGCGCGATGGACAAGCTGCTGCATCGGCTCGCCAACGACCATCCGCGCCAGATCGTGGTCTTCGACGCGCCGCCGCTGCTGCTGGCCAACCAGGCGAAGGTGCTGGCCTCGCACCTCGGCCAGGTCGTCGTGATCGTCGAGGCCGCGCGCACGCAGCGCCACACCGTCCAACAGGCCTTCGCGGCGCTGGAACAGTGTCCGATCGTGATGTCGGTTCTGAACAAGTCCAACGAACAGGACGCGGGCGAGGGGTACGGCTACGGGTATGGCTACGGTTCCTAGCTGTCGCATACGCAAGATTCGGCGGAAGCTAGGGATTGGCCCGCAGAATCAATTACTTACAATTTTATGAAAAGCGTTCCGTCCAAGGCAGCACCGGACGGGAAACAAAGAGGGTCTCACGGCGAGGAGATTGCCATGATGTTTTTGGCGCGGCGGGTTCAACGCCTTCGCGGGGGAGCGATCGCACTTGCAGCCTGCGCAGCGGTCGCGGGATGCGGCGGCGGCTCGGACGAGGGGCCACAAGCGGTGGCTGACGGGGGTGTTTCGCAGCAGGTGGCCTCGCGCCACGCGTTGCCGTACAAGCGCGTGGGCATCACGGCGATCGTGGCATCGCCCGATGGCAAGGCAGTCGCCGTGGCCCATTCGGACGGGCGCGTGTCGCTGCTCGATGCGAGCGGCCGCGCCGAGGTCAGGCAACTGACCGCATCCGGCGCGCGCGTCGCCGCGGGCCTGGTCTTCAGCGCCGACAGCCACTACCTGGTCAGCGTCGCCCGCGACAGCAGCGCCCAGGTCTTCGACGTCGAATCGGGCAGCAGCCGCATGACGCTGCACGGCCACGAGAATCCGTTGCGCGCCGTCAGCGCCAGCGCCGACAGCTCGCTCGTCGCCACGGGCGGCGAGGAGACCCGGGTCATGCTGTGGGACGGCGGCACCGGCCAGTTGAAGCGCGTGCTCAGCGGACCGACCGATTTCGTGAACTCGGTCAGCGTGAGCCGCGACGGGCAGTGGGTCGCCAGCGGCGACGCCAGCGCGCGTGTGCTGGTCTGGAACGCGGTCACCGGCAAGCTGGTGAACAGCCTGCGCGGCCACTCCGACGAAGTCAACGCCGTGGCATTCAGTCCCGATAGCCGCGCGCTCGCCAGCGCGGGCGAGGACGGCAAGGTCATCGTCTGGCAGATGACCGGCGGACAGGGTTCGGCCGTGCTCGCGGGCAGCGGGGCGGCGGTACTGAGCCTGGCGTTCAGCGGCGACGGCCAGGTGCTGGCCGCCGGCAGCGCGGACGGCAAGGTCAGGCTGTTCGACGTGGCGTCCCGCAAGGTGCTGTCGGAGTCGGCGGCTTCCGCGGGGGCGGTCAACGCGCTCGCGTTCGGCACCCGTGACCGGAGCGAATTGATGTTCGGCGATGGCCGCAGCGGCGTGCTCAGCGTGGCGGTCTCGCGGCTGACGGCTCAGTAAGGTCGACGAATTCGAGTGAGGGTAGCTTGCCGTGGCCGAGTGTCGGCACGGCAGGACAAAAGACAGAGGAACGAAGATGTTGCACCATTCGATGCGGCAGCCGATGCGGCTGACCAGGTTTCTCGTCGCGGGCCTCGCGTTCCTTTGGGGCCTGGCCATGCCACTGCTGGCAGGCGCCGCAAGCAACCCGAGCGCCGGGCCCGGCGGGCCCATCCTGGTGGTCACCTCGAGCACGTCCACGTTCTCGAACTACTACGCCGAAATCCTGCGCACGGAGGGGCTCAACGAGTTCGCGGTCGCCGACGTCTCCACGGTCACGGCCACGCTTCTCGCAAGCTATGACGTGGTCATCGTTCCCAGGATGACGGTGCCGACCGCGCAGGTCACGGCGCTCACCAACTGGGTCAGCCTGGGCGGCAACCTGATCGTCCTGGCGCCGGACGCGTCGCTGGCAACCGTGCTGGGGATCACGACGACCGCCAACACGCTCACGAACGGCTACCTCCTGATCGACACGACGTCCTCGCCCGGCAACGGCATCGTCGGCACGACGATGCAGTACCACGGCGTGGCCAACCTGTTCACCACCGGCACCGCGGCGCGGCTGGCCACCCTGTACAGCACGTCCACGCAGGCGACGACGAGCCCGGCGGTCACGCTCAACGCGTACGGCCTGGGCAAGGCCGCCGCATTCGCGTTCGACCTGGCCACGTCGGTGGTCTACACCCGCCAGGGCAACCCCGCGTGGGCGGCGCAGGAGCGCGACGGCTTCGCGCCGATCCGTTCGGACGACAAGTTCTTCGGGGCGTCGTCCACCGATCCGCAGCCCGACTGGGTCGATCCGGCCAAGATCTCGATCCCGCAGGCCGACGAGCAGCAGCGCCTGCTCGTCAACCTGATCCAGCGCATGGACGCCAAGCCCTTGCCGCGGTTCTGGTACCTGCCCAACGCCAAGAAGGCCGCCATCGTGATGACCGGCGACGACCACGGCAACGGGGGCACCGGCGGCCGCTTCGACCAGTTCCTGGCCAACAGCGCGACGGGATGCAATGTCGCGAACTGGGAGTGCATCCGCGGCACCTCCTACGTCTATCCGAACACGCCGATCACCGATGCCGCCGCTGCGCAGTACAACGCGCAGGGCTTCGAGATCAGCCTCCACATCAACACCAACTGCCTCGACTTCACGCCGTCGTCGCTGGCGTCGATCTACACGTCGCAGCTGGCCAGCTGGAAGGCCGCATACCCGAGCCTGCCGGCCCCGGTCACGGAGCGCCACCATTGCATCGTGTGGAGCGACTGGTCCACGGGCGCGCAGACCGAATACGCCAACGGCATCCGCCTGGACACCTCTTACTACTACTGGCCGCCGAGCTGGGTCAACAACGTCCCGGGCGTGTTCACCGGTTCGGCGATGCCGATGCGCTTCGCCAACCTGGACGGCACCTATGTCGACGTCTACATGGCCGCGTCGCAAATGACGGACGAATCGGGCCAGGTGTATCCCTACACGGTGGACACCCTGCTCGACCGCGCGACGGGAACGCAGGGCTACTACGGCGTCTACACGATCAACGCGCACACCGACGCGGTCGATTCCGCCGAGGCGACCGCCACGGTCACCTCGGCGCAGAACCACGGCGTGCCGGTCGTCACGTCGCGGCAGATGCTCACGTGGCTGGATGCGCGCAACAACTCGACGTTCAGCGCCCAGTCGTGGTTGGGCAACACGCTGACCTTCACCGTCACGGCCGATCCGTCGGCCACCGGCATCAACGCGATGCTGCCCACGCGCACCGCCACCGGCGTGCTGACCAGCCTGACGCGCGCGGGCAGCGCGGTCAGTTATACCTGGTCGGGTATCAAGGGCGTCGAATACGCGTTCTTCCCGGCCGTCTCCGGCACCTACGTCGCCACCTACGGCACCGACACCACCGCGCCCACCGTGACCACCACCGTGCCGGCCAGCGGCGCGACCGCCGTGGCCACCACGACGGCGGTCACGGTCACGTTCAGCGAGGCGATGAGCGCCGCCTCCATCAGCGGCTCGTCGCTGGAGCTGCGCGATTCGACCAACACGCTGGTGGCCGCCACGGTCGCCTATGACGCCGGCTCGCGCTCCGCGACGCTCACGCCGACGGCCCCGCTCAACGGCACGGCCGTCTACACGGTGACGGTGCACGGCGGCGCCGCAGACCCGCGCGTCAAGGATGCCGCCGGCAACGCGCTCGCGGCCAACTGGACCGGGTCGTTCACCACGGCCGCCGCCACGGCGTGCCCGTGCGACGTCTTCGGTACCGCGGCCATGCCGGCCAATCCGACCATCAACGACCAGAACGCGGTCGAGCTCGGCGTGCGCTTCACCGCGGACGTCAGCGGCGCCATCTCGGCCGTGCGCTTCTACAAGGGCACGACGAACACGGGGACGCACGTCGGCCACCTGTGGGGCAACGACGGCACCCTGCTGGGCAGCGTGACGTTCTCGGGCGAAACCGCGAGCGGCTGGCAGCAGGCGAACTTCGCGACGCCGATCTCGATCACGGCCAACACGCCGTACGTCGTGTCGTACTACGCGCCCAACGGCAACTACGCTGCCAACTCGGGCTACTTCGCCAGCGCCGGCGTCGACAACTCGCCGCTGCACCTGCTCAAGGACGGCGTGTCCGGCGGCAACGGCATCTACGTCTACGGCAGCGACGCCTTCCCGTCGTCCAGCTACAACTCGACCAACTACTGGGTCGAGCCGGTCTTCGTCAAGGCATCGGCGACGAACACCACGCCGCCGACCGTGCTGGCCACGTCGCCGGCCGGCAACTCGACGTCCGAAGGCGTGGTCACGTCCATCAGCGCCACGTTCAGCGAGGCGCTCGATCCGACCACGGTCAACACCAGCACCATGTCCGTGGCGACGTCGACCGGCCTGCCGGTCAGCGGCACCGTGAGCTACAACGCCAGCAGCCACATCGCCACGTTCACGCCGTCCATCAACCTGCCGGCCTCGTCGACGTTCACCGTGAGCCTGGCCGGCGGCGCCACCGATCCGCGCATCAAGGACACCTCGGGCAACGCGATGGCGGGCACCTACACGTGGACCTTCACGACGTCGGCGACGACCGCGGCCTGCACGTCGCCTGCCAACGCCATCGTCGCGGAGAACTGCCTGGCCGGCAATCCGTCCACCGACTGGGACGTCAGCGGCGCGGGCGACACGACCATCCTCGGCTTCTCGACGCAGATCAGCGTCAACAAGGGCAGCGCGATCAGCTTCAAGGTCAACACCAACGCCACCAACTACCGTCTCGACATCTATCGCATGGGCTATTACGGCGGCATGGGCGCGCGCAAGGTGGCCAGCATCACGCCGTCCGCGACGCTGCCGCAGACGCAGCCGGCCTGCCTGAGCGATGCGACGACCGGCCTGCTCGATTGCGGCAACTGGGGCGTCTCGGCCTCGTGGACGGTGCCGTCCACCTCGGTGTCCGGCATCTACTTCGCGAAGGTCATCCGCGCCGACACCGGCGGCGCCAGCCACATCTTCTTCGTGGTGCGCGACGACTCGAGCACGTCCGACCTGCTGTTCCAGACCTCGGACACCACCTGGCAGGCCTACAACACCTACGGCGGCAACAGCCTGTACGTGGGCAACCCGGCGGGCCGGGCCTACAAGGTCAGCTACAACCGTCCGTTCACGACGCGCACGACGGCCAACGGCCAGGACTGGGTGTTCAACGCGGAATACCCGATGGTGCGCTGGCTGGAGTCGAACGGCTACAACGTCAGCTACTTCAGCGGCGTCGATGCCGATCGTTCGGGCGCGCTGATCCTGAACCACAAGACCTTCCTTTCCGTCGGCCACGACGAGTACTGGTCGGCGGCCCAGCGCACCAACGTCGAGAACGCGCGTGCCGCGGGCATCAACCTGGCGTTCTTCAGCGGCAACGAGGTCTTCTGGAAGACGCGCTGGGAAAACGCGATCGACGGCAGCGGCACGCCGTACCGCACGCTCGTCTGCTACAAGGAGACGACGGCCAACGCCAAGATCGATCCGACCTCCGCGTGGACCGGCACGTGGCGGGATCCGCGCTTCTCTCCGCCGGCCGACGGCGGCCGCCCCGAGAACCAGCTGACCGGCACGCTGTTCATGAACAACGACACCGGGGTGGAGTACGCCATCACCGTGCCGGCGGCCGACGGCCAGATGCGCCTGTGGCGCAACACGGCGGTCGGCGCCCAGGCGCCCGGCGGCGTCTACACGATGCCCACGGGGACGCTCGGCTACGAATGGGACACGGATCCCGACAACGGCTTCCGCCCGGCCGGCATCACGCGCAATTCGACGACCACCATCACGTCGACCGGCGTGCTGCAGGACTACGGCACCAACTACGGCCAGGGGACGCTGACGCACTACATCACGTCGTACAAGGCCTCCAGCGGCGCGCGCGTGTTCGGCGCCGGCACCATCCAGTGGGCGTGGGGCCTGGATTCGAACCACGACCGCGGCAATGCGGCGCCGGACGCGAACCTGCAGCAGGCCACGGTGAACCTCCTGGCCGACATGAACGCGCAGCCGACGACGCTGCAGCCGGGCCTGCTGCCCGCCGCCGCGTCGACGGATACGACGCCGCCCGTGTCGACCATCACGTCGCCGACGGCCGGCGCCAAGGTCACCGCCAACACCTCGGTCACGGTCACCGGCACCGCGACGGACAGCGGCGGCGTGGTCGGAGGCGTCGAGGTGTCGGTCGACGGCGGCACGACGTGGCATCCGGCCACGGGACGCTCGTCGTGGAGCTACACGTGGTCGCCCACGACCCCGGCCACGCTGGTGATCATGTCGCGCGCCACCGACGACAGCGGCAACGTCGAGACGCCTTCGGCCGGCGTGTCGATCACCGTCGCGTCGCAGTCTTGCCCCTGCACCATCTGGCCGGCCTCGGCGCTGCCGGGAACCCCGTCCGTCGCCGACTACAGCGGCGTCAACCTCGGCATGAAGTTCACCTCGGACGTGAAGGGCCTGGTGAGTGCCGTGCGCTTCTACAAGGGCACCGGCAACAACGGAACCCACGTCGGTGCGCTCTGGTCGTCGGCCGGGACGCTGCTGGGTTCGGTGACCTTCACCGGCGAGACTGCCTCCGGCTGGCAGCAGATGAATTTCGCGAGCCCGATCCAGATCGCCGCCAATACGGTCTACATCGTTTCCTACCTGGCGCCGCTGGGCTACTACGCCGGCGACAACAACGGGTTCTCGGCCGCGATCAGCTCGCCCCCGCTGCACGCGTTGCAGGACGGCGCGAGCGGCGGCAACGGGGTCTATCTGTACGGGACGACGAACGCCTTCCCGAACCAGACGTGGTCCGCGTCCAACTACTGGGTGGACCTGGTCTTCACGCCGAACTGAGGGGCAGGGCGGCCCGTCGCGCACGAGCGCGCTGGGCGCCCGATCCCCACAAGGCTCCGCGAATCGACGGCTCCGCAAGGGGCCGTCTTCTTTTGGGTTCTTCGCCGAAGTGCGGGGCACGTTGGTTTGCGGTGCGCGCTGGGTCAGGCACGACTCACCGGGGGAGCTTGTTTTGTTCGTGTCCCCCGTCGGCCTGAGGCCTCCTCCTCCTTGACCTCACAAAACAAGCTCCCCCGCCTCGCCGTGCCACGCACGGCGTGCCGGCGGACAACATTCGCGGGGGAGGAGTCCGCGGTTCATTTGAAGGGTTTTGGCATCGTCGGGCCATCGAGGCCGCGACGCTGCCCGCGGCCGGTACCCATGCCGGCCTGCGGGCCTGACGCGAATCTCGGCTCGAACTGCCGGCGCTCCATGCGTGGCACGGCGAAGCGGGGGAGTCTGTTTTGTGAGGTCAAGGAGGAGGAGGCCGCAGGCCGACGGGGGACACGAACAAAACAGACTCCCCCGGTGAGTCGTGCCTGACCTCGCGCGCCCCGCAAAGCGAAGTACGCGCCTTGGCGGATTCCAAGTCCCTGGACCCCCCACGCACCCTGCCCATCTGCGCATGCTCAGTGCGCTCCCCGCAGATCGGCGATGAACCTTCTTGTGCTTCGGGAAATGGCGGCGCGAGGCGCGCCGGCGGGGCCGGGATCAGCCCAGCGAGCGAGCCGGGTTGCCGGCCAGGCGGCTGTCCGCGGGGCAGTTGCGGATGACGTTGCTGCCCAGGCCGATCAGCGAGCGGTCGCCGATCCGCAGCCCGTTCATGATGCTGGAGGCGCTGCCCACGTAGCAGTTCTCGCCGATCGCCGTGCCGCCCGCGATGGTCACGTTCGAGCCGATCAGCGTCCAGGCGCCCACCGTCACGTCGTGATGGATCACGGTGTTGGGCAGGATGCAGACGTGGTCGCCGATCACGGCGTTGCTGGTGATCACCGCGCCGGCCATGACCAGCACGTTGCGGCCGATCCTGGCCAGGGGCGAGACGCGCGCCGTCGGATGCACCACCGTCGCGAAGCGATCGTCGGGCACCTGCAGCGACGCGATGGCGGCCCGGCGGGTGAGGTACGAGGTGGAGCTGCCCGGTACCGCGAGCACCTTGGCATCGGGCCAGCGCGCGAGCGCGTCGCGCGCGAGGACCGGCACCGACATCGGGCCCAGGCCCTGCTTGGCCGGGGTGTCGTCGACGAAGGCGAGGAGGGCGAACGCGTCGCCGAGGCAATCCATCGCCTCGAGCGCGTTGCCGTTGAACGGAAAGACGAGCAGCGGCGTCGCCGCTTCAGTCGTCGACACGGATCGCCGGGCTCAAAGCGCCTTCGCCGACGTGGCCGGCGCGATCTCGCCGCCGACCAGGTTCACCACGGCGCGGGCCACTTCCTCGCACTGCGCCGCCGTGAGCTCGGGGAACATCGGCAGCGACAGCACTTCGTTGGCCGCCTGTTCCGAATGCGGGAACTGGCCCGCCTTGTAGCCGAGGTCGGCGAACGCCGGCAGCAGGTGCACGGGCGTCGGGTAGTGGATGCCGGTCTGGATGCCCTGGGCCAGCAGCGCCTCCTGCCACGCCTGGCGGTTCTTCGTGCGGACGGCGTAGATGTGATAGACGTGGCGCGAGTAGCTCGCGGCCTTGGGCGAGACGACACCCGTGCCTTCGAACAGCCGGTCGTAGTGCGCGGCCGCGGTGCGGCGGGCCTCGGTCCAGCCCTCGAGGTAGCGCAGCTTCACGCGCAGGACGGCGCCTTGCATGCCCTCCATGCGGAAGTTGTAGCCCTTGAGCACGTGGTGGTACTTCTTCTCGGCGCCCCAGTCGCGCAGCATGCGGATGGTGCGGGCGTATTCGGCGTTGTTGGTGACGACCATGCCGCCTTCGCCGTACGCGCCCAGGTTCTTGCCCGGATAGAAGCTGAAGCAGGTCATGTCGGCCAGGCTGCCGGAGCGCTGGCCCTTGTATTCCGCGCCGTGCGCCTGGCAGGCGTCCTCGATCACCACCAGGCCGTGCTTCTTCGCGATCTCCAGCAGCGGGCCCATGTCGGCCGGCTGGCCGTACAGGCTCACGGGGATGATGGCCTTGGTCCTGTCGGTGATCGCGGCTTCGAGCTGCGTCACGTCCATCGTGAAGGTGGCCGGGTCGATGTCGACGAAGACCGGCGTCGCGCCGGTGTAGTCGATCGCCGAGACCGTGGCGACGAACGTGAACGGCACGGTGATGACCTCGTCGCCGCGGCCGACGCCGGCCGCGAGCAGGGCCAGGTGCAGCGCGCTGGTGCCGGTGTTGACGGCCACGCCGATGTCGGCGCCGCTGTAGGCCGCGAATTCCTTCTCGAAGGCGACCACCTCGGGGCCCAGCGTGAAGGCGCAGCTGTCCAGGACGCCCTGGATCGCGGCGTCCACTTCGGGCTTGATCGACAGGTACTGGGATTTCAGGTCGACGAACGGAATCACGATCACTTCTCCTGCACGATGTAGACGGTCTCGCCCTTGCGGCGCATCGACTTGTTGGCGGCCTCGATGAGGCCCACGACGCGCTCGCCCAGATGGCCGTCGGTCTTGGGGGCCTTGCCGTGCTCGATGCAGTCGACGAAGTGGGCGCCCTCGACGCCGAGGGCCTCGGTGACGGCCAGGCGCGGGGCCCACATGTCGCCGGTGCGGTAGCCGACGCGCATTTCCTGGATCTTCTGCGGGTCGTCGGTGAAGCTGACGCCCTTGTCGTAGACCTTGATCTTCTCGCTGGGCTCGAGATCGTCGTAGGTGATCATCTTCTTGCTGCCGCCCACCAGGATCTGGCGCACCTTCACGGGCGCGAGCCAGCTCACGTTGACGTGGGCGATGGTGCCCGACTCGTAGTACAGCGTGACGTAGGCCAGGTTCTCGGGCGTGCCCGGGAAGTGGTTCATGCCGCTGGCGGTGACGGCCACCGGGTGCTCGCCGAGCAGGTGGTCGAGGATGGAGAAGTCGTGCACCGCGAGGTCGGAGATGACGCTCACGTCGCGCTGGAACAGGCCCAGGTTGACCCGGATCGAGTCGTAGTAGTAGATGCGGCCCAGTTCCTGCGCCTGGATCAGCTCGGCCATCTTCTGCACCGCGCCGGTGTAGATGAAGGTGTGGTCGACGATCAGCACCAAGTTGCGCCTGGCGGCCTCGTCGACGAGGCGGCGGGCCTCGTCGGCGGTCTCGCACATGGGCTTCTCGAGCCACAGGTGCTTGCCGGCCTTCAGCGCGGCCATGCCCAGCTCGAAGTGCGTGTTGACGGGGGTGGCGATGGCGATCGCGTCGACGCCGGGGTCGTTGAGCAGCTCGCGGAAGTCGCTGGTGGTCTTGACCGCCGGGAAGCGGCGCCGCACGGTGCCCAGCTTGCCCTCGTCGAGGTCGGCGACGGCGGCCACGTTCATGCCCTTCGTCTCCGCGAAATTCCGAACGAGGTTCGGGCCCCAGTAGCCGTATCCGATGACACCGATGTTGATCATTGCACGCCCTCCAGATTGGACATTTACCGATGGTTCGTGGAACCCGGTGCTCCGCCGGCTTCTCGTGTATCTCCGATGACGCGCGCAGGCACGCCGGCCACGATCGCGTAGTCGGGAACATCCTTGGTCACCACGGCGCCCGCGCCGACCAGGGCGCGGTGCCCCACGGTGACGCCGGCGATCACGGTGGCGTTGCTGCCAATGGAGGCGCCGCGGCGGATCCGCGTGGGCTCCACGTGCCAGTCGGCCTCGCTCTGCAGGCTGCCGTCGTCGTTGGTGGCGCGCGGGAAAAGATCGTTGGTGAACATGACCCCGTGGCCGATGAAGACCTCGTCCTCGATCGCGACGCCTTCACAGATGAAGGTATGGGACGAGATCTTGCAGCGGGCGCCGATGGTGGCGCCCTTCTGGATCTCGACGAACGCCCCGACCTTGGTGTCGTCCCCGATGGCGCAGCCATAGAGGTTGACCAGCGTCGGCTGGAATATCCTGACGTCCTTGCCAAGCGTCACGCTGTCGGCAACAGGCATGCAACCCCTCCCGCATCTGCCCTCGTGCTGTCCGATGCGGCGAGCACTTGTTGACAAATACTAACGGGTTGCAACAGGTTTGCGAGCCCCCCAAAACGGTGGGTCTGCGGGGCAAGAACATCGTCGCTAACCGCTTTTGGGGAGCCTTTCCGACGCCCATCCCGGGTTCTAGGGGGGGCGCCGGCGGCGCCTGCGGCGCGCCAAAGAAAAAGGAGCGCCGCGGCGCTCCTTCGTCAGGGGTGGGGTGGGGCGTCACTCGCCCTTGTCGTCCAGCCGCAGCATGGCCGTGCCGGTGCCCGATCCGAGCAGGCCCGCCCTCGCGTAGGCCATCAGCTTGTCGCGCGTGTCCTGGATGTCGAGGTTGCGCATCGTCAGCTGGCCGATGCGGTCGGCCGGCGTGAAGCTCAGCTCGCCCTTTTCCATGGTGAGGCGCTCGGGCTTGTAGGTGAGGTTGGGCGACTCGGTGTCCAGCAACGAATAGTCGTTGCCGCGGCGCAGCTCCAGCGTCACCTCGCCGGTGATGGCGCGCGCCACCCAGCGTTGCGCGGTCTCGCGCAGCATCAGGGCCTGCGAGTCGAACCAGCGGCCCTGGTAGAGCAGGCGGCCCAGCGCGCGGCCGTTGTCGCGGTACTGCGCGATCGTGTCCTCGTTGTGGATGCCGGTGACCAGGCGCTCGTAGGCGATGAACAGCAGCGCCAGGCCCGGGGCCTCGTAGATGCCGCGGCTCTTGGCCTCGATGATGCGGTTCTCGATCTGGTCGCTCATGCCCAGGCCGTGGCGGCCGCCGATGCGGTTGGCCTCCATCATCAGCGCGACCGGGTCGTGGTACTCGACGCCGTTGAGCGCCACGGGCATGCCCTCGTGGAAGCGCACGCGCACCTCCTCGGCCTTGACGGCGACGTCGTCGCGCCAGAACGCCACGCCCATGATGGGCTGCACGATCTTGATGCCCGAGTTCAGGTGCTCGAGATCCTTGGCCTCGTGCGTGGCGCCCAGCATGTTGGAGTCGGTGGAGTAGGCCTTCTCGACCGACATCTTGTAGCCGAAGCCCGCCTTGTTCAGGAACTCCGACATCTCGGTGCGGCCGCCGAGCTCGTCGATGAACAGCTGGTCCAGCCAGGGCTTGTAGATCTTCAGCGACGGGTTGGCGAGCAGGCCGTAGCGGTAGAAGCGCTCGATGTCGTTGCCCTTGAAGGTGCTGCCGTCGCCCCAGATGTTGACGTCGTCCTCCTTCATGGCGGCCACCAGCATGGTGCCCGTGACCGCGCGGCCGAGCGGCGTGGTGTTGAAGTAGGTGACGCCGGCGGTCGAGATGTGGAACGCGCCGCTCTGCAGCGCGGCGATGCCCTCGGCCACCAGCTGCGCGCGGCAGTCGATCAGGCGCGCCTTCTCGGCGCCGTACTGCATCGCCTTGCGCGGGATCTCGTCGTAGTCCGGCTCGTCGGGCTGGCCCAGGTTGGCCGTGTAGGCGTAGGGGATCGCGCCCTTCAGGCGCATCCAGTGCAGGGCGGCGCTGGTGTCGAGGCCGCCGGAGAAGGCGATGCCGACCTTTTGCTGGGCGGGCAGGTTCTGGAGGATGGTGGTCATGGCTGGGCCGGAAGGGATCGGGATTCGATTCGGGAAACCCCGCTATTCTCGACTGAAATGGAGGCGATCCCAAACGGGCCGGCGATCGAGGCGTGCGGGCATCCTGGGCGTGCCCTGGGGGCGCGGGGTGCGCTGGGTCAGGCACGACTCACCGGGGGGAGCTTGTTTTGTTCGTGTCCCCCGGCCTGCGGCCTCCTCCTTTACCTCACAAAACAAGCTCCCCCGCCTCGCCGTGCCCGGCCTGGCATACCGGCAGAAAACATTCGCGGGGGAAGAACCCACGGATTTTGTTATGGGGTCTGGCATCGGCGGGCCATCGAGGCCGCGCCGATGCCCGCGGCCGGCACCCAGACTGGCCACCGGGCCTGACGCGAACTTTGCATCGCGACGCCGGCTCCTTGTCGCGATCGACGAAACAGTGGCGCGCCCCGTCGGTCATGAAAAGGAACGTCCGCACGTGGTCGGCCGTCCGCGTCAGGCCCGCTGGCGCGTGTTGGCGACGGCCGCGGGCATCGACGCGGCCTCGATGGCCCGTCGATGCCAAAACCCCTCTACAAAAATGACGCGACTTTCCCCTGCGAATGTTGTTTGCTGGCCCGCGCAGGCCGGCACGGCGAGGCGGGGGAGTCTTTTTTGTGAGGTAAAGGAGGAGGCCGCAGGCCGGGGGACACGAACAAAAAAGACTCCCCCGGTGAGTCGTGCCTGACCCCGCGCGCCCCGCAAACCGTGCACGCACTGACCCCGCAAAGCCCCGCAAACCGTGCACGCAATGACCCAGAGAGCCCCGCAAACCGTGCACGCGCCGACCCTGCAAGCCCCGCCAGCAGAGCAACAGGCCCTAAAATCCTGGATTCGGTCGACACCCGTCCCGATGCCCGATTCCCCGTCCGCGAGCCCACACCGCATGTCCCCCACGCAAAAGCACCTGCTCCACTTCGAGGGCGGCAACGCCCTGTCCGCCTTCCGCGCCCAGGCGCTGTTGCCGAAGCTGCAGTCCGTCTCGCCGCGCATCACGGGGGTCGCCGCGCGCCACGTCCACTGGGTCTGGACCGACACCCTCGCCCAGCCCGACGCCACCCGCAAGCTGGCCAGCCTGCTGCGCTACGGCGACGAGTACTCCGGCCCGACCACGGAGAGGGAGGACACCGCGCTGGTGGTGGTGATGCCGCGCCTGGGCACCGTCTCGCCCTGGGCCAGCAAGGCCACCGACATCGCGCACAACTGCGGCCTGGCGCTGCACCGGGTGGAGCGCGTCACCGAGTTCCGCCTCACGGTCAAGACCGGGCTGCTGGGCGGCGTCAAGACGCTGTCCGCCGAGGAGCTGCAGGCCGCGTCGCTGCTGCTGCACGACCGCATGACCGAGAGCGTCGCGTTCGAGCGCGAGGCCGCCTTGCACCTGTTCGACAAGCAGCCGGCCGAGCCGCTGGTGCACGTCGACCTGCTGGGCCAGGGGCGTGGCGCGCTGGTCAAGGCCAACGCCGAATTCGGCCTGGCGCTGTCCGACGACGAGATCGATTACCTGGTCGACGCCTTCAAGGGCCTCGAGCGCAACCCGACCGACGTCGAGCTGATGATGTTCGCGCAGGCCAACAGCGAGCACTGCCGCCACAAGATCTTCAACGCCAGCTTCGTCATCGACGGCCAGAAGCAGGACATCTCGATGTTCGGCATGATCCGCAACACCGAGAAGCTCAACTCGCAGCACTCGGTGGTCGCGTACTCCGACAATGCCGCCGTGATGGAAGGCCACGCCATCGAGCGCTGGGTGGCCGCGCCGATGGCGGGCGAGGGCCCCGCCCGCTACGCCGGCCGCGCCGAGACCGCGCACGTGCTGATGAAGGTGGAGACGCACAACCACCCGACGGCCATCTCGCCGTTCCCGGGCGCGTCCACCGGCTCCGGCGGCGAGATCCGCGACGAGGGTGCCACCGGCCGCGGCTCCAAGCCCAAGGCCGGCCTGGCCGGCTTCTCGGTGGGCAACCTGTACCTGCCCGGCACCAGCGAGCCCTGGGAGCGCAGCCCGGTGGGCAAGCCCGAGCACATCGCCAGCGCGCTGCAGATCATGATCGACGGCCCGCTCGGCGGCGCCGCGTTCAACAACGAGTTCGGCCGGCCCAACCTGGCCGGCTACTTCCGCGTGTTCGAGCAGGACGTGGCCGGCGTCACCCGCGGCTACCACAAGCCCATCATGATCGCCGGCGGCCTGGGTGCCATCCGCGACGACCTCACCCACAAGATCGAGTTCCCGGCCGGCACGCTGCTGGTGCAGCTGGGCGGCCCGGGCATGCGCATCGGCATGGGCGGCGGCGCCGCCAGCTCGATGGCGGCCGGCACCAACACCGCCGCGCTCGACTTCGACTCGGTGCAGCGCGGCAACCCCGAGATCCAGCGCCGCGCGCAGGAGGTCATCAACCAGTGCTGGCAGCTGGGCGCGGGCAACCCGATCCTGGCGATCCACGACGTGGGCGCGGGCGGGCTGTCCAACGCGTTCCCCGAGCTGGCCGAGGGCGCCGGCGTGGGCGCCACGTTCGACCTCCGCGAGGTGCCGCTGGAGGAGAGCGGCCTGGCACCCAAGGAGATCTGGTGCAACGAGAGCCAGGAGCGCTACGTCCTGGCCATCGCGCCCGAGTCGCTGCCGCTGCTGCAGGGCTTCGCCGAGCGCGAGCGCTGTCCGCTGTCGGTCGTCGGCCGTGCCACCGAGCACAAGGCCCTGGTGCTGGAGGACGGCGCCGGCGGCGACCGCGCCATCGACATGCCCATGGACGTGCTGTTCGGCAAGCCGCCCAAGATGCTGCGCGACGTCGCGCGCGTGGAGCGCACGGCGCAGCCGCTGCAGCTCACCGGCGTGACGCTGGAGCAGGCCGCGCTCGACGTGCTGCGCCATCCCACCGTCGCGTCCAAGCGCTTCCTCATCACCATCGGCGACCGCACCGTGGGCGGCCTGTCGCACCGCGACCAGATGGTGGGCCCGTGGCAGGTGCCCGTGGCCGACGTCGCCGTCACGCTGGCCGACTACAAGGGCTTCGCCGGCGAGGCGATGAGCATGGGCGAGCGCACGCCGCTGGCCTCGGTGCATGCCCCGGCGTCCGGCCGCATGGCCGTGGCCGAGTCCATCACCAACCTGCTGGCCGCGCCCATCGAGCTCTCGCGCGTCAAGCTGTCGTGCAACTGGATGGCCGCGTGCGGCGAGCCCGGCGAGGACGCCGCGCTGTACGACACGGTGCGCGCGGTCGGCATGGAGCTGTGCCCGGCGCTGGGCATCAGCGTGCCGGTGGGCAAGGACAGCCTGTCGATGCGCACGAAGTGGAGCGACGCGGGCCAGGCCAGGCAGGTCGTGGCGCCGGTGTCGCTGATCGTCACCGCGTTCGCGAGCGTCGCCAACGTGCGCGGCACGCGCACGCCCGAGCTCGCACGCGAGGACTCGGCGCTGATCCTGGTGGATCTGGGCCGCGGCCAGAACCGCATGGCCGGCTCCGTGCTGGCGCAGACGCTGCAGCAGTTCGGCGACGCCGTGCCCGACCTCGACGACCCCAAGCTGCTGGTGTCGCTGGTCGACGCGGTCAACGCGCTGCGTGCGCAGGGCCTGCTGCTGGCCTACCACGACCGCAGCGACGGCGGCCTGTGGGCGGCCGCCTGCGAGATGGCCTTCGCGGGCCACACGGGCCTGAGCCTCAACGTGGACCTGCTGGTCACCGACGGCAACGCCACCGACGCCGGCGATGCGAAGAACTGGGCCACCCAGGTGGGCGAGCGCCGCAACGAGCAGACGCTCAAGGCGCTGTTCAACGAGGAGCTGGGCGCGCTGCTGCAGGTGCCGGCCGCGCAGCGCGACGCCGCGATGGGCGTGCTGCGCGCGCACGGACTGTCGGCGCATAGCCACGTGGTGGGCAAGCCCAACGACCGCGGCATCGTCGAGGTGTGGCGCGACGCCAAGTCGGTGTTCGCCAAGCCGCTGTTCGAGCTGCAGCAGGCCTGGGACGATACCTCCTGGCGCATCTCCAGGCTCCGCGACAACCCGGCGTGCGCCGACAGCGAACACGCGCTGGCGGGCCAGGCCGATGACCCCGGCCTGCACGTGGCGCTCACGTTCGACCCGGCCGAGAACGTGGCCGCGCCGTTCCTGAACCTGGCGCGTCCCAAGGTGGCGATCCTGCGCGAGCAGGGCGTCAACAGCCACGTCGAGATGAGCTACGCGATGTCGCAGGGCGGCTTCGACACCTACGACGTCCACATGAGCGACCTGCACTCGGGCCGCGTCACGCTGGAGCAGTTCAAGGGCTTCGTGGCCTGCGGCGGCTTCAGCTACGGCGACACGCTGGGCGCCGGCGAGGGCTGGGCCCGCTCGGTGATGTTCAACCCGGTGCTGGCCGAGCAGTTCGAGGCCTTCTTCGGCAAGAGCGACACCTTCGCGCTGGGCGTGTGCAACGGCTGCCAGATGCTGGCCGCGCTGTCGCCCATCATCCCGGGCGCGCAGGACTGGCCCAAGTTCACGCGCAACCGTTCGGAGCAGTTCGAGGCCCGCCTGTCTCAGGTGGAGGTGCTCGAGTCGCCGTCCATCTTCTTCCGGGGCATGGCCGGCAGCCGCCTGCCCATCGCCGTGGCGCACGGCGAGGGCTACGCCGACTTCTCGCAGCGCGGCGACGCCGCCAAGGTGAAGGCGGTGATGCGCTACGTCGACCACCACGGCAAACCGACGGAAGTCTACCCGCTGAACCCGAACGGCAGCCCCGGCGGCCTCACCGCGGTGACCACGGCCGACGGTCGCTTCACGGCGATCATGCCGCACGCCGAGCGCGTGTTCCGCAACGTGCAGATGAGCTGGAGCGGCGGCGACGTGTCGGCCGCCAGCCCGTGGGCGCGCATGTTCGGCAACGCTCGGAAATGGGTGGGCTGATTCAGGCCGCGCCCGGCGCGCTGGCCTGATCCAGCACCGCGCGGTCGTTCTCGCTCAGCACGAGTTCGGCCGCCGCGGAGAAGTTCTTCAGCTGCTCCACGCTGGTCGCGCTCGCGATGGGCGCGGTGACGCCTTCGCGCGCGATGAGCCAGGCCAGCGCCACCACCGCGGGCCGCGTGGCGTGGCGCTGCGAGACCTGGTCCAGCGCGCCGAGGACGCGCAGGCCGCGCGGGTTCAGGTACTTGCGCACGCCGCCGCCGCGCGGGCTCTGGCCCAGGTCGGCCTCCGTGCGGTACTTGCCGGTGAGGAAGCCCGACGCCAGGCTGTAGTACGGGATCACGCCCAGGCCCGACCTGATCGCGAGGTCGCGCAGCGGGCCGTCGTAGCTCGCGCGGTCGACCAGGTTGTACTCGGGCTGCAGCGTCTGGTAGGCCGGCAGGGCGTTGATGCGCGCGGAGTCCTGCGCCTCGGCGAGCTGGCGCGCGTCGAAGTTGGAGCAGCCGAACGCGCGGATCTTGCCGGCCTTCACGAGGCGGGCGAAGGTGTCCAGCGTCTCCTCGTACGAGGTCTCGGGATCGGCCCGGTGCGCCTGGTACAGGTCGATCGTGTCCACCTGCAGCCGGCGCAGCGAGTCTTCCACCGCGCGCTCGATCCAGAGCCGGCCCAGGCCCTTGTGCTCGTCGCCCATGTCCATGCCGACCTTGGTGAACACCAGCACCTGCTTGCGCCGCGCCGGGTTGGCCTTGAGCCAGCGTCCGATCAGCGTCTCCGACTCGCCGCCCTGGTGCCCGGGCACCCAGCGCGAATAGACGTCGGCCGTGTCGATGGCGTTGAAGCCCGCGTCGACGAAGGCATCGAGCAGCTCGAAGCTGCGCCTCTCGTCGGCGGTCCATCCGAAGACGTTGCCGCCGAAGACGATGGGGGCGATGTGGAGGCCGGTCCGGCCGAGGGGGCGTTGCTGCATGGGATTCTCCTGGGTGTCGCGCCGCGCTTGAGGGCATGCGCGCGACGCGGCAAGTCGCAGGCCCGTGGCGGCCGGCCGTAGCACTTGGCTACCAAGTGACGGGATGTCTCAGTTCTTCTTGTCCAACACCAGCGAGTTGCTGTCGTTGTGCATCTGGAAATGCGACAGGAAGGTGTTGCCCAGGAGGACGATCGGCATGGACTGGGGCATCACGATCGCATCGACGTTGTAGACGGTGACGTCGCCGACGCGGACGCTGTTCAGGGTGAGCCTGCGCACGGCGACCGAGCCGTTGGCGGTCATGGCCGCGGCCATGGTGCTGGTCTTCGGATCCAGGCCCAGCGCGGCGGCCACGTCGGCGCCCATCGCGATGGTCGTGGCGCCGGTATCGACGACGAACGGGATCGAATGGCCGTTGATCGCCGCCAGGCCCGAATAGTGGCCGCCCGAACCCACGGGCAGCACGATGCGCGAACCGCCGGCACTGCCGCCCTGGTCGCCGGCGACGAGTGCCGCGCCGCCCAGTCGCAGCGTCTGCGTCTTGCCGCCGGCCTCCACCAGCGCGGTGCCGCCGTCGAGCTTCACGAGCTTGACGCCCTGCACGGTGGCGCCCACGGCCACGCCCGTGGCATGCCCGTCGATGACCAGCAGCGCCTTCTCGCCCAGCATGCCGCTGAAGGCCACCGACTGCGCGTGCGCCGGCGTGGCCAGCGCGCAGAGCAGGGCGCCGGCGGCCAGCAGGCGGCCGGGCGGGTTCATTCGGCTCATCTCGTTTCCTCCCCGGGACCGCAGTCCATCGCTCCAGGAGAGGAGTCTAGCCGGCAGGAAATGCGGCAGGAGTCGATTTTCGCCGCCCTCGTCCCGGGCGGGGAATTCGCGCAGGGGCGTCGCGACGCTCAGCCTGCGAACAGGTTCGCCGGCAGCCCGATGGCGTCCGTATCCACCGCGAACAACGCGCCGGCCAGCGGCTGCGCCTCCAGCTGCGCCGTGCTCAGCTCGAAGCGCGCGCTGCTGATGAACAGGGTCTTCATCTCCGGGCCGCCGAAGGCCACGTTGGTGATGTGGGCCGTGGGCAGCGGGATGCGCGCCAGTTCGGCCGCGGTCTCCGGGTCGTGGCAGGTGACGCAGGAGCCGCCCCAGTGGGCGATCCACAGGCGGCCGGCGGCGTCGGTGGTCATGCCGTCGGGATGGCCGTCGGCCGCGCCGAGCACGAGCCATTCGCGCGACGCGCCCACGGCGCCGGTCGCGGGGTCGAACGCGTAGGCGACGATGCGGCGGTGCACCGTGTCGTTGACGAACATCGTCCGGCCGTCCAACGTCCACGTGGGGCCGTTGGTGACGATCCAGCCGAGGTCGATCGCGCGCGTCGCGTGCCCGGCGGCGTCGAAGCAGTACAGCGCGCCGGTGGGATCCTTCACGGCGAAGTCCATCGTGCCGCCCCAGAAGCGGCCGCGCGTGTCGCACTTGCCGTCGTTGAAGCGGTTGCCCGCGCGTTCGCGCTCGGGCTCGTCCAGGCGCCGCACCTGGCCGGTCTGCGGATCGAACAGCGCGAGGCCGCGCCGCAGCGTGACGGCCAGGCCGGCGCCGCCGGCGCGCTCGGCGACGGCGGAGATGGTCTCGTCGAACGACCACTCGGCGTGCGCGCCGCTGGCTTCGCCGTCGCGGTAGAGGCGGTGTTCGAGGATGTCCACCCACCACAGCGACTGCTGGCGCGGCGACCAGCACAGGCCTTCGCCGAGGGTGGCGCGGACGCGTCCGACGACGCGGGGGGCGGACAGGATGCGGGGGACGGCGGCAGCGCTCATCAGGGGAGGTTCAGTGCGAATCGCGCGGGATGCCGGCACCGCTGGCGCCGACGAGGAAGTCGAGGTCGGCGCCCAGGTGCGCCTGCTGGACATGGTCGACGTAGAGCTTGGCCCATCCGCGGTCGGGCGCCACCAGCGGCTTCCACAGCGCGCGGCGCCGCGCGAGTTCCTCGTCGCTCACCTCCAGCTTGAGCGTGCGCGCGGGGACGTCGAGTTCGATCATGTCGCCATTCTGGACCAGCGCCAGCGGACCGCCCGCGGCGGCCTCGGGCGAGGTGTGCAGCACCACGGTGCCGTACGCGGTGCCGCTCATGCGCGCGTCGGAGATGCGGACCATGTCGGTGATGCCCTTGCGCAGCACCTTCGGCGGCAGCGGCATGTTGCCCACCTCGGCCATGCCCGGGTAGCCCCTGGGGCCGCAGTTCTTCAGCACCATGATGCAGTGCTCGTCGATGTCCAGCGCCTCGTCGTCGATGCGCGCGTGGAAGTCCTCGATGGTCTCGAAGACGACGGCGCGGCCGCGGTGCTGCAGCAGGTGCGCGGAGGCCGCCGAGGGCTTGATCACGGCGCCGTCCGGCGCGAGGTTGCCGCGCACGACGGCGATGCCGGCGTCGGCCATGAAGGGCTTGTCCAGCGGCCGGATCACCTCGCGGTTCCAGCACGGCGCGGCGGCGATGTTCTCGCCGATCGTCTTGCCGTTGACCGTCAGCGCGCCCAGGTGAAGCAGGTGCTGGACCTCGCGCAGCACCGCGGGCAGGCCGCCGGCGTAGAAGAAGTCCTCCATCAGGAACTTGCCGGAGGGCTGCAGGTCGAGCAGGCAGGGCACCTGCTTGCCGAGGTCGTCGAAGTCGCCCAGCTTCAGGTCGATGCCGATGCGGCCGGCGATGGCCAGCAGGTGGATCACCGCGTTGGTGGAGCCGCCGATCGCGGCGTTGGTGCGGATCGCGTTCTCGAAGGCCTCGCGCGTGAGGATCTTCGTCATCGTCAGGTCGTCCTTGACCATGTCGACGATGCGCCGGCCGGTGAGCTGCGCGAGCCGGTTGCGGCGCGTGTCGGCCGCCGGGATCGCGGCGTTCTCGGGCAGCGACATGCCCAGCGCCTCCACCATCGAGGCCATCGTCGACGCCGTGCCCATGGTCATGCAGTTGCCCTTGGAGCGGTGCATGCAGCTCTCGGCGGCGGTGAAGTCCTCCTGCGTCATCTCGCCGGCGCGCACCATCTCGCTCATCTTCCACACGCCGGTGCCCGAGCCGATGTCCTGGCCGCGGAACTTGCCGTTGAGCATGGGGCCGCCGGACAGGCCGATGGTGGGCAGGTTGCAGCTGGCCGCGCCCATCAGCAGCGACGGCGTGGTCTTGTCGCAGCCCATCAGCAGCACGACGCCGTCGATCGGGTTGCCGCGGATCGATTCCTCCACGTCCATGCTCGCGAGGTTGCGGAACAGCATGGCGGTGGGGCGCAGCTGCGTCTCGCCCAGCGACATCACCGGGAACTCCAGCGGGAAGCCGCCGGCCTCGTAGACGCCGCGCTTGACGAATTCGGCGAGCTCGCGGAAGTGCCCGTTGCAGGGCGTGAGCTCGCTCCAGGTGTTGCAGATGCCGATGACCGGGCGGCCATCGAGCTCGTCGTGCGGGTATCCCTGGTTCTTGATCCAGCTCCGGTGGACAAACCCGTCGCGATCGTTCTTGCCGAACCAGGCCTGGCTGCGGCGGACGGGCTTCTTTGTCTCCATGTGCTTCTCTTCTCGACTTGACGGGGCGGATCGTATCGCCGCACACTGATATTGGAAAAATAAAGATAAACGCATCTGACATTGCAAAAAAGGTATTGATGACTCCTCCCGCTTCCTCCCCCGTCCTCCGGCACGCCGCCGGCCCCATGAACGCCGCGCGCTTTCCCAGCCTGGAGGGCCGCCGGGTCTTCGTCACCGGCGGTGGCTCCGGCATCGGCGCGGCCATGGTGGAGGCCTTCGCGGCGCAGGGCGCGCTCGTGGCCTTCGTCGACGTGGCCGCCGAGTCCAGCACCGCGCTCGCGCAACGTGTCCAGGCGAGCACGCGGCGCGCGCCGTGGTGGCGCGCGTGCGACGTGCGCGACGTGGCCGCGCTGCAGCAGGCCATCGCCGACGCCGCGGCGGAGCTCGGCGACTTCCACGTGCTCGTGAACAACGTGGCCAGCGACGACCGCCACACGCTGGAGTCGGTCACGCCGGAGTACTGGGACAACCGCATGGCCATCAACGAGCGGCCGGCGTTCTTCGCGATCCAGGCCGTGGTGCCGGGCATGAAGCGCCTCGGGCAGGGCTCGGTGGTCAACCTGGGCTCCACCGGCTGGCAGAGCAAGGCCAGCGAGTACCCGTGCTACGCCATCGCCAAGTCCTCGGTGAACGGCCTTACGCGCGGCCTCGCGCAGAGCCTGGGCGCGCACCGTATCCGCATCAACACCGTGTCGCCCGGCTGGGTGATGACAGAGCGCCAGGTGCAGAAATGGCTGAGTCCGGCGGGCGAGGCCGACATCGCGCGCAACCAGTGCCTGCCCGACAAGCTGCAGCCCGACGACATCGCGCAGATGGTGTTGTTCCTGGCCGCGGACGATGGCCGGATGTGCACCGCCCAGGAGTTCAAGGTCGACGCAGGCTGGGTCTGAGGATGCCACCCAAGTCGTAAGACAATCCGCGAGTCAGCAACGGGCTCGCGAGGGCGCTCAGATGAAGTTCTTCGGCAGGAAGCGGGCCAGCGTCATGCTGGTCCGGGCCTGGTGTTCCCCTTTCGGCGAGGACGGCCCGGCGGGCGAGCTGCTCGCCCTCGTCGACCAGGTGCTCGCCGCCATTGCCGCGAAGCCGCTGGAAGGCGCGATCAACCACGGCGACGTGCAGCCGATGTCCTCGCTGCGGCGCGCGCTGGCCAAGATGAAGCCCGCGCAGCTCGATACGCTGACGGTGCAGGACGAGTCGGGCGACGTCATCTGCAGCTTCGGGGCCGAGGGCGCCTCCGTGGGCGACCGGTCGCGCGCGTTCGAGATCTTCGCGCTGCTGCCGCCCGCCGCCGAGGCCCAGCAGGACAAGCTGCTGCGGATGCTGCTGGGCTACGGCCTGCACTACGGCTACGCGCGGTCGCTGGGGCCCGACTTCAACCCGCTGTCCGAGGTCCGGGTCAAGCGCGGCTTCTTCGACACCGCCATCCAGGTGGACGGCGGACGCGCCGACTGGCTGGTGCCGGAGATGGACGTGCGCGCCGGCGCCGTGCGCGGCGTCTATCCGGCCAACGTGTTCTCGGCCATCGGGCTGGCCCGCCTGGCCGGCTCCGGCCTGCGCCTGCCGCCGTCGGCGCCCACGCTGGGCGAGACGCTGTGGCGGCCGTCCGCCGCCGAGCGGGCCGAGATCCTGCGCCTGAACCCGACCTACCGCGACTACCTGCATTTCGGCGACGCCTGACATCTTTCAGGTGGAGTCCTGACATTTTCGGGATGGCGCACCGTCCCGCCCGCGGGCAAAGTGCCGCGCAAACAGGGAGAGCCAGCCGATGAGCGTCGCGAACGCGCACGAGACCGCCACGCCGCCCGGCGAGGGCACGATGACGATCGCCGAGGCCGTGGCCTACGGCATCCAGCGCCACCAGGCCGGCGACCTGGGCCTGGCCGAACGCATCTACGAGGCGGTGCTGGAGCGCGACCCCGATCGCGTCGACGTCCTCAACGTGCTGGGCATCCTCAAGTACCAGTGCGGCGAGCTCGACGCGGCCGCGGCGACCCTGCAGCGCCTGCTCGAGATCGACCCGTCGGCCGACGGCGTCTGGAACAACCTGGGCAACGTGCTCCTCAAGCGCGGCGAGCTGGCCCAGGCCGGCGAGGCGTTCAAGCGCAGCCTGCAACTGGTGCCCAGCGCCGAGGCCTGGGCCAACCTGGCGCGCGTCTACCGGCGGCTGGGCGACCTGCCCGTGAGCGAGCAGGCCTGCCTGCAGGCCCTGGCGCTCGTGCCCGCGCACGGCGTCGCCACGCACAACCTGGCGCTCGCGCTGCTGGGCCAGCGCCGCATCGAGGAGGGCGTGCAGGCGGCGTTGCAGGCGATGCAACTGCTGCAGCCGCGCGAGCGCCGGCGCCAGACCTACGTGCAGTACCTGCTGGTGGCCGACGAGCCCGCCCAGGCCGCCGTCATCCTGCGCGCCTGGCAGCAGCAGGAGCCCGACAACCCCTACGTGCTGCACCACCTGGCCGCCTGCACCGGCGCGGCCATGCCGGAGCGCGCCAGCGACGACTACGTGGAAAAGGAGTTCGACAGCTTCGCGTCGTCGTTCGACACCACGCTGGCGCGCCTGAACTACCGCGCGCCGCAGATCGTGGCCGAGGCCGTGGCCGCCGCGCTGCCGCCGGCGGCGTGCCAGTTCGACATCATCGACCTGGGCTGCGGCACGGGGCTTTGCGGGCCGCTGCTGCAGCCCTGGGCGCGCACGCTCGCGGGCTGCGACCTGTCCACCGGCATGCTGATGCGGGCGGCCGAGCGCGGCGTGTACGACGAGCTGCGCAAGGCCGAGCTCACCGCCTTCATGCGCGCGCGGCCCGCCGCGTTCGACCTGGCGGTGTCCGCCGACACCCTCAACTACTTCGGCGAGCTGGGCGAGGTGGCGCGCGCCGTGCACGCCACGTTGCGGCCGGGCGGGGTGCTCGTGTTCACGCTGGAGGCGCTGGCCTCGACGGCCGGCGAGGTGGTGCGCCTCATGCCGCACGGCCGCTATGCGCACGACGGTGTGCACGCGCGCCGGGTGTTCGAGCAGGCCGGCCTGGTGGTGGACGTTCCGGTGGGCGTGGTGCTGCGCGAGGAGAACAAGGTGCCCGTGCAGGGCTGGCTCGTCACCGCGCGGAGGCCTTAGGAGTCTCCTCGGTCGCCAGCGGCGTGCCGTACACCTCGTGCGCCACGGCCTTGATCGCGCGCAACATGACCTGCGCCGCGGGGGCCAGCAGCCGGTCGGTGCGGGTGATCAGCCCGAACGCATCCATCTTGCAGGGCAGCTCCACCGGCAGGATCGCGACCAGGCCGTGCTCCTGGTAGTACAGCGCCACGTCGGACGCGACCACGCCGATCAGGTCGCTGTGCTCCAGCATCTTGGTCATGAACAGCAGGGCGGTCGTCTCGATGAGGTCGTTGGGCGCCGCCAGGCTTTCCTCCTGGAACATCAGCTCGAAGCGGTGGCGCAGCACGCTGCCCGCGGGCGGGACGATCCAGCCCTGCTGCGCCAGGTCGCCCAGGCCCAGGCTCGTGCGCTCCATCAGCGGATGGCCCGGGCGCACGACTGCCGCGACGGGCTCCTCCACCAGCGCCTCGTAGCGCAGGTCGCTCTTGTCGTGGCGCGCGAACAGCCGTCCCACCACCATGTCGAGCTTGCCCTGGGTGAGGCGGTCGATGAGCACGTCGCTGGTCTCCACCTGCAGGCCCACGCGCAGCGACGGATGGATCGCCTTCACCTGGGCCACGGCGTCGGGCAGCAGCGTGATGGCCGGCGCGGTGATGGTGCCGATGGTCACCGAGCCGAACCGGCCGGCCTTCAGCGCGTCGATCTCCTCGTGCGCCTGGCTCAGGCTGGACAGCGCCATGCGCGCGTGGCGGATCATGGTTTCCCCGTACCACGTTGGGCGCACGCCACGCGGAAGGCGGTCGAACAGCTTCACTTCAAGCATGTCCTCCAGGTCCTTCAGAAGCTTGGAGGCGGCCGGCTGCGTCATGTTCAACACCTGCGCCGCGCCGTGGATGTTGCCTTCTTCCTCCATGGCCACGAGGAGAAGCAGCTGGCGGGTCTTGAGCCGGGCGCGGATGAACCAGTGGGTGTCGGCGGTTGACATGTTTCCGATGCGCGCGAACGGGGGATGAATGGATATGTGAATGTATATGGCAAGACGCCAAAAATCTATTAGGAAGTTATGGCAGCCGTTCGTACCATCGCGGCGATCGAAGGCGCTCTGCAGCCTGTCGCACGCCTGTGCGCGGGACGCGGTGGCAGCCTCGAAGACACGTTCCATGACGTGATCGACAACCCGAGCCGATGACGGCCGACTATTGGAGACAAGACGTGAAATTCCTCAAGACAGTGCTGGCCGCGGCCGCCCTCGGCGTGGTGACCCTCGGGACCCTGGTGCAACCCGCCCAGGCGCAGGACAAGGGAACGGTCGGGATCGCGATGCCGACCAAGTCGTCCGCCCGCTGGATCGCCGACGGCGACAACATGGTCAAGGTGCTGCAGGCGCGCGGCTACAAGACCGACCTGCAGTACGCCGACGACGACATCCCCAACCAGCTCGCGCAGATCGAGAACATGGTCACCAAGGGCGACAAGGTGCTCGTGATCGCGTCGATCGACGGCACCACGCTGTCCAACGTGCTGCAGAAGGCGGCCGACAAGGGCGTCAAGATCATCGCCTACGACCGCCTGATCAAGGGCTCGAAGAACGTCGACTACTACGCCACGTTCGACAACTTCCAGGTGGGCGTGCTGCAGGCCGACTCCATCGTCGACAACCTGAAGCTGAAGACCGCCAAGGGCCCGTTCAACATCGAGCTGTTCGGCGGCTCGCCCGACGACAACAACGCGTTCTTCTTCTACAACGGCGCGATGTCGGTGCTCAAGCCCTACGTCGACTCCGGCAAGCTGGTCGTCAAGAGCAAGCAGCTGGGCATGGAAAAGGTGTCCACGCTGCGCTGGGACGGCGCGGTGGCGCAGGCGCGCATGGACAACCTGCTGTCGGCCTACTACGCCGGCGCGCACGTCGACGCGGTGCTGTCGCCCTACGACGGCCTGTCCATCGGCATCCTGTCCTCGCTCAAGGGCGTGGGTTACGGCAAGGGCGGCGTGGCGATGCCCGTCGTCACCGGCCAGGACGCGGAAGTGCCGTCGGTGAAGTCCATCCTCGCGGGCGAGCAGACCACGACGATCTTCAAGGACACGCGCGAGCTCGCCAAGGTCACGGCCGGCATGGTCGACGCGGTGCTGGGCGGCAAGGCGCCGGAGATCAACGACACCAAGACCTACAACAATGGCGTCAAGATCGTGCCGTCGTACCTGCTCAAGCCGGTGCTGGTGGACAAGGCGAACTGGCACCACGTCCTGATCGACAGCGGCTACTACAAGGAAAGCCAGATCAAGTAACGCGACGCCGCGCATTTCATGAACGAGACCTTGCAGCGTGAAAAGGCCCCGGCAATCGCCGCCGGAGGCCCCATCCTGGAGATGCGCGGCATCCGCAAGACTTTCCCCGGGGTCGTCGCGCTCGACAACGTGGATCTCACGGTCAAGCCCGGAGAGATCCATGCCATCGTCGGCGAGAACGGGGCCGGCAAGTCGACGCTGATGAAGGTGCTCAGCGGCGTCTATCCGCACGGCAGCTACGAGGGCGAGATCCGCTTCGAGGGCGAGGTGCGCCACTTCAAGGGCATCGCCGACAGCGAGGCCATCGGCGTCATCATCATCCACCAGGAGCTGGCGCTGGTGCCGCTGCTGTCGATCGCCGAGAACATCTTCCTCGGCAACGAGCCGCAGCGCCTCGGCGTCATCGACTGGGCCGAGGGCACGCGCCGCACGCGCGAGCTGCTCGCCAAGGTGGGCCTGAAGGAGTCGCCCGCCACGCTGATCACCAATCTCGGCGTGGGCAAGCAGCAGCTCGTGGAGATCGCCAAGGCGCTCGCCAAGCGCGTGCGCCTGCTGATCCTGGACGAACCCACGGCCAGCCTCAACGAGCACGACAGCCAGGCCCTGCTGGACCTGCTGCTGGAGTTCAAGGCGCAGGGCATCGCCTGCATCCTGATCTCGCACAAGCTCAACGAGATCTCGCGCGTGGCCGACGCCATCACCGTGCTGCGCGACGGCGCGTCGGTGCAGTCGCTGGACTGCAAGGCCGACGCGGTCAGCGAGGACCAGATCATCCGCGCGATGGTGGGCCGCGAGCTGGCCGACCGCTACCCGCCGCGCGCGCGTCTCGCGCCCGGGGCGGGCGAGACGGTGTTCGAGGTGCGCGACTGGCACGTGGCGCATCCGGTGCACGCCGACCGCGACGTGGTCAAGGGCGTGAGCCTGAAGGTCAAGCGCGGCGAGATCGTGGGCATCGCCGGCCTGATGGGCGCCGGCCGCACCGAGCTCGCGATGAGCGTGTTCGGGCGCGCGTACGGCCAGCGCGTCCGCGGCGAGGTGCGCCTGCACGGGCAGGCCGTCGACGTCTCCACCATCGGCAAGGCGATCTCGCTGGGCATCGCCTACGTCACCGAGGATCGCAAGAGCCTGGGGCTGCTGCTGGAGGACGACATCCGCCACAACATCAGCCTGGCCAACCTGAAGGCGGTGTCGTCGGCCGGCGTCATCGACGGCGGCGCCGAGTTCGCCGCGGCCGTGGACTACCGGCGCAAGCTCAACATCCGCTGCTCGAGCGTCACCCAGACCACGGTCAACCTGTCGGGCGGCAACCAGCAGAAGGTGGTGCTGGGCAAGTGGCTGTTCTCGAAGCCCGAGGTGCTGATCCTGGACGAGCCGACGCGCGGCATCGACGTCGGCGCCAAGTTCGAGATCTATTCGATCATGTCGGCGCTCGCCGACGAGGGGAAATGCATCCTGATGATCTCCTCCGAGATGCCCGAGCTGCTGGGCATGTGCGACCGCATCTACGTGATGAATGAGGGCCGCTTCGTGGGCGAGTTCGCCGCGGCCGACGCGTCGCAGGAAAAGATCATGCGGGCCATCGTCAAGCAGGGGTTGGCGTGAGCGCGACGTTGCGCCATCCCCAGTTGAGGGCATGCGTGCGCCGCACGCACGCAGCATCATGAGCGACGCACGGCCGCCCGAAATCGCTCGCACCGAAGCCGTCAGGCGGAGGGCAGCCCAATGACCATCATGGAAGACAAGATGACCGAAAAGAACGCCGAGGCGCCGGTGCGCTCGTACGGCGGCTTCCTGAAGAACAACATCCGCGAGTACGGCATGCTGCTGTCGCTCGTGGCCATCATGGCGTTCTTCCAGTACATGACCGACGGCACGCTGCTCAAGCCGTTGAACCTCACCAACCTGATCCTGCAGAACAGCTACATCGTCATCATGGCGCTGGGCATGCTGCTGGTGATCGTGGCCGGCTACATCGACCTGTCGGTGGGTTCGGTGTCGGGCTTCATCGGCGCGCTCGCCGCGGTCCTGATGGTGGACTACAACTGGAACTTCGTGCCCGCGTCGCTGCTGTGCCTGGTGTGCGGCGCCGTGATCGGCGGGGCGCAGGGCTGGTTCGTGGCCTGGCTGAAGATCCCGTCGTTCATCGTGACGCTGGCTGGCATGCTGGTCTTCAAGGGGCTCGCGCTGGCGCTGCTGCAAGGCCGCTCGGTGGGGCCTTTCCCCGACGATTTCCAGCTGCTCAGCTCGGGCTTCATTCCCGATTTCTTCAACGGCGAGACGCTGCGCATCAGCTCGCTGGCGCTGGGCGCCATCGTGGCGATCGCGCTGTTCGCGCTGAAGCTGCGCGAGCGCGCCGACCATGTGCGCCACGCCATGGAAGAAGAGCCGGGCGCGTTCTTCCTGGCCAAGAACATCGCGTTCGCCGCGGTGATCGTCTGGTTCTGCTGGATGCTGGCCTCGTACAAGGGCCTGCCCAACGTGCTGGTGGTGATGTTCGTGCTGATGCTGGTGTACGACTTCGTCACCCGCCGCACCACCATCGGGCGCCGCATCTACGCCCTCGGCGGCAACGCCAAGGCGGCGCGGCTGTCGGGCATCAAGACGGAGCGCCTGGCGTTCCTCACCTTCGTCAACATGGGCGCGCTCGCCGCGCTCGCCGGCCTGGTGTTCGCCGCGCGTCTGAATACCGCAACGCCCAAGGCCGGACTGGGTTTCGAATTGGACGTGATTGCGGCATGCTTCATCGGTGGCGCTTCGGCGTCGGGCGGCGTCGGCAAGGTACTCGGCGCCGTCATCGGCGCCTTCGTGATGGGCGTGATGAACAACGGCATGTCCATCCTTGGCATCGGCATCGATTACCAACAGGTGATCAAGGGCATCGTCCTGCTGGCCGCCGTCTGCGTCGACGTCTACAACAAGAACAAATGACAACGAGTGTCCGGCACTGATCGGGCACCGGCCGCCGTACGGGACTTGAATGGCACGCGGCCGACTTTTCTGAGTGGGTAAATGCGCCGACGACGGCGCATGGCTTGCGTTGGTTTTTTTCCCCCCGCGCTGGGCGGAGCCTTGCCCTGCGCATCAACAAAGCAATCGGAGACGAGCACATGACCAAGACCCTTCGCACCACGGCGATCTGCCGTGCCACCATCGCCTGCGTGGCGAGCCTCGTGGGCGCCTCCGCCGCGCACGCCGTGGACTGGACCGGCTACATGCGCGGCGGCCCCGCGGCCACCAGCGAGTCCGGCAAGTCGCGCCAGTGCTACGGCATCGGCGAGCTGAAGTACCGCCTCGGCAACGAGTGCGACTTCTACGGCGAGTTCCAGCTCGCCCAGGCCATGAAGG
>Ga0209258_100373_pt1 | contig 58548 bp, 52 predicted proteins | sample Araplaol_mTSA_r2_FD_184281 | JGI IMG/M metagenome (GOLD analysis project Ga0209258, IMG submission 184281) | Arabidopsis root microbial communities from North Carolina, USA - plate scrape CL_Col_mTSA_r2 (SPAdes) (version 2) | ecosystem: Host-associated > Plants > Roots > Endosphere | place: USA...
GCAGCGGGCTATCTTCTCAAGAATGGTATCCGTGCCGAGTTAGTGGACGCCATCCGCTCGATTCACGCAGGCCGCCGCGCGGTATCTGCTGAAATCGCGCACGAACTAGCGACTCACGTCCTCGATGAACCCCTGACCGAGCAGGAGATCGCAATCCTCAGTCTCATTGCAAGCGGACACTCCAACAAGGAAATCGCTGGGCGACTGAGTCGCTCGAGCGAAACGATCAAAGCCCAGTTGAAGTCGATCTTCTGCAAGCTTGGCGTCCATGACCGCACCCATGCGGTGACGCTCGCGGCGCGACGAGGTTATATCGGCCCGTTCGTATGACTGAACTTTCCAGAATGCAGCCGTAAGCGGACGCCCGCACCCATGGTCATTCCCTGATCAGATGAATTTGTCGTTCCAACGCGCGCAACTGGATATGCATGGTTTATCCCTACTTATCAGAGTAGAGAAAAGCTCACGCCCATGTATGCCTTCGAGCGACGACGTGGGCCTGTTCGTAGCTCGATCACCTTGAAGGCACATCCTGCTCTGATTGGGCATCAAAGCGCTTTTGTGCCTCGGCGACGGCGAACTTGTTGCTGTCCGCCCAATTGACCAACCCCATGACGGGATTCAACAGCGTCTTTCCGAGCTCGGTGAGTTCGTAGTCAACGCGAGGCGGAATCGTCGGATACATCGTCCGGGTCACAAGCCCGTCACGTTCCAGACCACGCAGCGTCAGCGTCAGCATGCGCTGAGAAATGCCATCGATGCCTCGCTTCAATTCGTTGAAGCGGCGCACTCCATGCGCGAGCGTCATGATCAGGTAGAGGCTCCATTTGTCACCGATGCGATCAAGGATTTTGCGGGTCGGCTGGCAGTCTTCGATATCGCGCTTAGGCAGATTTTTAGGTAAGTCGGTGTGTCTCGGTGACATCGATGTGCCTTCTTGTGGGACTCGCAAAGGAACCATACGATCCTTCGTACTGCTCAGTAACTCAGAGATGAAGAGTTACTAGGTTCCGATTTTATCCTTAGAGGCCTCCATGAGCCACATCCTTCTGATTACTTCCAGCCCCCGCGGGGCTGACAGCCTTTCCACCCGCTTCGCAACGGAAATTGCCGAAGGCATCCAGGCCCGTTTGGGCGGCACGCTGACCGTGCGGGATCTTGCAAACCATCCGGCTCCGCATATTGCTCCGGCCTATATCCAGGGTCGCGTTACACCGTCCGAAGCAAGGACCCTCGAACAGGCCAATGCGGTAGCGGTCGCGCAGCAGCTGGTCGATGAACTGAAGGCCGCCGATGTGATCGTGCTCGGCTCGGGCATGATCAATTTCGGGCCGTCCTCGCAGCTCAAGGCCTGGTTCGACCACGTCACTTGGCCGGGTGTCACTTTCAGCTACGACGGCGGGCGCCCAAAGGGCCTTTTGACTGGGAAGAAGGCTTACCTGGTCGCTGCTGCTGGCGGCGTGTTCTCCGAGGGAGCCTATGCTCCGTTCGACTTCCAGACCAACTACCTCCTCCATCTGCTTGGCTTCATTGGGCTGACCGACGTTGAGTTGGTGCGGATCGAGGGCACAGTGCTCGGCCCGGACGCCCTTAATGCGGCTATCGATAACGCTGAAGTGGCCGTGCAGGCCCTACTGGCGAAGGCCGCGTAATGAAGCTGGCTTTATCGGTCAACACCGACTCGATAAGGTTCTAGCAGAGCGATTTGAGACCGTACGAGACCGTACGCCGCATAAACAGTTTTGACTTGAGTAGAGCCAGGTCGAGCATCATACAGTATTGATTTTACTAATTTTTTTGCGATGAAGTGGATCTCATAATTTGTACGCAGCCGGATCTCATAGTTTGTCGAAGCAAACCAACTATGGGGTTCTGTACACGACTGGACAGAACCTCATAGTTCGTACCTTTTAGGAGTCCATAGTTTGTGTGCCTGGAGGCTTATCGATACAAACTATGCGTACAAACGCAACGCATAGTTTGTACATGGCGTTTGAAATCAGATGGTTATCGCTTATCAAATTGTAGCGATCAGGGCGCAAAGAGCCCCATAGTCTGTACATCAACCTTCGTCGGAATCGGCGAATAAAAAGCCCGCAAGGGAGAACCTGCGGGCTGGGTAATCCCCGGTTGGCATCATTCTCGTGTTATCAGCCGCCTACGCTGGGCCTGCTCCGGGCGGGACTGGTGAAATTGCGAGCAAAGTCTGTGCTCCAAAGGACGGCAGTTGACGCTTTGCTACCTGTCGGTAGGGCGTCCTTGTTAGGACAAGTCACGACATGAAGCGCGGGCACTTTCTCTTTGGGATTGACTCTGAGGTATCGGTCATCGGTGACTCGAGCGGCAAGTACATCTAGGGTTCCGCACACTGTTTGATCCCAGAAATCCATGTTCACGAGAAGGACGATGCCGGCATATCGAAGAAGCGGATGCTTATTAAGGTCCGGCGGGGTCGCGAAGAAACCGATCTGAAGCAAGGCCAGACACAGCAGAATGGGGCGTATGATCGCGGCACTGCGAGCGAGGAAATAGCTATTCTCCTTGGACGGTGTCTCGTCCCGAGTCATGCGCCGAAACGACAGCACCATAGCGGGAAGAACGGTGACAGCGGCGACGACCGTGGCGATCGTCGCCCAGGCCAGTGGTACGCATAAGCCGGCTAGCAAAGCTACTGTGGCCGGAAACTTAGATGGATCCTCGCCGGTAAGACTAGCAACGATTTGACGAGCCATGCTGAGAGCGATGCCGGCGAGGATGGCAGCGACGGCAGCCTTCAGCCATTTGCCAACGGAGCGGCCCCAAGGCCAGCGCATGACTCTCAGCCCAATGATGCACAGATCGAACAAGGCAACTGTCAGTGCAATGCGGCTAACGGTCTCGGTGGCAATCTTCAAGCCTGCTATCGAAACCTCGAAGGCACCGCCGACAAACATGACGAGCGTAAACAGCAGTATGCTGAGCTGCCAACCGAGGCTGGCGGCGGCCGATGGTTTGGTCACATGACGGACCCGTCGCAGCCATAGGCGTTTTCGTGCCCGAAAGGCGTGCCTTAACTCGAAGAGCTCGCCCCCCGCCGCCACAATGACTGTGCGAAAGCCTTGGATGCTCCCTGTACAGACGATGGCAAGAATGCCCAGACCCATAGCGAGCTTGCCGGCGGTAGCCGAATACCTCAGAAGCAGGACGCCTATGAACATGGTGCACAAGCCAATGACTGCCGTCCTATTGGGTGTCGTCGTTTGCATGAATGCGGATCTCGTGTAGGTTGCGAGTAGAGGCGAATAACATGAGTTTGGTCTTAAGCGTCTGGTCCGACCTTCGCAACTGGGATTCCGATCGGCGAAGTCGACATAGATGCTTCCTACTTTTTCGGCAAGGGGGCAATTTGATTTACCTCGACCAGAAGAGCTATGTGCCTTTTCCGCGTCGCCGGTAAGATTTCGCGCTAAAGCGCGGGCCTAGTGGGAAAGGGGATTGCTCGATGTACATTGCATTTGAAGGGCCAATCGGCGCAGGGAAGACAACGCTTGCCCGTCTTCTCGCCAAAGAGCTGGGTGCAAATACCCAAACCTGCCTAGAGGGGTTCGAACAAAACCCCTTTCTGAGTGGCTTCTACAAGGACCGAGCGCGATGGGCCCTTCCCATGCAGCTTACGTTCCTACTCGATAGGCGTAAGCAACTTAGCCAGGTCGCCCTGGGACCGCGTAACGTCATCGCGGATCACTCGATGCTCAAAGAGGCCGTGTTTGCCCAGCTAGTTCTCAGCGGCGACGAACTCACCCTTTACAACCAACTCTCACAAGAAATCCCCGTCCCGGACGCGACGCCCGACCTCTATGTGTACGTCGATGCATCGACAGAGGAGTTGCTTCGTCGAATTGACTTGCGTGGCCGCGCGTACGAACGGGGCATCGATGCAGACTATCTCGATCGTTTACGGTCTGCTTACGACAACATATTTATGAAGCGTACGAGCCTGCGAACCTTCTGTTTGGATACAGCCACGATAGATCTCTCAAACGAAACGCAAATGAAGAGTTTGTGGGACCAAATACTAGTGGAAGCTCTTTGCGTCCCAGGCATCCCGGCCTCCGCCAACGTTGCCGCAACCGATCCGGATTAGCCTTATGACACAGCTGCGATTCCTTTCTGGAAATCAAGAGAAGATACGAGAAGTCCGAGAGATCCTCGGGCCTGCAGGCGTTGCAGTGATTCCGCTTCATAAGGACATCCACGAGCTCCAGACGGAAGATCCCGTAGCCCTGATCAGGGATAAAGTCCTGAAAGCGTTCTACGCGGTGGGTCGTCCGGTATTCGTAGAGCACACTGGCCTATACCTTGACGCTCTCAACGGCCTGCCAGGCGGCCTAACGAGGATCTTTTGGGACCGTCTGGAAGGGAACAATTTTGCCAAGCTCGTACAAGGACTCGCCAGTAACAGGGTTACTGCAAGGACGATGATCGGCTACTGCGATTCCAAGAAGATGCATTACTTCACCGGAGAGGTTTCAGGAACCGTGCCCAATGCGCCGGCTGGTCCCACTAACTTTCAATGGGACTGTGTTTTTATACCGGATGGATACAGGCAAACATTCGCCGAGCTCGGTGACAAGAAGAACGAAATTTCCATGCGTAGGCTTGCGTTGAACAAATTCGCACAGTTTTTAATGGAGCAACCCTGATGGAAGGACTAGTTCAAGCCTACCGGGAGCGACGCCTTATTCTTTTTGTCGGCGCTGGTGTGTCTATGGGCATGGGCCTCCCGTCGTGGGAGAAACTTGTCGATCGTATGGCCGAGGAGCTTGGCTACGATCCCGATATCTTCCGCACTTACGGTAGTGCGCCGACGCTTGCTGAATTCTATCGTCTTGAGAAGGGCCACTTTGGGCGATGGCGCACTGAGGTCGACAAGGAATGGCATGCGGACAATATCGATATCGCAAAGTCCAAGGCTCACGAACTTATTGTAAAGTCTCAACTTGATCTCATTTACACCACAAATTTTGACTGCTGGATCGAGCGTGCGTATGAACACTGGCAGAAGGCCCATGCAAAGATCGTGGGTGTCGATGATATTGCCCGGGTACAGGCCGGCGTGACGCAGATCGTGAAGTTTCACGGTGATTTTGAAGACGACAACTCGCTTGTGCTGGGTGAAGCGAGTTATTTGGAGCGCATGCAGTTTGAGTCGTCTCTGGATATCAAGTTTAGATCAGACGTCTTGGGCCGCTCGGTGCTGTTTATTGGCTACAGCCTCAGTGACCCGAACATTCGCTTAATCTTCTACAAGCTGTCCGAGCTGTGGAAAAAATCGTCTTATACCAGGCAGCCCACGTCTTATATTCTCTCGGGACGTCCCAATCCCATCGATGAGGCCGTACTCCGACGCTGGAACATCGAGGTCATTGCGCCCACGAGTGACAATCGCACGGAAGCGCTCATAGAGCTACTAGAAAAACTTAAATAGTGCACCGGTGATTAAGCGACGACGCGGCGGTGGTCGTCGCTGATGTCTTTCCCTGTGAGCTCATGCTAGACCTTGGATGCCGTTTGGTACGTACTTTGCCGCGGAACTTGGTCGAGATAGGAGTGGCGACTAGAATTGGCATAGGCTAGATGTACCGATTAGCTCGGGTTGGCTTCTTGGTGAAGCCTCGATGAGCTTCACGTAGCGATCGGCCAAGATGTCCCAATCAACATCCATTCCTTCCCCCTAAACGATGCTTCACGGGTCCAATTGCTCATCTTGGATGACTTTGGCCTTTCTGGCCTCTCCGACATCGGCAGGTCAGACCTGATGGAACTGATAGATGACCGAGTCGGCACGGTATCGACCATCGTACTGGGCCAGATGCCAGTGAAGGGGTGGCGCACCTACATCGATGCACCGGTGGTCGCTGACGCCATCCTTGATCGCCTCATTCACAGCAGCATCAAACTTGAGCTGCAGGGCGAATCTCTTCGGAAGTCCCAAGCCAGGCGTAATCAGTAGCACGGCGGGAATGGTCAGCAGGCCGCCTCTTCTGGGCAGTCAGCTGGCGGGGCTGGGCATCTATCTGACCATGCTGGCCAGGTGTTTGGCGACGATGGCAGTTTCGTTTGGCAATGTCGGTCAACTTACACGGCTGCAGTGATACATTGAGGCGGCTAGCGTGGGCAAGTGGAAGGCTGTTTGCATCCACACGGCAAGCAGGCATATCTGTCTTAAAAAAATGCCTACCGTTATCCGGTTTCGATTAGCCCGACGATTTTTTGGAAGCGTCTGCCTTCGCTTCAAGCAAGGCAAAGTCCAACGTCAGGTAGACCACTCGGACAGCCGTGGCATGAGAAATAGCAACGCCGAGTATTCCGGCAAAAAAGGCCACCGCGATGCCGGTGAAAACGATGCCGCTCCCCAATATGGAGGGAGCCAGCCCTGGAGCCAGCACGTGGGCACTCGCATACCCAAATAGTGCCGCCCAGCAAATCCCGATCACGATATTAAAGCGCCCTAGCCTGTCAGTGATTTGACCTCGCAATAAGGATATCCCTGCTTGAAGTCGCTCCAATCGAGCGTCATCGGGTGCCGTGTCTAAAATGAAACCCGACAACAAGCGGATATTTTTCGCCGTGACTCCAGCCGTCACTGTTCGGCTTGGTAACCCAAAATAGACGACACCCACTGCCATTGCCAAAGCGGACGAGACTGGCTGCCATGAGATCCCACGCCCTACTATCCAAAAGAAGATGAGAAGCATAACTGCAACTAGCAACACCATACAGAAGCGACGTACCAACAAAGCGGCGCCAGCCATGACTAACCAAGGCCCAACCAGAAGTGTGTCGAGATAAATCGCAACGCTGTCATTACCCTCCCGAGGTGTCCGAGTTTTAATTATCAGCTTCTCCGCGAAGCGGACCGTATCCCGGGCAAGTTCAAATTCCATTGATCTTCCTTGGTTGATGTCTAAGCCTTAATAGCCCTGTGGGCGGCTGCAACAAGCATGACCTCCGTCTATAGGAGGCCTAAGGTCAGTCGCCAGTTGAAGTCATAGATATCACTTGTACGCCGCTCCCTTATGCTGAACGCTACCTGCTTCTGCTGAGTCCTGTCCGTCCACAATGTCCCCTGTTAAGTTGAAATAAGGTTCAATCGCTAGCGAAGCGCTCCGGCCATGTAGCCTTTAGGGCCAGGCTGGCATGGTGAGATCCACAGAACTCGCAACCCGGAAGCCGCGGTCGTCTGCGGCGCAAACGGCGATGCGGGGCCTTCCACGGGCTTGAAAAAAAATAGTTCTCCCGGCTCACAGACGCGCGATTTGACTGAAATCGAACGAGCTCCAGGGCGAGTAGGGCGCCCGCGAGGTTAGACACAAAGGCAAACGGCGCCGCTGCTTGCTTCCCAGTGGGGGTGAATAGCCTTCCTTCGCCGCACCTAGCCTTGTAGAAACTATCGAAGGCGGTTCCGACAAGCTCTTCCGGATTCGCGAGACTGAAATTCCTACAGAGCTTCTCCGCGATGGCCGCCGTAATAAGGGGCTGTCGCACTTCTGAAAGATCCAAGCCGAGTGTTTCCGCCAAATGCCTCGCTTGCTGGTCCTCGTCGCTGTCGTGACTGTAGATACATGATAGGCACGCCCCTTCCGTGGGAACGGAATGCGAATGGACTATGACCTCAGAGATGTCCGTCGTGGACGCGTCGAGTACAGCGGCCGGAAGCTCGCTTTGGATAGTACGTCGAGCGGGGCGGCTATCTACGGTGACAATTACTGTGCTCGCCTTATTGCCAGGTCGCGTCTTCAGGTAGTCGCTGAACGAGCCAACAAACGGCTCAAGAACACACTCATCCAGTTTAACACGGGCAGCCAGGAGGCTGGCTTTGTACTGTCCGGCGTCATTAGTATCAAAGTAGAGGCAACGATTGGCATTGCCCGGTGATACGCGCTTGGGATCAACGATGGCGAGCGATCCACTGAGCCAGAGCTCACTAGCTGCCCACAAAAAGCCGTTTGCGACGCCGCCGCCTCCTATCAGCACCGTGTCTTGCAACTGAATTTCATCGCGCAACTCGGCAATACTGACGCCTAGGTCCGCAAACCTGAGATTGAATTCGTCTGGCAGTTCATCGAAATCGACGCCTTCTCCCTTAACTCCCGACAAAGTTGCCGCGATAGCGTGGCCGGCGATGTAGCAGGCTGCAATCTTTCTCAAGAGCCCGTGGATGGCAATCCTATTTCTCGCTCGGTCGGGAACTGCGCCTTCGCGCATCCTGGTCATGCTCAGAGAACCGCTCGAGATTTCCACAAGAACGCACTTTTGCGCTGACGTCTTTCGTTCCGCGCCCAAACAAACCTCGATGTCACACACAGAGGCATTCTGGGTGACAGTTAACGTCCGACTGAGAAGCTCTGCGATGTCGCCTGCAAGTTGCCGCTGGAAACCTGAGTCGTCATGGGAAATATGAACTCTGACCAGGAGGCGCTGGGCTGCTTCCTCTTTCGATATTCCCGTGGCGGCCACCAAGGTGAGAAGGTTTTCTTCAAACGCATCCATCGAGGGCTCCTATACAAATTACGTCGGAGAACGTTACTTTCACCCACGCGTCTCGTGAATCGAGTCGGTAGACCGCAGTGTTGTCCTTGAAATTGCCGACGACGGTGTCGGCGGAGAACCTGGGGACCACCAAGGACAGCGCTCCTTCGTGCCTAACAATGGACCACTCGTCATCTGCAGAGGAGTGATATGCGGAGCCGGGATGGGAATGAACTTGAGCAATGATCCGCTGCCTAGTGGATCGCAGGTGTCCCACCATCTGCCTTACAGCACCACTAGGAAGATGAAAATAGTCGATAGCGACGCGTTGCTCAGGGCGATACACCTCTCGAACCTGCAACGTCGAGTCTTTTCCAAGCCAAAGAACGACGGTCTCACACCCATCTCCTCCACCCACCTTTAGGTGCTGAATCGTCTCCGCGACAATGCGTTCGCTGCATTCAACGAGTCGAGACATCACTTGGCCACCTTCCTCCACGCGTGCGACAACTGAGCCAACAGCCCCGGCAGGTTCATACCGTCCTGTCCTTTGTAAGCCTCCCAGTGGTCTGTGGCATGACTTGGGTGTGTGTGATACTCACGGAATCCACGCATGCAGACAAACGGCTTCTGGGTCGTCGGATGTAAGTCCTGATGGAATACCCCTCCCGGCAACCCCTGGGGAGGACTTCCGTCTGCGCTTACCAATTCGGCAGACGGCGGCTTCTCGGGCCAATCATCACACATAAGGCGAACCCTCAGCGGCCTCGTGCCATCGAAGGTCACATCAATCACCGGGAACGTCTTGAAATGGATGATCCATCCATGGACCCGAGCAAGCTGCGGGGTCAGAAGCTCGACATCAGCGTCGAAGTTGAGCCGTGCGAGCGTTTCATGCACCGCCGCCGCCCTCACGCTTGTGCCATTCGATCTCAACGATGTCGCACAACTCGTTCTGCTCAAATGTGCGCGCAGGGTCAATGGGGCGATTGTCTACGTAGGCCTCCCAGTCCTCCGTATTAGTGAGCTTCAGCTCCTGTGCGGCCTTCGCCAAGACGTCGCTCACGGGCTCCGTGCTGTAAGCGCGGCGGTAGTCGTCGGCATTCGGGAACGTGCCGCTGGTAGTGATGACCGCCACGGCGACAGGCCTGACTGTATGTTCGTGAGACATTTTCCGGACCTCCATTTGCGGCCCAGCGCCGCCGTCATGTTTGTCTCACGAACATCAGAAAATGTCAACCACACTGACATTTGATGTCAGTGTGGTTGACATTGAAGCCCCGCGGAGCGATCCTACGGAGGGCCTCTCATATTTCAAGACCATGGAAAATCGACGTTATTACGAGCTTCTCGGATCTAAGCTCCGCGAGGAGCGTGAAGCAGCCGGTCTGACGCAAGAACAACTCGCGAAGGTCGTCGGTCTATCTAGGACATCCGTCACTAACATTGAACGGGGCAGGCAGCGCTTGATGCTGGATCAGTTCGAAATGCTTTGCTCGGCGGTCGGAAAGACCTCTGTTGACCTTCTTAGAGGCAGCTCTGCTTCGCTTTCCAATAGGGCGGAGCAAGCCGAAAAGACGCTTCAGTCTCTTCCTGCTGTAGCAAACTTCGTGAATGAGGTTAAGAGGCGCACTGGGAAGGCGAAATGATGTCCGGGCGTCCACGCTATGCGCGCATCAATAAATTGGTAGACGAGCTTTTAATCGGAGTGTCTCGCACCCCTATCCTAGTAGACCAGATCGCGCGAAAGTTAGGTGCGTCAATCTTTTACCGAGACTTTGACGAAGATGTTTCTGGGCTACTCATTCGCCAGGGCGAGTCAGCGGTCATTGGAGTCGCGAAGCAACAATCCAAAGAACGGCAGCGCTTCACCATTGCCCATGAGCTTGGCCATCTTCTGCTTCATGAAGCGGAAGAGATCCATATCGACAAGCAATTTCGTGTCTATCTAAGGTCGAAAGTATCTTCGACTGCAGCTGATGTCCGAGAAATTGAGGCAAATACCTTTGCGGCTAGCCTACTCATGCCCAAAGATTTCTTGTCGCGAGATGTTTCGAAGCTTGAGTTGGACTTTGAAGATCCGGACAACGTTCTGATGTTGGCGGAGAAGTATGGTGTAAGTACCCAAGCCATGACATTTCGCCTTATGAACCTCTTTGGCAATCAAGGGCCCGTCTAAAATGACTCTCCGCTGGGTTCAGCAACTGCTGTCTTGGTTTCGCCCGACTGTTTTCGACAGAGATTCGGTCAGTAGGGAGAGTGTGGTCGAAACTCCTGTCCTCAGGAGTGACATACGAACTCGGATCCTAATCTCGCGATACGACGGCGATGGGGATGCTCCTAGCTTGCAGTGGAAGCCGTGTCATCCAAGTACAGTAAGGCGCTTCAAGGCTGAGATGACTTGCCCTCGTGGCCACGGCCTGACGCTCAAAGGTCATGCGGTATCCGCTGACGGGATGGTCTCTCCAAGCGTCGTTTGTCCAGCACGTGGCTGCGACTTTCACCGATTTGTCAGCCTGGCGAACTGGACCTTTGGTGATGTTCCGCGCTGAATTGTTGAGCGCCAGCGAAACGTACTACGCCCCGAGGGGTTAATTAGGTGCGCCACGACCGCGCTACTTACGGCGTCACACCAAAGATCTTGGAATACACATAACTATTGCGATCATATGCCTATAGTCAAGCGCACAGGCTATGTGTCCGAGATCCATATGCACTTCTCGTTTAGCAACAGTAGTGATTAGAACTCGACAAGCTGCGCTGGGATGGAATTCAAGATCCAGCTTTCCTGATGAGTATGCAAAATATCGAGAGCTTGGACGTATTTTGCTTCTGCAGCCTTCAGCGACAGCTCATCGTTCTGATCATTTGTCGACCGAAACTTATATAGCGCGTTTTCGTGATCTTGATGCAACGAAGGGAGACTATAGGTGAAGCCTCCCTTGAGCCTTTTGTTGTCGTCATTTGACATTGCGCCTGCATACTTAAACGAATCAATCACGGTCGCGCGACCATCACCATCAACGTCGGTAGGCGATGTGATCCATTTGAATGCGTGAAGCAAAAATAGGTTTGCTGGCCATGTCACATCTCCACCGACAAGCTGTTCTGTCGTCGAAGAGCTTAGGCTCGAATGCAAATTCGTCGCACCAGCGAGAATTACGCAGGGATCACCCTTGCCCTGAGAGCCAGCCTTTACATAGTTAAATATCCCGGCATAGCACTGGCCTAGATATATGACGGCCCGGGTCAATCCGGGTGCAGCTTTGATTGCATTGACGAGCGCATGGGGTTTTATAGGCGGAGCTGCGGCAATTCCTTGAATGCTTCCATGTCCTGTTACGAACAGGACGATATTTTCAACATCGTTGTGATTCAAATCGCTAAAAAAATCGAAGGTCTTCTTGATGGCATGGTTATTCTGCGAACCAAGAGCCATTTGCGAGGAAAGATGCGACCGATCAGATCCATCAATATAAATTGATATATCACTAGCACTGATTCCAGCATCTTCCAAACACTTAAGTCCAAATGCCAAGTCGTAAACATGGCGATCTTCAGGTTCAGAGTCGCTAGATAGGAAGAGGATCCATTTCGTATTGGACGACTTAAGTCCTTTTGTCATGACCAGCGCCGCGTTAGTGGAAGGTCAGTCGCAGATTGCCGTTGCTTAGCGATTGAGGCTTTGGCAAATCGGAAAAATAGAAAACTTCATCCATCGCAGGTGACGCATCGCGCCCGATGATACGCACAATTTTTCCACGGCTGTCCAAAACGTAAACTTCTGGCCCCATCTTCAAGAAGAAGTTATCGCTCGTCTCGCCACTCGCAGGCGACGGCCTGTATAGCGTCCACTCTCCAGAGTTGACACATTCCGCAACTGGTCGACCGATGTCTGGCAGTTCGCCCGAAGTGATTTCTTTAAGCTTCATCTGGATACTCTCCGTCAGTTGTCAATTCCAGTAGGCCCGACTTGCGGATACCGTCAGAACGACATGCATAACCCAGAAAATAAGCACATTTCGTGCCAAATCCGTTTCGCACGACCCCTGAGAATGCAGTATGCCCACAAGGTTTGTGGATGTCGAATAAATCATGGTGTTTACTATCTCGGCTGCCTCTCTCAATAATTGAGACCTGCGGGGCAATCGGCGGTAAGCGGTAACTCAGCGGCGTACTTGCCTAACCGCCCGGCCCATACCGATCCAGATCCGAGCGCAGCGGATCGTCAGCGAAGCATTCTTTCCACCGCCGCGGGGTGAGTTCTTCGACTCGACTGGCCGGATGTTGGCCGACCCGTTGCAGCACATCGACCAGATAAGTGTACGGATCGATCTCATGCAGTCGGCACGTCACCAGCAGGCTTTGCACGATGCCCACGTGCTCGGCCCCCAGTCCGGTCCAACAAAACATCCAGTTCTTCCGTCCCATCGCAATCACGCGCAGCGCTCGCTCCAGATGGTTGGTATCGATGGCCACGTCCGGATCGACGAGGAACACTTCCAGGGCCGCGCGCCGCTCGCGCGCATAGGCCAGCGCTTTGGCGAACGGCAGGCTGGGCACCAAGTCCGGTCGTCGCAGTTGTCCTTCGACCCATGCGAAGAACGCTTCAACGTCGGGGCGACTGTGCGTGGCCCTGTAGTGGCGTTTGTCCTCGCCCGTGAGCTTCTTGCGACGGATGGTTTCTTCGATGGCGTACAAGGCGCCGATACGTGCCAACGCCGCGTCGGCGCCCTGGGGATCGCTCTTGCGCGCGTCAAAGAAGTGGCGACGCGTGTGTGCCCAGCATTGGGCGTGGGTGACGCCCATCTGTTTGCTGTAGGCGGTATAGGCCGCGTAGCCATCGCTGAGCAGCAACACTTGACCACGGTCGATAGGTTCGGGCTTGTTCGCAGGGTCGACGGCACTCCGACATTCCGCATGTTGCAAGTTTCTGAACTCCGAAAGGCCATGGGTTACCCCGATGGCGCAAAGCCAAATCGCGGAAGTAGGCGAGACAAGGTCAAGCTCTTAGGCAATGGAGTTTGTCCTCCGGTGATGGAGGCAGTCGTCCGTTCACTTACAAGTTGACCAGTGACACCAAACCTCTACCCGTCGATCGTGGAATAATAAAACCGTATCGCTATCGCACTAGTCGCAAGCTATCTGTATCTACCTTAATCAGCTCACGAAGATTGATGCCATCGGCGCGAGATCGCTGATACGTTCGAACAATTCCGTCGGAAGCAATGTGTTGTGAGCGATCTAGCCAGCTTCGCTAGAGAGATGCCCCTACTAGACGCAAGATGGTCAATAAGATGTTCCTCTCTGCTGCGCCTTAAGCGTCTCCGCTAACGCACGCTGGACGCTTGGATTTAAAAGTGGTCCGCAGACCAAACGATATAACTCATCAGCATGCCAAGAATCCAAATCATGCCCCGCATCAAGGGCAAGCCAACCATCCGTGTGTTGCGGTCGGCGACGGCGTAACCAAAGTACGATGCACGCATACCGACTGGCCAGGGCTGAGTGATAGTCGCTCCAGGAAGCGTTTGTCAGTTCTTCCAAATAAACAGAGTCGATAACCCTTGCTGCTAACGACTCTGGGAGCTGTTCACGAAACCTTTGTAGGGGTGAGTGCAACGCGGCCGCATCAGTCACCACAATCTCCAGCTGATGAACATAAGGTGCGGCGATCTCAGCCAGGATCTGCGCTCCAGAACTAACGATCGCACCCGGGGCTGTCTGATCGGTTATGCGCTGGTCGTACAGCGCTCCGTCCAATTCGAGAAAAAGAATGGTGGATTGCGAGCTCATTTGCTTGCCTCCCAATGATGGGTATGGGCCGGTGATGACCGAGCTTGCGCTAGTGCTCACTGCGAGGCGGCAAGCTGCACCGGAAGTTCACCATGACCCGTTATCAGGTGCTGAGACGCCACCTTTCACCTATGGCGCGCCTTTTTCGACCCCGCGAAACTCGGCTGCTCAGATTCCCGTGTTAAAGAAGCGTGTTGGCGTTTGAACCCGTCCGAAAATTCGAGGGTTTTCGATAGGTTGGAGCGAAGTGGTGTTACGAGTAACCGCAACGTACTATGACGCGCAACAAATCCAATAAAAACAAATGGTTGACGTTGATCTGAGAGGGTACTAGGTTGGCCTGGAGCTGGTCTGACCGGAACCGATCGGGGAGGACGCGTGCACGAGTCGCCGACATTCCAGATGCTGCTGAAGGCACACGGATGGATGCTTTCGGCCAGCACGACAGCGAAGCTGCTTGGCTTCGCCAGTACGGACGCGCTCCGCCTTGCCCGTAGCCGAGGGCGACTCCCTATCCAAATGTTTACAGTCGACGGGCGGCGCGGTTGGTTTGCGATGGCCGAAGACGTGGCCAGATGGCTAGACGAAACGACGGCCGCTACAAGAAGCGAGCAGGTTCAGCCAGAGAATTCACGAAACAAATCCACCGTCCCATAGAACGGCGTTCGTATTTCCATCAGAAGGGACGTCAACGTCTCAGGAGGGCCGAAAAGCACACCGCAATAGCCGGGAAACTAAAAAGCCCATGAAAGCTGGCAGGCTCTCACGGGCTTCTGTTGTGCAGACTAGTCGGTCGGCACGCTTAGGTTCCTGCGCTCCCCACCAAATGTCAATAGGCCGCTCTCAGCAGGCCTTAGCAGGGCTCGTTTCTCCGGACACCCGTGGGGTGCGCCGCTAGAAGCGTGCGACCTGGAGGAGGAAAAGCATGGCAACAAGCGTTAACCAAATCCGAATTCCACCCGTAGACGAAAAACGACTTGGCGGTCTCAGGGAGTGCGAGCGTCATGAGATCTACGGACGCGCCGAATATTCCCGCTTTCACATCGCGCAGCTCGAAGGCATGGTCGCTGAAAGCGGTCAGCGCACAGTAGGTAAAGGCGCATTGAATAACGTCAAGGTGCGGCTCGCATCGATGAAGAACCGCGCTGTACGTGTAATGGAAAGTCACACCGTCGAGCGGGCACTAGCCTATGAGCTGGAACTCGACCCAAGAGTTCGTGGCTATTACGTCCAAGTTCCATGTAGGCGCATCGAACGACTGCGCGAAAACGGGACATCGCACGTCTCCGCGGCAATACTGGATTTTCTCGTCTTCTATGATGACCACCTTGAGCTGGTCGAATGCAAAGCCGCCGAGTGGCTCGATACTCATTGCGACGAAGAATGGGTGGAAACAAGCAGTGGTTGGACTTGTGTCCCGTATGAAAATTGGGCGAAAGAACGTTCCATACCATTTCGCGTGTATGTGCCACCATGCCCGGTGGCCAATTATCTCAGAACCTATGAGGCCATGTATGCGATTAAACACACGCCACTAACTTATGATGAGAACCGTTGCGCCGCGCGGTCTCTGGCGCTCTTGGCGAAGCGGCCGCACAGCATCGAAGAGCTAGAAGCGTCGGTGCCAGATTTCAATTCTCGCATTGCATTATCAATGCTCGCAGATCAACGCTGCTTTGGTCTTCTTAAGAGTACACCTATCGGGATTGACCAGCACTTCTATTTGTACGCCGATAGGCACCAAGCCGACGAAATTGATGCTGAAAAATTTAAGGCACTCATCGCAAACACCGGCCAGCCGAGCAAACTAAGCAAATTAGCGATGGCGACGACCACCGACTTTGCCGGAGGATTAAGTCGACTAAACCGACTTGAGCGGATTAAGAAAGGTTTTGAGGCACCCACAGCTCGGATGTCGCTATTGGCCGCAAAGATAGATGCGGCGGTTGAACAAGGGGAAGCGGCACTCTCTGCGTGCCTGACAAATTATGCCAAGTGTGGCAACCGCGAATCGCGTTTTAATTTTGTGCAAATGCAATGCATTGATTGGGCCATCCGCGTACTTTGGAACCGCGGTAAAGTCAGAACTCGGAAAGCACTTTGGTTCGAACTGGAGAAAGAGTGCCATCGCAATCATGTCGAGCCACCTTCAAGGAAAACGCTCAATCGCTACTTGCGCCGCGAGGACGCAATGCAACGTGCGCTGGCAACTGGCGGTACGCGAGCTTACCAAGCGGCGAAGCCGGTATCGGATCCCTTGGTTCGGTCAGGAACAGCTATCGGTTACGGACATACTCTCCATATCGACTCGTCCAAATTCGATCATCGAAGCCACGAGGATGTCGAATTCAATCTTGCTGGTGATATACCTTGGTTCTACATAGGGATCGACGAAACCACGTTGAGACCCATGGCCTATTCGATCTATTTTGGTCGAGCGTGTACGAATGGCGTTGCGTTACTGTTGCGAGAATTTGTTCGAAGACACCGCTTTTTACCGCACGTGATCGTTCTTGATCGTGGTAGCGAAAACGACTCCTTGTGGCTACAAGCTTTTTGTCTCGAAAAGAACATCACGTTATTGCAGGCGCCGACCGCTGGGAGTCGCTTCAATGGTCAGGCTGAAAGTGCCATCAAGCGTATTAATGACAATGTTGCGCACGACTTGCCTGGCTCAACCGAACCCGATATGAAAGGTCGGAAAGTGGATGGAAAGTTTAAGAGCGTCAAGACGTGCCGGCTGGCCTTCATGACAATCTGTAAGGCATGCGACCACTATGTGTACGGTGATATGCCGAACACGGCGGACAAGGATGATCGCACGCCAATCGACCGCATGGAGGAAGCCATCGGGCGTTACGGTGTGATGGGAACACCGCAAGAACTGGACGTCGACTTCCTGATTGCAACGTCAGTGACGCTCAAATTCAAGGGGAGGGCGACTGAGAAGCGAGGCATACGAACCGAATACGGCATCTTTACCAGTGAGCCGCTCCGTTTTCTGCTTCGTACCTGTCAACCGGATGAAGTGCGCCAGGACTGTGAAGATCCATCGACTCTATTCGTAAAAATCAAATCGGCTTGGATCAAGGCTTTTCATAGCACGGTCCTTACGATGGCGGCGCTGACGCCGCGCGAGCAACTTTTCGCGCTTCTGTGGAAGCCTTACGCCATGCGCAAGCGGCGCAAACATAACCAAGATGTCGATCGCAAGCGTCATTTCCGGCACCAGGAATTAGCAACGTCGGCGCTTCCTGAGGCTGTACAAGACGCTTCGTCAATCGACGACGAGGCCAAGACGCAAGCGTCGAGGACACGGCACAAGACCTCGTCTCTGCTGCCTGGAGCGAGTACAAGCCTCTTCAAGCGGAGTAACGATCATGACAAAAATCTATCCTCACACGAATTATGTTCTTCCGCGTGATCAGCTGAGATGCGCGCTTGCAAATCCGACTCGCGGTCGCTTTGTCTTCCTAATTGGCCCGTCGGGCGTCGGCAAGACGACGGCTCGACGCGCGCTCATGCGCGAAATGTGTGGCGAACCTGCGCAATGGGGTGCAGGACATATTCCGATTATCGAAGTATTTGCACTTTTACCTCACAACGCATTCTTCAGCTCTCGCTCGCTGATCAAGTCGATGCTCCAAGAGCTTTTCATACCGGATCTCTCATGGTTACGGGATGGCGATAATTCGACAAACGATCGGTATAACGCGGTCAAGGCCGAGGTAGGGCGGTCTAGCAAGGAGCTTAACGGCCTAGACTTACCCAAACTTTCTGAGCCTGATATGTGGGAAAAGTTTCAGCGAATGGCGCCAGAGCGTGGCGTCGAATGGGGTGTAATCGAACAAGCACATGCGTTATGCACTAACCGACGTAACAAGGATGCCGCCGATCACATTCTCAATTTGATGTCGATTCTTGAGAAAGTCGACATGAACTTCCTTCTGAGTGGTGTACATGGCGCCGCGGAACTATGGGCAACGCGGCCAGAGGTGCGTCGGCGGTCAACCGTGATTTGGATGCCGCCATACCGTCACGAGCGGAAGCAGGATCGTGATCCATTTCTTACGCTGTTGCGTACGCTAGGCCAGCAATACAGGTTCTCCAAAGAGACACTCCTCTTTGATATGGCAGATGAATTGATGGCGGCGTCAGCTGGTATTTTCGGTGTGCTGAACAAGATTCTCAGCGATGCGTATAGCCGATCGCAAATGGCTGGACAAAATGCCATCACGAAGTCTGACGTCGTCAATTCGTATTACGGAGAAACGGACTACAGGAAGATGTGGGCGGACGTAAAGTTTTTCCAAGAAATCATGAGCGCGGCCAATACAAAAACAGAGGCGTTGCAAGTCGCCAGCGCTTGGAAACTCCGCGACAAAAGGAAGGCGAAGGAGCCGGCTGCCAAGGTTGGCGAGCCTCCTGAGAAGGCGGCCTGACATGGAACAGCGCGCGTTTGCGTGGACAGCCCTGCCCCCACTACCAATCCGGGGGCTTGGTACCGAATGTGTAGAGTCGCTGGAGTACTACGTCCTGCGACTCTCATGGCAGACGGGCTGGTCAGTGCATCAGCTCTCGGCTCTCATCGAGGCTGAGGAGACCCGGGACAGGCCGCCGCTACCGCCGAGCTGCTATCTGCTTGGAGCGCGCAGGGAGGCGCAGATATTGGCGCTGGAACGCCTAACGGGAAATTCCGACTTACGGCACGGGACACTTTGGGTGCTAAAGCATGTTCTCAACACCCGAGGGCTTTATGGGGACGGTGGGTCACATCGGCGATGGTGCCCTCGGTGTTACAAGCTTTGGGACATGGCAGAAAGTTGGGAGCCATTAATTTGGTCTATTCCGTACGTGCGTCAATGCCCAATTCATCGGTGCGATCTAGTCGGGGAATGCCCCTCCTGTGGTGAGACGCAGCTACGGAGCACATGCCTTGAGAAACGCCATCAGTGTCGTAAGTGTGGTTCGTCGCTGTGTGGCGAAGGCTCTGCAACAGAGCGCCCCAAGTTTTACGAATGGGTTGATGGCCAGATTCTAAGCCTCGTAAAGTTCTGCGGGACCTCGGGCCAGGTGCCGTTCCCTACTGAAACACTTGCACAGTTTGCTAAAGGCCTTGGGGACTCTGCTCGAGAGCGGCGAGTATTTCGAAAGGTCCGTAAATGTCTGGGGCTGCAGGCCGGAGAGCCTTTGGTACGTAGGCTCTCGCTAAGGGCTCTTATCAATCTCAGTGCACTACTCGGTACTTCCGCGCTTGATCTTCTTCAATGCCCCGAAAGCGCAATGGATGGTACATTGTTGGACATCTGGACGGGGTTTCATTGGCTATGTGACCCATTCGCGGAAAAGGACGATCCAGTCCGAGCGGCGAGATGGCTACTGACAAAACTGCTTGCGCGCTGTAAGTCGTGGTACTTACCGCCAATGCAAATCGTTACGAAAGACATCCAAGTATCAGCAGCTCGATTGAAGGAGTTCGACCCTGAGGTGTATCAGGACTACATGGATGCCTATGGGCACCAATGTTCACCGTCTGGCCGAATTCAAAGGGAGAGAGCGTTCGCGGCGGCACGTAGGCACATAAAGTCGTCGAATCCTCACATGTGCACTCATCAGCGTTTATGGTGGCTGCCGAAGGAGGTAGAGAGGCAAGCAAATGTTAGTCTGGATCACGCCTTTTTTGGGTGCTCGGGCGCCATCGTGTATTCGAGGCTTCTCGCGCACGCGCTCATGCACGCGCGTGGAGCGGTGGCAGCTAAGGAGGACATTCGTTGGATCGAGTCCGCTCGCGAGGTTCATGCCTAAACCTGCTTAGGACCTTTAGCGGACAGTTATGGATTGGATCGGACAGGGGGAAAGGCTGATGGCTGAGAAGCAAATCGAAAGCACTGATCCGAGTCGCGAGGCCGACCTTGGACGCGTAGCTCTCTGGCTGGATGTGGAAGATATCAGATGGCTAGCTACACAGTGCGCATGTGACGATTCAACGTCGGAGGCCGAGCATGAGCGGTGTGGACGGATTCGTTTTCGCGCTAACGCCGCCTTGCATAAGGCTGGGTTGAAGTAACGCGGTCGGGAGGTCCGCTTTCGACCGAGGCTGTGTGAAAACACAAAATCGCGTGTGGCCAGGCGCCGCGGAAACATCATCGACAGCGATTCGTGATGGTTAACGAGGGTCATGCTGCGATGGCGTGCATCAATGCTTTGACGCCCACGATCTTGATCGCCCGTTTCATGTTGTAAGCCAGCACATACAAACTCATTTCAGTGGCGACCTTTGGCAATGTTCGCATGAGGAAATGCGTCGACCCCATCCATGCCTTGAGTGTTCCAAAAACATGTTCAACGGTTTGTCGGCGCACCCGCATGGCTTCTGGATGATGATCAAGACGCCGTTGCATGGTGTCCAACACTGCCTCGTGTTCCCAGCGTCGGATGCGCCGATAGCGTGCAGTGGTGCATGCGCTGCGTAATGGACATGTGGGGCAGTTGGAGGGCCAGTAAGCATGCACCCTCGAGCCATCTTCGACGGTCGTCATGCGCCGAGGGGCTTCTTCGTTCGCGGGGCATCGATAGCTGTCGCGGTGGGCGTTATAGAGAAAATCCCGCTTATCGAAGCGTCCCGCTGCCATGCTGCTGGATGTCTGCGTTTTGGGTATCAACGGCGTAATGCCGTTCTGCTCGCAGGCGAGAATCTCTTCACCCTTGTAATAACCCCGATCGGCGATCACGGTCAGTTCGTCACACGCCATGGCGGCTTTTGCGGCACCCGCCGTGCTGGCCAGACGATGACGGTCATGGCCTTCGTTGGTGACCTCATGCGCCACGATGAGATGATTGGCGGCTTCCACGGCCATCTGCACGTTGTAGCCCACGATGCCCGAGCCGCGGCCATGCGTGGCCATGGAACGTGCATCCGGATCGGTCATCGATAGCTGTTGGTCTGGCGTTTGACGCATGGCATCACCCAGCGATTCCAGTTGCTTCATATGTGCGCGGACGGTGGCGATTTTGCGTTGGAGATGAGCCACCTGTGCTTCGGGTAACTGGCCTGGCTCGCGGTCGGCGCGATCGAGCTCATCCAAGTACCGTGTCACGCTGGATTCCAGCTGTTGCATGCGGGCCTTGAGTTTGGCTTCTGACAGATTGCGATCACGGCTGTTGACCGCCTTGAACTTGCTGCCATCGACGGCTGCCACGGCATCGGTAAAGAGCTGCATGCGCCGGCATAACAGCACGAACTGGCTGCAAACACGGTGGATGGCAGAGCCGTTGTCCTTGCGGAAATCGGCAAGCGTTTTGAAGTCAGGTGAACACCGGCCGGTCAGCCAGATCAGCTCGATATTTCGTTGGGTCTCGCGCTCCAGGCGGCGACTGGAAGGCACGCGATTGAGGTAGCCGTAAATATAGATCTTCAGCAAGATGTTCGGGTGATAACCCGGACGGCCCGTGGGCGCAGGAGTGACGCCATCAAAACCCAAGTCGCCAAGGTCCAGCTCATTGACGAAGACGTCGATGACACGCACAGGGTTGTTTTCGTCGATGTAATCATCCAGCCGTTCGGGAAAGAGCACAGCTTGCGATCGATCCACGCTATCCACGAATCGCTTCATGGGATACTCCCGTTGGGATAGCGCTAGAGTAGACGCCTTGTTTTACCGGGTGTTTTCACACAGCCTGGACCCGTAGCGGACGTGGCGCCCAGGGAAATCGGCATCCGAAAGCGGTCATTCAACGGATGCCCTAGCTTCTTTGGCAATCCGCCAAACGGTTTTCACATAGCAGTGTCAGTGATTGGGGTCGGCAGCATCAGCAGCCGCTTGACCGGATGCGGGGGAGGTCGTGGTCTGTGGCACCACCAGTTCCGAAGCGAGCGCTGTCCCGGCAAAAAGGTGCTTGATCAGCCGAGCCAATCGGCTAGACGCAGGATCGTTGGCGATGGTCCTGCAGGCCTCGACAAAGCGCTCGGTGGCCGTTCCAAAGTGCACGTCGTACGACTGCCTTTGAAGGCGCATCTCGATCATGCGTCGCATGAACCGACGCAGCTTCTCGATTTCCATGCTTCGAATCGCCGATTCGAAGTCGGCTGCTGAGGCCCGTTTCATGGCCATTTCCTGCATCGTCCCCCAACCATTGCTTTCAATGACATGCATGCAGGCATCGAGTACGGTGGTCCGCGCCTGCGCCTTCGAATTAACGGCGGCGAACTCGGCCAAGATGTCCTTGTGCAGCGAACGGTTGAATGGGTTTTCGTCGCTGACTTGCTCGCAATTCTTGGACCGGAAGGCAACTAACCAGCCGTCGATGATCGCTTGGCCAATGGTCCCGCCACCCGGAATGTCGGCGAGCACAGTGTCAAGCTCGGAGCATACGTAGGGGTCCAACAAGCCCGCGATGGGGGGTAGATCTGAGGCCAGTTCCAGCAATTGGTCGTCGCTGAGGCGATGATCCCAGAATGCCTTGAACAGGAACTGGTTGGCTTTCTCGCGCGCTTCAACGTTCTTCTTTTCGGAGACATAACGATCGATGATTGGCGCGAGCTTGCTGGCGTCGAACAAACCCGACTCCAAGAACTCCACTACCAAGGCTTCAAACTCGTCGCACCCATAGATGCCCAGTTCGTTCATGAGCAGCCGCCATTTCGCTCGACGCTTCTCATCCTTCGTGGGCTCCTTGTTCCCATCCTCGACGAAATCCCCCCAATCGCTGGGTGAGCCGATGCTCAGAGCGAACTGGAAGTCCGGCCCGTCTTCCAGCCCCTTGTAGTGGATCGCCGCGAGCAGGACGATCGACGGCACCACCCTGTCCAGCAGTGCATTCTCCAGCTCCCGATCGCCCAAGATTCGGTTGGCTGCCTTGATAACTTTCCCGATAATGCGGATGTTGGTGAGCCTGCAGACGATAGCTGCGCGTTTGATCGACTCGGCATAGCGAGTCGGATGAAGCCCCACGGCGATCGAGAATGCCTCGTCCGGCGTAGTCAGCAACTTCAACTCCTGATCGATAACTTTCTCGCGTAGGGTGTCCCACACTTCGCGCTTTGCCAGCTGGTCGCTGTTGAGTACCAAAACGAATCGGGCTCTGTGCCTTTGCGTGTACTCGTCGATGAAGCCCAATATCTCATCGACACCAAGCTTCTCGTGTTTACGCTCAATGTCGTCGATGACGATAACCTTATCCCGAAGCATCACTGGAGCCAGCAGCAGCAGGTTCAAGTCGCTCAGGGCGGCAAAACCCTTGTGGAAGCCCTCTAGGACCTTGAGGCCTGAGCTCACCGCCTGCTTGGCACCTTCCCAAATTTTGGGATGGGCTTCGACTCCAGGCGCCACCGACTCCATCAGCTTCCTCTTGACCTGATCAATGCCTGACAGGCCAAACAAGGACACGTAAAGAGCCCCGTTGACGGTCTCGTCCGTGGACTCCTTCATGACCTCGCCCCACAAGTGGGTCTTTCCGGTGCCCCACCTTCCGGAGAGCGCGATCACCTTGTTCTCGGCGTCACTCAGTAACTCGAGCAAGCGCTTTTTCGTCTCCATCAACGACATGTATCCTCCCTGGCATAGAAATCGCGCACCAGCTCTCCAGTATTCAGCCAAACGAATGCGCATGAGGGCATGGTTGGCCTTGAATCGATTGTGCGATGAGATAAGGACAATAGTCACAGCAAGCCTAGCTGCGAGGCATGATGCTGGCAAAGAATTTGATCTTCATCCCCCGTCTAGCGCCATATTGCCTGCCCGATAGCTGCCGGTCGCCAGTGCCCGTTCCTGGCCGTTCCCGGCCCTTGCCGCCCCGGCGGCGCCCGGTCATGATCGACTGGCAGAGTTCGACCCAAAGCGGACTTCTCACCCGCGCTGGCCTACGAGGCGGGATGCTTCGGGAAACAGGCTTGCTTTTAGAACCGTGTGCTCAAAAGAAATCCTGCGCATGGATAAGCTTTTGTATTCGACGTGAGGTCGTACGCCGCTTAAACACAGTTTTTTGTCTTGAGTAGAGCCAAGCCGAGCATCATATTGTATTGATTTTACTGATTTTTATGCGATGAAACGGATCTCATAGTTTGTATGTAGCCCGGATCTCATAGTTTGTCGAAGCAAACCAAACTATGGGGTTCTGTACACGACAACCGCAGTAAAAACAGCCCCGCCTCAATAACCATTTGCACCAACCCAGCGCATTGTCCATGATGGTGCAATGAGCGAGCAGCCGTTCCGTAGCTGGTTGGAGCAGATGTCGACCGGGTTGGCCCTGGTCGAGGGGGATTTGCGCGTCCAGTGGATCAATCCGGCGCTGGCGGAGTTGCTGGGGCTGGGCTTGCGGCATGCGCAGGGGCAGCCGTTGCAGGGGTTGTTGCAGGACGAGCGGATTGCCGAGCAGGCGGCCCGCAGCCTGGCGGAGCAGCGCTCGGTGCAGTGCCGGGGGGTGTTGTTGCCGGGCGTGGCGGGTGGGCAGCGGGTGGATCTGGCCTTGCAGCCGCTGGAAGGGGGCGGGTTGCTGGTGGAGGTGCATGTGCTGGCGGAGCTGCCGTCCACGGTGTCGCCGCTGTCGGCCACCTTGCGTGGGTTTGCGCACGAGGTGAAGAACCCGCTGGCGGGCCTGCGCGGCGCGGCGCAATTGCTGCAGCGGCGGCTGGACGATCCGGACATGCAGTCGCTGGCGGGCATGGTAATCAAGGAGGCGGACCGCCTCGCCGCGCTGGCGAACCGGCTGCTGCGGCATGACGGCGCGCCGCACCTGGCGCCGGTAAACCTGCATCAATTGATGGAGCGCGTGGCGGAACTGATCCGCGCGGAACCGAAACCGCCGCGCTTGCGCCCGGACTACGATCCCAGCTTGCCGGATGTGGAAGGCGATGCCGATCGGCTGCAGCAGGTGTTGCTCAACCTGGCGCGCAATGCGATCGAGGCGGGCGCGAAGACGCTGACCTTGCGCAGCCGCGTCGAACACGGCGTACGCCTGGGTGAGCGCATGTTCCGCAGTGCGTTGCGGCTGGATGTGATCGACGATGGTCCGGGCGTGCCGGCAAGCTTGCGCGATACCTTGTTCGAACCGCTGGTTTCCGGACGCGTGGATGGCACCGGCCTGGGCTTGGCGCTGTCGCGTGAAATCGCGCACGAGCATGGTGGCGAATTGCGCTATGTGAGCCGTCCGGGCGAAACCGTCTTCTCGCTTTATTTGCCTTTGCCGCCGCGCATGGGCGTTGTTTCCACGGGGCGTGCGCATGGCTAAGAACGAACGGTCCGGCATCTGGATTGTCGACGACGACCGCGGCGTGCGCTTTGTGCTGGCCGAAGCGCTGCGCGACGCCGGCTTTGAAGTGCGCGAATTCCAGGACACCGCGAGCGTGCGCAAGGCCTTGCGCGAGGCTGCGCCGGCGCTGTTGATCACGGATGTGCGCATGCCGGGCGAAAGCGGGCTGGCCTTGCTGGAGGAATTGCACGCGCAAGGTATCGACCCGGTGATCGTGATGAGCGCGTACACCGACGTGGCCACCACGGCGGCGGCGTATCGCGCGGGCGCGGTGGATTATCTTGCCAAGCCGTTCGATCTGGATCAGGCGCTGGCTTCGGTGCAGCGTGCGCTGGCGGACGTGCCGCATGCGGAATCGGCGAATGCCTCGGCAGTGCCCGCGAATGCGCTGTTGGGTGAAAGCGCGCCGATGCGCGAAGTGTTCCGCCTGATCGGGCGCGTCGCGGCGAGCGATCTGAATGTATTGATCACGGGCGAAACCGGTACCGGCAAGGAGCTGGTTGCACGCGCGCTGCACGAGGAAAGTGCGCGGCGCGGCAAGGCTTTCGTGGCCTTGAATACGGCGGCGATTCCCAGCGAGTTGTTGGAGAGCGAACTGTTCGGCCATGAAGCCGGCGCTTTCACCGGCGCCATGCGGCGCGTGGCGGGGCGCTTCGAACAGGCCGAAGGCGGCACGCTGTTTCTGGATGAGATCGGCGATATGCCGCTGATCCTGCAGACGCGGCTGTTGCGGGTGCTGGCGGGCGGCGAGTTCTACCGTGTCGGTGGGCGCGAGTTGATTCGTTGCAACGTGCGCGTGGTCGCTGCCACGCACCAGGATCTGGATGCGCGCGTGGCGGCGGGGCAGTTTCGCGCCGACCTCAAGCACCGTCTTGATGTGGTGCGGATCGAACTGCCGCCATTGCGCCAGCGCCGCAGCGATATTCCGCTGCTGGCGCAACACTTTCTGGCCGCGGCCGCGCAGGAATTGAAGCTGCCGCCGAAGCACTTTTCCAAGGCGGCGTTGAAGGCGATTGCGCAGCGGGATTTCCCGGGCAATGTGCGTGAGCTGGAAAACCTTTGCCGGCGCCTGGCGGTGATCGCCGCTGGCGCGGAAATCCTGCCGGCGGATTTGGGGAAATCCACGGAGGCGCAGCACGGCGATTGGACGGATGCGCTGCGCGATTGGGCCGATCACGCGCTGGAGCGTGGCGAGGCGGATATCCACACGCGCGCGCGCGAAGCGCTGGATCGCGTGCTGATGGAAGCGGCGCTGGCCGCCAACGATGGGCATCGCCAGCATGCGGCGGTGGCCTTGGGCGTGGGGCGCAATACGCTCACGCGCAAGCTGGGCGCTTCGCGCGCGCGGCGCAAGTCATAAAAGAAAGAAGGAGTGCAACGTGTCGTCATTGAAGATTCGCCTGGCTGAACGCGGCGATATCGCTGCCATTGCGGAATGGAACCTGGCCATGGCCTGGGAAACCGAGCAGAAGCGGCTGGATCCGCAGGTGTTGCTGCGCGGTGTAACGGCGGTGCTCGACGAGCCGCGCCGCGGGTTTTATCTCGTTGCCGAGCTTGACGGAAAAGCGGCCGGTTGCCTGCTGGTGACGTACGAGTGGAGCGATTGGCGCAACGGCGACTTCTGGTGGTTCCAGAGCGTGTACGTGACGCCGGATGCGCGCAGAAGCGGCGTGTTCCGGGCGATGTATGCCGAGGTGGCGCAGCGGGCGAAACAGGCTGGCGCGGTCGGCTTGCGCTTGTATGTGGAGACGGAGAATTTACGCGCGCAGCGGACGTACCGGGAGTTGGGGATGGAGCAGTGTCATTACTTTATGTATGAGCAGATGCTTTGAGGGGGTGATGGTGTCGAGTTTTGCGCACGGCACGCGGTATAAGCGGCATAAAAAAAGATTCGTGATTGGCGTCGAATCTCAGCTGCACGATATCTGCTCCCTCCCCTACGTGCAGTAGGGGAGGGCAAGGGTGGTGAAGCAACTCTCGCGAGGAGCCTGATGATGCCTTTTTATCTGTCCGGCATAGCCGGCGCTCGCTTCGCTCGCGTCACCCCACCCTAGCCCTCCCCTGCAAGCAGGGGAGGGGACTGTATGCCGCGCAGCTGAAGTTTGACGCTCGTCTGGCTTTCGCCGGAATGACCGACATGAGTTACGCGGTTACCAAAATCTGACGTCCTTCAAAGCACCCCTTGCACACCCGCACCAAACGCCGTGATCAGGCGCGTGTAGATCAACTTCGGTGAAATCGCCACGTCCGGGAAATCACCCACGGCGACATAGCAGCGGCCGAAATCCGGATTGTTCGGTTGCATGGGCGGGCAATCCGGGCCGGGCTTCAGCTCGTAGCTGGTGGCATAGCGGAACGGCCAGATGTCGAACAGGGGTAGCTTGGCCGAAATATCGCCGATCAGCTGGCTGATCTGGCCGAGTACGGGAATGCTTGGCTTGCGTGGCGCGATCACCCAGGCGTTCTGGGGTTGCGTGGCGTCGAGAATGGAATCGCGCAACTGGGCGGCGAAACGTTGGTCGTAGACGATCACGCCGCCTTCGGTGTTGTAGTGGTCGGAGCGCGGGTCGAAGTTGTGCGAGCCGACCATGCCCAGGTCATCGTCGATGACCAGCGATTTGGCGTGCAGGCCGAAGCGGCGGCCGGGGCTGGTGAGCGGTGGCGGGCGGTTGCGGCTGCCGGTGCTGCCGAAAAAGCCGGGGCGCCGTTCGGTGCCGGGAAAACGCTTGCGCCGCGTGCCGGATGCGCCGGCGACCAGCGGGCCGTCGTCGTCTTCGTCGTCCACGTTGGCTTGCATGTACGCATCGGTGGCGAGCTCGGCGCGCGGTTTCAATTCGTAGATGTCGAAGCCGTACTCGTTCAGGTAGCTTTTGCGGTGCTTGTACGAGAGCGCATACACCGCGAAGGCATCGGTGGAAGCCAGCGAATTGGTGGAGACGATGATCTGCGGCGACGGGTCTTCGCGATGCAATCGCTTGAAGATTTTCTGGGCGCGCCGGCTCATGACCAGATACGGCGTCTGCAACACCACTTCCTTCTTGGCGTGGCTGACCAACTGCATCAAATGCGCCGTGAATTCAAGCGCCTGGCGCCGCGTGGGTTGTTCGGTCTTGGCGGGCAGGTCGCTGAAGTACTCCACGTTGCTGGCGTGCAGGGTGTCGCTGGTGATGTGCTCGGCGAGCCAGTCCGGGTCTTCCGCCTCGGCCTGGGCCGCGGCCACGCGCGCGGGGTAGACGTAGTGCGGCCCTGGCCATGACGGCAGCGCGGGGTGGCGCAGGATCAGCCGGTTGACATCGCGCAGGTGCGTGAGCGGCACGGCGCGCTTGTGGTTCCAGAATACGTTGAATTTCTCCGCCATCTGCTGCGCGGCGGGGCCGCCGACCATGATGTCGCGATCGACGTAATCGAAGTCGTTGTCCCAGTTGAAGTAGCGATCCTGATAGTTGCGCCCGCCGGTGATGCCGATGCTGTCATCCACCAGCAGCAGCTTGTTGTGCATGCGCTGGTTGAACTTCATGAAACAGCAAAGAATGCTGGCGGCGAATTCCAGCGGCGGCGTGCGCGAGTTGTGAAAGGTGGGGTTGTACAGGCGTACGTGCAGATGCGGGCTGGCAAAGGCGAGCTGGGCGAGCAGGTTCGGGTCTTCGAACGAAAACAGCTGGTCGGCGAGAATGCGCACGTCCACGCCGCGCCGTGCCGCGTCGACCAGTTCGCTGAGCGCGAGCTGGCCCAGGTCATCTTCGTCCCAGATGTAGGTTTGCACGTCGATCGATTTTTTTGCCGCGCGGATCAGGTTGATGCGCGCGGCCAGCGAGGCTTCGCTATCGTCGAGCAGGGTGATGACGTGTTCGGGGTGGTCAGGCGTGGATTCGGCCAGGGCGTGAGTGGCCGCATCCAGCAGCGGCGAAGGCGTGGCGCAATGATCGCTGCGATCGCACGTGGCCTGGCGATCGACCCCGGCGGCGACGACGTTGTCGGCGTGCTTGATTTGCGCGCGGCTCAGCGCGCAACCTTGCAGCAGGGAGGCCAGCAGCAGTAGCAACACAAAGCGGTAACGCATGCGCATGGGTAACGAGTTCGAAGTCACGGCATGCGCAGACTTGTACCGGATGTCGCATCAAGGGCTTGCCTGCACGCCTGCGCGCTTGTGCGCTCACATCTCCACATACGGTTCACCTTCCTGAGTTGCGTGCAAACAGAGGCTGCACCGCCGGTCGCCGGGTCGCCTCATCATAGCTGCCGATCAGTAACGGCCGTTCAACGGGTTTCCGGTTGCAGCGTGATGTCGAGGTTGAGGTCGACGCTGTCGGACAGCGCGAGGCGGTCGGCGGTCATGCCGAAGGTGCTGCGTTGGAGCATGCCGCGCAGCAGGATCCGGCACGGCGTCATCACCAGCCGCTGGCACTGCACCGGCTCCATGGCAAAGCGGATGGGCGCGGTGACGCCGCGCACGGTGAGATGGCCGGTCAGCGTGCCGCCATGATCGAGTTCGGCTTGTGCAATGGGGTTGGACACGAAGTGGATGGTCGGGTGATGACGTACGTCGAAGAACGAGGGCGCCAGCAGCAGTTGGCGCATGTGCGTCGAGGGCAGGGTGACGCTGTCGACCGGAATGGTGGCATTGACCACCCAGCTGTCGGGCTGCGGGCCCGGCACCACGTCGCCATCGACACGGGTGAACTCGCCGTTGACCTTGTCCACCCAGAACAGACGGACGCGGAACATGGCTTCGGAGCGGGCCGGATCGATGCGGTAGTCGGTGCCGTTGGCGGCGGCGAGCAACGGCAGCATCAACAGCAAAAGCGCCATCGGCCACCCTGTACACGGCCCGTTGCCCCTGCACCGTGCCATACCCCCTGCGAACCTGCTGGACATCATGCTGCCTACGCCAAATGGACAAACGCCTGTCTACGGTCTGTGCGTCATCCGAACGACGCAGGCAGGCTCTGGCGCATCCTTGCGTTTCATGGGGACCAGAACGCATCCAGTCGTGCGTTGCCCGGTTCCAGCGGGCCATCGAAGTGAAGCACGGCCAGCCCGGCCGGCGGCATGCCGCGGAAATCCTCGGAACGGCCTTCCACCAGCAGGGCGACCAGCCGCTCGATGCCGGGGTTGTGGCCGACCAGCATCACCGTGTTCACGTCGCCATGCTGGTCGAGCAGGGCCAGCAGCTCGCCCGGCGTGGCGTTGTAGATCTCGGCGGCTCTCTGCATGGTCGGCGCGCGCTCCATCTCGGCCAGCGCCAGGTTGGCCGTGGCGCAGGTGCGTTCGGAAGGGGAGCACAGCACCCGGTCCGGCCGCTTGCCATGTTTTTTCAACCACACCCCGGCTGCACGCGCTTCCTGTTCGCCGCGCCCGCTGAGGCGGCGCACCTCGTCTTCCCCGCCGGGTGGGGCGGGCTGGGCTTCGGCGTGCCGCAACAGGATCAGTTCGTGCATAACAGTAAGTTCTCCCGGAGGATGTCTTGGTTGATGTGAAAGGCGTGCCTTAGTGCTGCCGCTTGATCCAGCGTAGCAGCGGATTCCAGTCCTGCTGGTGGCTGCGTACCTGTTCGGAGCCGTAATCGAAGATGCCCTTGCCCAGCGAGGTGAGCAGCACGTAGGCCTGGGTGTCGCGCAGTTGGGCCACCACCGGGAACGGCGCCTGCTCCGCCAGTTGGTCGATGGCGTCCTGGCTGGCGTGGGTCCACGGCTTGAGCCGGTTGCCGACCAGGGCGACCGGCAATTTGCCGCGCTTGATGCGGCTGATGCCGCGCAGGTGCTCGAGGAATTTCAGGGTGGCGTGCAGATCGAAGGACGAGGGCAGTACCGGCACCACCACCACGCTGGCTTGTTCCAGGTACGGCTCCAGTTCCTTCTCGTGCGAGCCGGCGGCGGTATCGACCAGCACGCGGTCGGTGTCGTCGGGGAGTTTTTCCAGCGCCCGCCTCCCGCCTTCTAGTGCCAGCACGCCTGGTACGTTGTCGGGTCGCAGGCTGGCCCAGCGGTAGCTGGAGCCCTGCGGGTCGCTGTCGACGATCGCGGTGCGCTTGCCGTCCTGCGCCCAATGGGAGGCAAGCTGGGTGACCAGCGTGCTCTTGCCGCAACCACCTTTACTGCTTGCTACCAATACCGTAAGCATCGGCTACCCCTGTTGACGGGAGGTCGGGCCAAGGGTAGCGGGCTGGTGGGTGGCCGTAAATCGGCGGGAGCCGTTAATCGGCACCCGCCGTCAATCGTAAATCGTCAATCGTCAATCGTTGAAAGCCGCATCTGCATGCTTGCGGCGGGCGCCGCTTTCACGATTTCCGATTGACGATTCCCGATTTACGGCCTTTTTCCCGGCTGCCAATCGGCCGGTGCATCCGTAGGCACGCCGGCATCATGCAACGCGGCAAGCATCAGGCTCATCTGGGTGCCGCCGTTGCGGGCCAGGGCCAGCAGATGCTGCGCCTGGGCTTTGTCGCTCTGGGCGCGCAAGGAAATGGCCGCAAAGTTCTGCACCTGCCAGATCAGGTTGCGGCGGGCATTCTGGGCGTCCTGTTGCTGGGCCGGATCGGTGTTGAGCGCTTCGCGCAGATGCAGGCCGAGCGAGCGGGCCAGGGGGCTGGAGCCCCATTCCAGCAACTGGCCCAGTTTCAGGCAGTCGTTCTTGATGCCGTCGTCCTTGGCTGCCTTGGCTTCGCAGAAACTGGCGGTGTCGCGCAGCGCCGGCTGCGGCATGCCGGCGGCGCTGCCGAAGGCGACCAATACCTGCACGCCGTAAGGGCCGGCGTCGGCGTCCGGATCGATGGTCGCGCTGGGCGGCGGCAGCAGCGCGGTGCCGTTGGCCAGCGCTTTCAGCGCCACGCCGCTGTAGTCGTCATACAGCTTGGCGGACGCGGCCTTGGCCAGGTCCTGGCGGGCAGCGTCGTTTTTTAGGCCATTGGCATCCTGGCTCAGCTTCACCAGCCACACGGCGGCGTTGTCCGGCGCCTGTTGCACCAGTTGCGCCACGGCATTGCCATTGGGGCAGGCATGTGCGTTCGGATCGCAGTCGGCCAGGCGCGCCCAGTTCACGGCAGGGCCGGCGCCGTCGACGCGGGCGGCGCGTTCGATCAGGGCGTGGAAGGTGTTGGGCTTGCCGGGATTCGGCAGCGGGCGCGCCAGCAGGGCCGCTGCCAGCAGGCGGTCCGCATCGCCGCTGGGGGCCAATACGCTGATCAGGTCGTTCTGGAATGCGAGCAGCGCTTTTTCCCGAGGCTCTGCCGCGCCGGCGGCGCCAGGGGCGGGCTGCTGCTTGGCGGTTACCGCCGTCGTGCCGAGGGCACAGGCCAGAGTGAGGGCAACAAGGCGCCATCCACGCATGGGAACTCCATGGGTCATAAAAGGGACGAGCATAGCCGGACGGGATTGAGGGACTTCTGAACAGGAACGTTCTTCGATTTTTCCGCTGAACGCGACGCCTTGGGCATGCCGCGCCGGCTCCTGTAGCATGCAGACCGCTGCCCACGCGGAACACAGGAGAATGCTGTGGAGTCGTTTTCGATGCTTGCCCAGGCGAATGCCGCCCCCTGGTTCGTGGGGTGGGGCACGCTGGCCTTGATCAATGCCGGCCTGGCGCAAGGCAAGAATCGCAGCGGACTGCTGTGGTTTCTGCTGTCGCTGTTGTTGGGTCCGTTCGCGACGCTGGTGATCGTGTTGCTGCCGAAGGTGCGCAGCCGGATCTTTTGAGTGCGTCGGGGGCCGGGAATCGTAAATCCGTAATCGCAAGAGCGCGTCGCATCAAGGTTCTTGCGATTTACGATTGCCGATCTACGATTTCCGGCTCTTCAGTTATTCCCCCAGCGCCTCGCGCATGAATTCCGGCAACGCCAGCGCGCCCTTGTGCACGTCGGCGTTGTAGTAGCGGGTGCTGAAGTTCTTGCTGAGCGCGCCGCGCTCGCGGAAGCCGGCCAGGTCGCCGCCCTTGCGCGCCATGGTGCAGCTCCACCAGCCGGTGGGGTAGCACGGCTGCGGGAACGGCAGCGTCTTCACGGCGCTGAAGCCGGCCGTGCGCATGGCGGCGCGCATCGACTTGATCAGCTCCAGGTGCGCCAGCGGCGATTCGCTCTGCTGCACCAGGATGCCGCCGTGGCGCAGCGCCTTGTGGCAGCTGGTGTAGAACGCGGCGTTGAACAGGCCTTCGGCCGGGCCGACCGGGTCGGTGGAATCGACGATGATCAGGTCCAGCGATTCGGGCTCCGCCTCGGCCATGTACTTGATGCCGTCGATGAAGAGCAGCTCGGCGCGCGGATCGTGGTTGGACTCGCACAGCTCCGGGAAGTACTGCTCGGCCAGGCGCGTGACGCGCTCGTCGATTTCCACCTGGGCCGCGTGCTCGACTTCTTCATGCTTGAGCACTTCGCGCAGCGTGCCGCAATCGCCTCCGCCGATGATCACCACGCGCTTGGCGCGCGCATGGGTGAACAGCGCCGGGTGGGTCATCATCTCGTGGTAGAGGAAGTTGTCGCGGCTGGTGAGCATGACGCAGCCGTCGATCACCATCAGGTTGCCCCAGTCCGTAGTCTGGTAGATCTCGATGGTCTGGAACGGGGTTTTCTCCGCATGCAGCAGCTTTTCAACGCGATAACCGATGGAGGAGCCGGAAGCCTGGTGTGCTTCGGTGAACCAGCTGGGCTGCGACATGACGGACAGATCCTTGGAGCTCGGGTTAAAGGAAAGTAATTGTAGCGGCAACGGTTGGAGTCGTGCCGCAGCAGCTCCGGCGCTCCCCGGCTTTTGCCACGAGAAACAAAAAGCTGACCTCAAATTGTCGCAGCCGGCCGTTACAATACGCGACCGGCCGCCATGGGCGGCCATCAGGCTCTTCCGGCCCCGCGGCGTGTGAGGCTTCCGGCTGGGGAGCTTTGTGTTCGTCAAGGCTCCGCCGCTGCGACGACGACATCCTCCCAATCAGGAGATACCGTCACATGGCGAACGCCTGGAATATCGATGCTGCCCGTCATACCTACGCCGTGCCCTACTGGGGCGATGGCTACGTCGACGTCAACGACGCCGGCCACATCGTGATCCGTCCGCATGGCCCGAGCGGCCCCGGCTTTTCCCTTCCCGACATCGTCGAGCGTGCCCGCGCCGAAGGCTTGCGCCTGCCCTTGCTGGTGCGCTTCCCGGACATCCTGGCCGACCGCCTGGCGCGCTTGCAGGGCGCGTTCGCCAAGGCGATCGACGCGTGGCATTACGCGGGCGGCTACACCGCCGTCTATCCGATCAAGGTGAACCAGCAGCGCGGCGTGGTGGCCGAACTGGTGGCGGCCGGCACGCATGGCTTTGGCCTGGAGGCTGGCTCCAAGCCGGAACTGATGGCGGTGCTGGCGATGGCGCGGCCAGGCTCCATCGTGATCTGCAATGGCTATAAGGACCGCGAATACGTTCGCCTGGCGCTGATCGGGCGCAAGCTCGGCCTGCGCATCCATATCGTGATCGAAAAGTTGTCCGAGCTCGACCATGTGATCAGCGAAGCGAACGCCTTGAACGTGGAGCCGCTGCTCGGCGTGCGCGTGCGCCTGGCGTCCATCGGCGCGGGCAAATGGCAGAACACCGGTGGCGACAAGGGCAAGTTCGGCCTGTCGCCAGCGCAGGTATTGGAACTGGTGGCGCGCCTCGACCAGGCGGGCCTCAAGCACACCTTGAAGCTGCAGCACTTCCACATGGGCTCGCAGATTTCCAACGTGCGCGACATCGCCAACGGCATGCGCGAAGCCACGCGCTATTTCGTGGAACTCACGCAGATGGGCGTGCCGCTGGACATCGTCGACGTGGGCGGCGGCCTGGGCGTGGATTACGAAGGCTCGCGCTCGCGCAGCCACAACTCGATCAATTATTCGATCGAACAATATGCGGCGACGATCGTGCAGTCGCTGGCCGAAGCGGTCGAAGCCGAAGGTCTGCAGGCGCCGCACATCATTACCGAGGCGGGGCGCGCCATGACCGCCCATCACGCCGTGATGGTGGTGAACGTCAGCGAAGTGGAAGCGGTGCCCGCCGGCAGCTTGCCGCCGCCAGATGGCGATGAGCCGGCCGTGCTTCGCCACTTGCGCGAGGTGCACGAGGAACTGGATACGCGCCCGCCGCTGGAGCTTTTCCACGAAGCCCAGCACCACGTGCAGGAAGGCCAGACGCTGTATGCATTGGGCCAGCTTTCGCTGGCGGCGCGCGCGCGGCTGGACGAGCTTTACTACGCCATCGCCAATGCGGTGCGCGCGCGCCTGCTGCCGGCCGAGCGTGCGCATCGCCAGGCGCTGGACGAATTGGATGAAAAGCTGGTCGACAAATACTTCGTCAACTTCTCCGTATTTGAATCCGTGCCCGACGTATGGGCGATCGACCAGATCTTTCCGATTGCCCCGATCGCACGCTTGCACGAGCAGCCGACGCGCCGCGGCGTGCTGGTGGACCTGACCTGCGATTCGGACGGCCGCATCGACCATTACGTGGATGCCGAAGGCGTGGACGTCAGCCTTCCGCTTCACGCCTTGAACGAGGGCGAGCCGTACCGCCTCGGCATCTTCATGGTGGGCGCCTATCAGGAAACCCTGGGCGACATCCACAACCTGTTCGGTGACACCGACGCGGTGAACGTGCGCGTGGATGGTGGCCATTACGTGTTCGCGCACAAGCGGCGCGGGGATACCACCGACCTGATGCTGGACTACGTCGGCTACGATCTGGAGGCCTTGCGCCGCAGTTACCGTGAACGGATTTCCGCCGCCGGCATCCAGGGCGAGCAGGCGGAAGGCCTGTTTGTAACATTGAATGAAGGTTTGACCGGCTATACCTACCTCTCCGAGGGCATGCGTTAGCGATAGCCTCAGGGATGTTTCGGCGAAGCGTCGAAACATCCTGCGGCAGGCCGATGTGCTGCCCCGCCTTTTTCATTCATCCGAAGGAGTGGCACATGGCAAGTCTCGACGGCAAGGTTGCATTGATCACGGGCGCCGCCAGCGGCCTGGGCAAGGCTATCGCCGAGCTATATGCGAAGAACGGTGCGGCGGTGGCGATCGCCGACATCAATCAGCAGGCCGCGGATGCGGCGGCGGCGGAGATCAAGGCGGCCGGCGGCAAGGCCATCGGCATCGCCATGGACGTCACCAACGAAGACGCGGTGAACGCAGGCACCGACAAGACGGTGGAAGCCTTCGGCAGCCTGGACGTGTTGATTTCCAACGCGGGCGTGCAGATCATCAACCCCATCGACCAGTTCGCGTTTGCAGACTGGAAGAAGATGCTGGCGATCCATCTCGACGGCGGCTTCCTTACCACCAAGGCCGCGCTCAAGTACATGTACAAGGACAATCGCGGCGGCACGGTGATCTACATGGGCTCGGTGCATTCGCACGAAGCCTCGAAGCTGAAATCGGCATACGTCACCGCCAAGCATGGCCTGCTCGGCCTTGCGCGCACGCTGGCGAAAGAAGGTGCGGCGCATAACGTGCGCTCGCACGTGATCTGCCCCGGTTTCGTGCGCACGCCGCTGGTGGAAAAGCAGATTCCCGAGCAGGCCAAGGAACTGGGCATCACCGAGGACGAAGTGATCAAGAACGTGATGCTGAAGGACACGGTGGATGGCGTATTCACCACGGTCGAAGACATCGCGCAGACGGCGCTGTTCCTGGCGGCGTTCCCGAGTGCGGCGCTGACCGGGCAGAGCTTGGTGGTGAGCCACGGTTGGTACATGCAGTAATCCGCTTTGCTTCAGTGGTACCTCGCCGTCACCCCGGCGAACGCCGGGGCCCAGCGCCTCTGAGGCGCCTCAAAGTCACTGGATCCCGGCGTTCGCCGGGATGACGAGCAAAGAGGGACTGGATGCAAGCGCACAGGCATTACTCAACAAGGAATTCAAAATGAAAATCGCCGACGTCAAAGCCAACGCGTTCGCCATGCCGCTGACCAGCCCGGCCTTCCCCAAGGGCCCGTACCGCTTCGTCAACCGCGAATTCCTGGTCATCACCTACCGCACCGATATGGACGCGTTGCGCGCCGTGGTGCCGGAGCCGCTGGAAATCATCGAGCCGGTAGTGAAGTACGAATTCATCCGCATGCCCGATTCCACCGGCTTCGGCGATTACACCGAATCGGGCCAGGTGATACCGGTGAGCTTCCGCGGCGAGCGCGGCGGCTACGTGCATGCGATGTATCTCAACGATCACCCGCCGATCGCCGGTGGCCGCGAGTTGTGGGGTTTTCCAAAGAAACTGGCCACACCCATTTTGGAAACGGAAATCGATACGCTGGTCGGCACGCTCGATTACGGCAAGGTGCGCGTGGCCAAGGCCACCATGGGCTTCAAGCATCGGGCGGCGGATGCGGATGCGATTCTCGCCGGCCTCGCCGCGCCGAACTTCTTGTTGAAGATCATTCCGCACGTCGACGGCACGCCGCGTATCTGCGAGCTGGTGCGCTATTACACGAGCAACGTCACGCTGAAAGGCGCCTGGACCGGCCCCGCGTCGCTGGAGCTGCATCCGCATGCGCTGGCCCCGGTGGCCGACCTGCCGGTGCTGAAAGTGGAATCGGCCGTGCATTACATCACCGACCTCACGCTCGACCTGGGCACGGTGGTCTACGACTATCTCGCTGAAGAAGCGCACACAGGAAAGACTTATGGACGCGAAGAAGAAGACCTCGTCCAAGGCTGAGGCAGCCGCCCAACATCCGGCCCAGGATGCCTACAAGGTCACGGCACTGGTGCTGCAGGGCGGCGGCGCGCTGGGCGCGTATCAGGCGGGCGTGTACCAGGCGATGGCCGAAGCCGGGTTGCATCCGAACTGGATCGCCGGCATCTCCATCGGCGCCTTGAACGCCGCCATTATCGCGGGCAATGCACCGGAACGCCGCGTCGAACGCTTGACCGAATTCTGGGAAGGCATCTGCAAGTCGGCGCTGTGGCCGAGCTCCCCGGGTTATCCGTGGGTCGAAGGCATGAGCATGCCGCCGATCGTGCGCGAGGGCGTCAACATGTTTGCCGCGTGGCGGGCGATCATGGAAGGGCAGTATGGCTTTTTCAAGCCACGCATGCCGCCGCCGGTCCTGCAGTGGCACGGCACGCCGGCCACCACCAGCTGGTATGACACGGCGCCGTTGCGCGAAACCCTGGAACGGCTGGCCGATTTCGATCGCATCAACCACCCCAGCTGCGTGCGCGTATCGGTGGGCGCGGTGAATGTGCGCACCGGCAATTTCGCCTATTTCGACAATCGCCATGACACGCTGCGGCCCGAGCATTTCATGGCGTCGGGCGCACTGCCGCCGGGATTTCCCGCGGTGGAAATCGATGGCGAGTACTACTGGGACGGCGGCATGGTTTCCAACACGCCGCTGTACAAGGTGCTGACCGAGCGGCCGCATCGCGATGCGCTGATCTTCCAGGTCGACCTGTGGAGCGCGGTCGGCGCCTTGCCGCGCGACATGGGTGGCGTGGCCGAACGTGCGAAAGACATCCAGTATTCCAGCCGCACGCGCCTGGTCACCGAATACATGCACCAGACGCGCGAGCAGCAACGCTTCCTGCATGAGTTGATGGAACTGATCCCCGAGGACAAGCGCGACACGCCGGCCTATCGGCGCGCCGAACGCTACGCCAATGGGGCGCTGACCAACCTGATCCACCTGATCTATCGCGACAAGCCGTACGAAGGGCACTACAAGGACTACGAGTTCAGCGCGGCGACCATGCACGAGCACTGGCAAAGCGGCCTGGCGGACATGCGCCATACGCTGACCCATCCGCACTGGCTGGAGCCGCCGTCGGCGGAAAATCCTTTCGTGACACATGACGTCCATCGTGGCTGAATAGGGGTTTCCTTAAGCGGACCCGTTCAACATGGCGCATAGCGAAGGCGGACAAGCTTCCGCCATGGAACGGTTCTTCGGCATCCGCGCTGCGGATTCCAGCACCCGGGTCGAGGTGCTGGCCGGCATCACCACGTTTCTCACGTCGATGTACATCATCGTGGTCAATCCCGCGGTGCTGGCGCATGGTGGGGTGCCGTTCTCGGCAGGGCTGACGGCCACCGTGCTGGTGAGCTTCTTCGGCAGCTGTGCGATGGGCTTGTACGCACGCAATCCGGTGCTGGTTGCGCCGGGCATGGGCATGAATGCGCTGTTCGCCTTCGTGATGGTGCATGGCGGTGGCATGTCCTGGCAGACGGCGCTGGGTTGTGTGTTCTGGTCGGGCGTGATCTTCGCGCTGCTGGCGCTGTTCAACGTGCGCAAGCTGGTGGTGGATGCCATTCCGGAAAACCTGCGCCACGCCGTGTCGTGCGGCATCGGCTTGTTTATCAGCCTGATCGGCCTGGTCAACGCCAAGTTCATCGTGGGCGACCCGGTGACCTTGGTGCATTCGGCGAAGCTCAATCCGGTGCTGCTGACTTTTCTCGCCGGGCTGGCGGTGACGATCTTTTTGGTGGCACGGCGCATCAAGGGCGCGCTGATGCTCGGCATCGTGCTGACCACGGTGCTGGCGATGCCGATCGGGCGCTGGTGGGGCGACGGCAGTGCTTATGGCGGCGCGGCGACCTTGGTGAACTGGCAGGGCTTTTTCGCGTTGCCGGATTTTTCCGCGATCGGCCAGCTCGATTTGCTGGGATCGCTGAAGCTGGCGTACTGGCCTTTCATCTTCGTCATGCTGTTCACCTCGTTCTTCGATGCCTTGTCCACCTTCATGGCGGTGTCGGATGCGGGCAACCTGCTGGACGAGAACGGCGATCCGCGCAACATCCACCAGTCGATGCGGGTGGATGCGTTTTCAGCTTTGGTATCGGCGCCGCTGGGCACGAGTCCGGCCAATGCGTTCATCGAGTCGGCGGCGGGCATTTCGCAGGGCGGGCGTACCGGCCTGGTCGCCGTGGTGGCGGGGCTGTGCTTTCTGCCGTTTCTGTTTCTCTCGCCGCTGCTTTCGCTGGTGCCCGCCATTGCGACGGCGCCCGCGTTGATCCTGGTTGGCGTGTTCATGATCGGAGCGATCACGCGCATCGAATGGCAGCGGTTTGACGAAGCGGTGCCGGCCTTCGTCGCGATCCTGCTGATTCCACTGACGTATTCGATTACCGACGGCGTGGCTTATGGCTTCCTTTCCTATGTGCTGATCAAGCTCGCCACCGGCAGGGCGCGTGACGTGAAGCCGGCCATGTGGGTCATCGCGGCATTGGCTGTGCTTCTGCTGGCGCATCTTTGAGCGTGCACTTGGTAGTGCCCTGCCGCGTTCTTCATACTTGACGGCCTGCAACCGATCGACCTCCTCCAGCAAGGATTACGTATGACTCTCAAGGCAGCATTCATCGGTCTGGGCGCCATGGGCGAACCGATGGCCGGACATCTGCAGCAGCATGGCCTGCTGCACGCGGTAGCCAACCGCACGCATGCCAAGGCCGAAGCGCTTGCGCGCACATGGGGCGTCAGCGCGCCTGCGCTGGAGGAGCTGGCCACGCAGTGCGAGGTGATCGCGCTGTGCGTCACGGCCGACGCCGATGTGCTGAACACCGTGGATGCGCTTGCAGCGCACGTAAAGCCCGGCACGATCGTGATCGATCATTCCACCGTTGCGCCCGATACCGCCAAGCAAGCGGCGGCGCGTCTCGCCGCGGTGCACGCGCATTTCCTGGATGCGCCGGTGTCCGGCGGCGTGGAAGGCGCCAAGAACGGCAAGCTGTCGATCATGGTGGGCGGCGATGCCGCAGTGCTCGAACGTGCGAAGCCGGTATTGGAAGCGTATGCCTTGCGCATCACGCATCTGGGCGACGTCGGCGCGGGCCAGGCCACCAAGGCGGTGAACCAGGTACTGGTGGCGGGCATTGCGCAAGCGGTGTGCGAAGGGCTGGCGATGGGCGAGGCCTTGGGTCTCGATCCGGAACGCCTGATTCCCACGCTGGGAGCGGGCGCCGCGGGCAACTGGTTCCTGGAGAAGCGCGGCGCGACGATGTTGAAGAACCAGTTCAGCGTGGGCTTCAAGCTTGCGCTGCTGCACAAGGACCTGGGCATCGTGCGTGGGATCGCCGAGAAGGCGGGTACGTCACGCGTGGTGATCGAGCAGTCGCTGGCCGACTATGCCGAGCTGATGCGGCAGGGGCATGGCGACGATGATATTTCCGGGTTGATCCGTTTGAAGCGCCAGCACGCCTAAGGGCGCTTCTACAAGTTGCCCACTGCTCGTCTAACAGCATGGCAAGTCGGTACAACTCGATACTCACCAGGATGCGCTCCCTCCCCTGCAAGCAGGGGAGGGAGCCGTTTGTCGCAGGCCGAAATAAACGGATCGTAGGCGCTCGTTTTGAGCGTAAATGACAAGGGCGCCTTTTGGCGCCCTCGTTCGCTCCGCATGGGAATGCGCCTCAGCCGCCGGCCTTCAACGCAATCGCCGAAATGCCCGCCGCCGACAAGCGTTGCTTCGCCGATTCGAGGTCCGTCGCCGAATGGAACGGTCCCAGGCGTACGCGATGGTACGTCTGGCCGCCGACGTTCACCGACTGCACGTTGGCGACAAAGCCTTGCAGCGCGAGCTTCGCCTTCAAGGTTTCCGCATCGGCAGCGCTGGGAAACGCACCGACCTGCAGCAGAAAACCGCTGGGGCCGTTCGAAGGCGGCGGCGCCACGGCCGAAGCCGGCGCGGCCGTGATGTTCTGGGTGACTGCCGTTGGTGCGTTGGGCGGCAGCTTGGGCGCTGCGGCTGCGGCAGCCTGGGCCTGTTCCTGCTGCTGTTGTTGCTTCTGTCGCGCTTGCTGCTCTGCCTTGGCCTGCGCGCTGATTTCCGAATCCGGAATGCGCACTTCTTTTTCCGACAGCACGGAGTAGAAGTCGTACTGCGGCTTCTTGGGCGCGGTGTTGCTGCTGGCGGGCGTCAGGCCTTCGTCGCTGCCGGGTTGCGCGGTGGCTTCCGGGTTGGGTTGCGGGCCTTTGGGCGTCATCGGCACCAGCGAGTGGCGCATCAGCACCACGACCACCAGGCCGCCGATCAGGATGCCAACCAGAATGCCGGCCCAGGCCGGAAACCCGCCGCTGTTGTTGCGAACGGCCTGGCGGCCTTTGCCCTTGCGTGTTGCCATTTACATCTTCTCCGGGGCGCTGAGACCCAGCAAATCCAAACCGTTGCGTATCACCTGGCGGGTGGCGACGGCGAGCGTGATGCGCGCGTTGCGCAGCTCGGCGTCGTCCACGATCCACTTGTGCTCGTGATAGTAGCTGTGTAGCGCGCCAGCGAGTTCGCGCAGATATTGGGCGATCAGGTGCGGTTCCAGATTGTTGGCCGCGGCTTCCACCACTTCGGGATAGCGTGACAGCTCGGTCAGCAGGATCTGCTCGTGTTCCGTGTCCAGCCGGGTCATGCTGGCGATGCCGGCCTGCGTGTCCACCGGCGGCAGGCCGCGTTCGGCCAGCTCTTCCAGCACGCGGCAGACGCGGGCGTGGGCGTACTGGATGTAGTAGACCGGGTTGTCGTTGCTTTGCGAGCGGGCGAGGTCGATGTCGAACACCAGTTGCGAGTCGGCCTTGCGCGCAATCAAGAAATAGCGCGTGGCGTCACGCCCGGTTTCGTCGATCAGATCGCGCAGGGTGACGTAGCTGCCGGCGCGCTTGGAGATCTTCACTTCCTCGCCGCCGCGCATCACCGTCACCATCTGGTGCAGCACGTATTCCGGCCAGCCTTTGGGAATGCCGCAGTCCAAGGCCTGCAGGCCGGCGCGCACACGGGCGAGGCTGCCGTGATGATCCGAACCCAGTTCGGTGATCGCGCGTTCGTAGCCGCGCAGCCATTTGCTGCGGTGATAGGCCACGTCCGGCAGGAAATAGGTGTAGCTGCCGTCGGACTTGCGCATCACGCGGTCCTTGTCGTCACCGAAATCGGTGGTGCGCAGCCATAGCGCGCCGCCCTCTTCGTAGGTGTGGCCGTGGGCGACCAGCTCGCGCACGGTTTCCTCCACCTTGCCGTCGGTGTAGAGCGAGGACTCCAGGAAATACACGTCGAAGCCGACGCCGAAGGCCTGCAGGTCCAGGTCCTGTTCGCGACGCAGTGCGGCGACGGCGAAGTGGCGGATCGCGTCGAGATCGTCCGGATCTTTGGCGCCGGTCACCGCATGGCCATCGGCGATGACCGTTTCGCCGTCCAGGTAGGCACGCGCCACGTCGGCGATGTAGTCGCCGCGGTAACCGTCTTCCGGCCAGCCGGGGTCGCCCGGGGCAATACCGCGCGCGCGCGCCTGCACGGAGATCGCCAGGTTCTGGATCTGCACGCCGGCGTCGTTGTAGTAGAACTCGCGCTTGACGTTCCAGCCGGTGGCCTCGAGCAGGCGGCTCAGGCAGTCGCCGATGGCGGCTGCGCGGCCATGGCCGACGTGCAGCGGTCCGGTTGGATTGGCCGACACGAACTCCACGCCCACCGTGTGCCCGGCGCCGTGCCTGTTGCGGCCGTAGGTGGGACCTTCGGAAAGAATGCGTCCCGCCTCGGCGTGGTAAGCCGTGGCCGCCAGGAAGAAATTGATGAAGCCGGGGCCGGCTATCTCCACCTTGGCAACCAAGGCATTGGCGGGCAGGGCGGCGACCAGTTTCTCGGCCAGCTCGCGCGGCTTGGCCCGCGCCGGCCTGGCCAGCAGCATGGCCGCGTTGGTGGCGAAATCGCCGTGTTCGCGGCTGCGGGCTCGCTCGATCACGAAGGTGGGCAGGTCAAGGTCGGCGGGCAGCACGCCTTCGCCTTGCAGGGTCCGGATAGCCGAATGGACCAGTTCGCGCAGCGCTTCTTTCACGGGAGGGGATCGTTCGGGAATGGAACCGCGCATCGTAACAGACCGCCGCGCCGGGCTCTGCCTTGCCGGGGATGTCAGCCGCGCCCCTGCAAGGCTGCTGCAGCGCAGTGGATCAAGCTGTGGATAAGTCTGTGGGGAAAGTGAAGGCGCCGTATTCAAGATGGCGTGAAAGCGCGTCCGCAACCACACTGTCATGCAGATTAGTTTTATAAAACAATGGATTAAATTGTGAACTTGATGTGCTTTTCGGTGATATGACGCTAAGTGGGCTTTGGACCGCTGTGTGCATAAGTCTTGCCAGCCACTGTCGGCCTGGCTTGCTGGGGGAACCTTGCGGGGCGTTGACCGACGATGTCATACGCCGGTCATGACGCGTCGCGACAATACCTGGGTATCTCCGGCGTCTCCCCCGTCGGCTCGATACGGGATCGCCGCATTCCCTCATACCCTCCCCTCAATGCGGCTCCCGGCGCGCACCCTCCCGGTCGCGCCGTTTTTTTTTGCGCGTCGTTCAGAGCAGGCCGCGGGCGGCCATGGAAACCGGTTCGGCGTGGCCGATAACCAGGTGATCCAGCACGCGCACGCCGATCAGCCGGAGCGCCTGGCCCAGCTCCCGCGTGATGGCCTGGTCGGCGGCGCTGGGCTCGGCCACGCCGCTGGGATGGTTGTGGGCGAAGATCACCGCTGCGGCATTGTGCTTCAGGCAAGCCCGGACCACTTCGCGGGGATGCACGCTGGCGCCATCCACCGTGCCGCGGAACAGTTCTTCACAGGCAAGCACGCGGTGGCGGTTGTCCAGATACAGGCAGGCGAACACCTCGTAGGGCAGATGCCGCAGACGCGCACTCAGGTAATCGCCGCTTTCGCGCGGGTTGGCCAGCGAGGGCCGATCGGCAAGTTGCTCGGCCAGGCTGCGCCGCGCCAGTTCGAGGGCGGCGGCCAGCCGCGCGCGCTTGGCCGGGCCGAGCCCGACGACGCGCAGTTCGCCATCCTGGCGGCTGAGCAGGGCATTCAGGCCGCCGGCCTGCATCAGCAGTTCGCGCCCCAGTGCGATGGCGTCCTTGCCACGCACGCCGCTGCCAAGCAGCACGGCGAGCAGCTCCGCATCGGAGAGCGAAGCGCTGCCGTGTGCCAATAATTTCTCGCGCGGCCGCTCGGTCTCGGGCCAGTGTCGGATGCTCATGTGACCAGCATCCCGTTCGAGGCGCTCTGCGGACAGCAGTTGGCGTATGTGAATCCGGTAAGCTAGCCGTCTATTTGAGCGTCGGGTCCGTCTTACACCATGAGTCTTGCTGAGCGCCGCATCGTCTTGGGAGTGTCGGGCGGCATTGCCGCCTACAAGTCCTGCGAGCTGGTCCGCCGTCTGCGCGACCTCGGCGCGCACGTGCGCGTGGTGATGACGGAAAACGCGACGCGTTTCGTCACGCCCACGACCTTCCAGGCGCTGTCCGGCGAGCCGGTCCGCGTGAGCCTGTGGGACGAATCCGCCGAAGCGGCGATGGGCCACATCGAACTGGCGCGCTGGGCCGAGCGCGTGCTGATCGCGCCGGCCAGCGCGGACCTGATCGCCCGCCTCGCCCACGGCCATGCCGACGATCTGCTGACCACCCTGTGCCTGGCCACGGCGGCACCGGTGTATGTGGCGCCGGCGATGAACCAGCAGATGTGGGCGCACGCGGCGGTGCAGGCCAATGTCGCGATCTTGCGCACGCGTGGCGTGCATATCCTGGGGCCGGCCTCCGGCGACCAGGCCTGCGGCGAAATCGGATCGGGCCGCATGCTGGAGCCGCGTGAATTGCGGGCGGCGATGGTCGCGTCCTTTGCCGAGCAGGTGCTGCGCGGCAAGCGCGTGGTGGTCAGCGCTGGCCCCACCTACGAAGACATCGATCCGGTGCGCTTCATCGGCAACCGCAGTTCGGGCCGCATGGGTTTCGCCGTCGCCGAGGCAGCGGCGCGTGCCGGCGCGCAGGTCACGCTGGTGGCCGGCCCGGTCAGCATGGCCACTCCGTTCGGTGTTGCCCGGCGCATCGACGTGCGCAGCGCGGCGCAGATGCATGCGGCCGTGACGGAAGCGGCGCTCGATGCGGACATCTACATCGGCTCGGCCGCGGTCGGCGACTATCGCCCGAACTGCGTGGCCGAGCACAAGCTGAAGAAGCACGACGGCGCGGCCCTCACGCTGCAGCTGGCAGAGAACCCGGACATCCTCGCCAGCCTATCGGCCAAGCAACCGCATCCGTTCCTGGTGGGCTTTGCCGCCGAAACGCAGAACGTGGAGACCTATGCGCGCGACAAACTTCAACGCAAAGGCCTGGACATGATCGCCGCCAACCAGGTTGGCGAAGGTCTCGGCTTCGAAACGGCCGACAACGCCATCACGCTCTATTGGGCCGACGGCGCGCGCGAACTGCCGCGCGCCGACAAGGCGGCGATCGCCCACCAGCTCATCGAATGCATCGCCGACCGCTACAAGGCGGCGCGCGGATGATCGACGTCGAGCTGAAGATTCTCGATCCTCGCCTGGGCGACAGCATTCCGCTGCCGCAGGCGGCCACGGTCGGCAGCGCGGGCATGGACCTGCGCGCCGCGCTGGAAGAGCCGCTTACCCTGGCGCCGGGCGAAAGCGCACTAGTGCCCAGCGGCATGGCCATCCATATTGGCGACCCGGGCTGGTGCGCGCTGATCGTGCCGCGCTCCGGACTTGGCCATAAGCATGGCTTGGTGATGGGCAACCTGGTCGGCGTGATCGATGCCGATTACCAGGGGCCGCTGATGATCTCCTGCTGGAATCGCGGCACGCAGCCTTACACCATTGCGGTGGGCGAGCGCATCGCGCAATTGCTGCTGGTGCCGGTAGGGCAGGCACGGCTGAAAATCGTTGAATCGTTTGCGCCTTCGGAACGGGGCGAGGGCGGATTCGGTTCAACCGGAAAACATTGAGTCACGAGGGCGGGGCATGGCGATGAACGGCGCACGAGCGCGTTTGCCGGGTGTGCAGTGGGGACGATTACTGATGTTGGCGGCCGGCACCTTGATGCTGGCGCTGGCCGTGTTCTGCGCGTGGCAGACCTGGCTGATCGCCAACCAGAACGGCGCCGTGGAGCGCGTGCATGCCGCGCAGGACCGGGCAGTGCAGGCCTTGAAGGAGGAAATCGCCAAGCAGCACGACATGGTGAACCAGGCGGTTGCGGGAATCGACTTGAGCGGTTTGCCGGGCAGCGCGCAGCAAGTGGTCGCAGCCTTGAAGCAACGCCTGCCGCAAGCCTTGAACATCGAGCTGTACAGCGCCGGCCTGGACGAAGTGCTGCACGTGAACTATCGCGACTTTGGCTACGCGAAGGCCGCCCAGCTGATGACTGCGCCGGATGCCGAGGGTGCGCCGCCGATGGAAGCCATGCTCAAGGGTTTGGGCGATCGCCGGCTGACCGTGGTGGAGCCGCTGGGCTCCGCGCAAAAACCGCTGGCCTGGGCCTGGATCGAGCTGCCGTTCGCCCCGGTGGCCGATCGGTTTGAGGCGATACCGGTGCGCGATGGTCGGCTGCGGCTGCAGCAGAGCACCGACCGCGGCGACAACCTCGAACTGATGGCGCATGGCAGTACGGGTTCGGCCGATGTCGAACCGGTCGGCAAGCCGGTCGACGGCAGCACGTTCAATGTCGTGGCGGTGTTGCCGGGCGCGTACATCGTGCTGCCGTCCACCTGGCCATTCGCCGCCTTTCTTACGTTGTTGAGCCTGGCCGGTGGTGCTGCGTTATTCTGGTTGTTTGCGCGCGTCGGCAAACCGCCCCGTGCGCGTGTTGAGGAACCCACGTTGTCCGACGTCATCGAAGCCGAATCACCGGCCCGGCCCGAACCAATCAGGCCCACGCCCGCCGCCGTCAGCCGGCCTGCACCGGCGCCCGCTCCCGAGGCCGTGAACGTGGACCCGACGATCTTCCGCGCGTACGACGTGCGCGGCGTAGTCGGCAAAAGCCTGACGCCGGCAGTGGCCAAGCTGCTTGGCCAGTCGATCGGTACGGTGATGCGCGAGAAAGGCCTGCGCGAAATCGTGGTGGGTCGCGATGGCCGCCTTTCCGGTCCGGAGATGGCCGGAGCCTTGGCCGATGGCTTGCGCCTGGCCGGCATCGATGTGATCGACGTCGGCGCGGTGCCGACGCCAGTGGTGTACTACGCCACCTATCGCTACAACACCGGTTGCGGTGTCGCCGTTACCGGCAGTCATAATCCGCCGGACTACAACGGCTTCAAGATCGTGGTGGGCGGCGAAACGCTGTCCGAAGGCGCCATCCAGGATCTTTATCAGCGCATCGTCACCGGCGCGCTCGAATCCGATGGTGGCGGCAACCTGCGCCTGGTCGACGTCGCGGCCGATTACATCGAGCGCATCACCTCCGACGTACAGACCGAGCGCCCGCTGAAGATCGTGGTCGATTGCGGCAACGGCATTCCGGGCGCGGTGGCGCCGCAGGTGCTGGAGGGCATCGGCTGCGAAGTGATTCCGTTGTACTGCGAGGTCGACGGCCATTTTCCCAACCATCATCCCGATCCCTCCGATCCGCACAATCTGGAAGACCTGATTCTCTCGGTGAAGCAGACCGGCGCGGACCTGGGCCTGGCCTTCGACGGCGACGGCGATCGCCTGGGCGTGGTCACGCGCGGCGGCGAGATCATCTTCCCCGACCGTACGCTGATGCTGTTTGCACGCGACGTGCTGTCCCGCCACCCCGGCGCCACGATCATCTACGACGTGAAGTGCACCGGCCACCTCAGGGGCCAGATCCTCGATGCCGGCGGCAGTCCGTTGATGTGGCGCACCGGCCATTCGCTGATCAAGGCCAAGATGCGCGAAACCGGCGCCGAGCTGGCTGGCGAGATGAGCGGACATTTCTTCTTCCAGGAACGCTGGTACGGCTTCGACGACGGCATCTACGCCGCCGCGCGCCTGCTGGAAATCCTGGCCGGCGACCTGGAAGGGCGCACGCCGGAGGAGATTTTCGCCACCTGCCCGAAGGGTGTTTCCACGCCGGAGCTCAAGGTGGAGATGGCCGAGGGCGCGCATTACCGCTTTATCGAGAAATTCCGCGAACAGGCGAATTTCGGCGACGCCACCCTGGTCACCATCGATGGCGTGCGCGCCGATTGGCCGGATGGCTGGGGCTTGGTGCGTCCTTCCAACACCACCCCGATCCTGGTGCTGCGCTTCGACGCGGACAACGAGCAGGCGCTCAAGCGGATCCAGGATACGTTCCGTACGCAGCTGCTGGCGGTGGATGCCACGCTGAAATTGCCGTTCTAGGATCGGCGGGCTGGGAGCAGCCTTTTACCGTGACATGATCGCGTTGATGGAGGTTCCATCGACGCCCTCAGTACCCGCGATCGGCCTTCTCGGCTGCCTTCAGCTCGCGGAAATGCTGCAGCTCCTGCGCCTGCTGTTGCTCGGTCGCATCGCGCTCGGTCTTTTCGCGCTCCAGCAGCGCGTGCTCGTGGGCTACTACGTTGCGTTGGGTGGCGATCTGGTCGGTGAGGAACTTGGGTACCGGTCTTTTCTGGCGCTCTTCGTCGGCGGCGCGATTGAGCAGGTCGGTCAGCGCGGTGTCCTGGCTGTGCAGGTTCACCCGCGTGGTGCTCATCTCCTCGTCCAGATGATCCAGCACCTGCCGTTGCTCCGCCTTCAGAGCGTCTTCGTCGGCGTAGGTGTTGAGCAGCAGGATATCGTTGGATTTCTGTTCGTTGATGGCGCGCTGCTTGGCGGCCGCCTCGGCGGCCTGCTTTTCCGCCGCGGCCCGTTCGGCAGGCGACAGCTGCTTCTGCACGTGCTGCATCACCATGCCGTTGCTGTTGAGCACGTCATAGCCGTACTTGAGCGCGTCCACCGTCAGGCTGTCGCTGTAATGCGGCAGGCCGTTGCCGTCCACCCAGCGGTAGTGGATGCCGCCGGAGCCGGTTTGTTGCGCGGCTGCAGGCCCGGCCAGGCCGAGCAACAGGATGATGGATGCGCTCAGCGCGAGTCGACGCATGGTGCCGGTTCCCCTTTTCGTGGCCCCAGTATAGTCACCGCCTTTGACAGCCTGGATGTCAAAAGTGCGCCAACGTGACTGGGGTCACTGCGCGGTGGGGACATTTCAGGTGCTCAGGTTGCGCACGCCGTACGTTTCGCGATAGGCCAGCATGCGCTGGTGCTCCGCCGCCAGGCCGGGGCGCTCGCCCGCATAGGCCAGCACGTCGCTGAAGCTGGTGATGGCGACCACCGGAATGCCGTAGTCGCGCTGTACTTCCTGGGCGGCGGACAGCTCGCCCTGGCCGCGCTCCTGGCGGTCCAGCGCGATCAGCACGCCGGCCGGGGTGGCGCCCTGCGCGCGGATCAGGCTGAGCGACTCACGCACGGCGGTGCCGGCGGTCATCACGTCGTCCACGATCAGCACGCGGCCTTTCAACGGCGCGCCCACCAGTACGCCGCCCTCGCCGTGATCCTTCGCCTCCTTGCGGTTGTACGCCCAGGGCAGGTCGCGCGCATGCTGGTCGGCCAGTGCGATGGCGGTGGCCGCAGCAAGCGGAATGCCTTTGTAGGCTGGGCCGAACAGCATGTCGACTTCCAGCCCCGAGTTCATCACCGCGGCCGCGTATGCGCGGCCGAGGCGAGCCAGCGCCCCCCCGGAATCGATGCGGCCCATGTTGAAGAAGTAGGGGCTGATGCGCCCGGACTTGAGCGTGAATTCGCCGAAGCGCAAGACGTCGCGTTGCAGGGTAAGTTCGATGAAGTCGCGTTGATAGTCGTGCATGGGCAGGTCAGGCAGGGAGCGGATGCGTCATGGTAGCGCGTCCCTCGCTTTGTGCTCGATTGCTATCATGGCCTGTCCCCACGAGGAACACGCATGCGCATCATCAGCCTGAATGCCAACGGCATCCGCTCCGCCGCGACCAAGGGTGTCTTCGATTGGCTGCGCAAGCAGCGCGCCGATGTCGTCTGCCTGCAGGAAACCAAGTCGCAGGAAGATCAGCTTGCCGACCCGATGTTCCGCCCGGACGGGCATCACTGTTTCTACCGCGACGCCAGCAGCAAGAAGGGCTACAGCGGCGTGGCGATCTACGCCAAGCGCGAGCCGGACCAGGTGCTGACCGAACTGGGCTGGGATGAGTTCGACAACGAAGGGCGCTATATCGAAGCGCGGTTCGGCAAGCTCAGCGTGGTATCGCTCTACGTGCCGTCCGGCTCGTCCGGCGAGGAACGCCAGCAGTTCAAGTTCAAGGCGATGGACTGGCTCACGCCGATCTTCGACAAGTGGCTCAAGAGCGGGCGCGATTACGTGCTCTGCGGCGACTGGAACATCGTGCGCTCGGAGCTGGACATCAAGAACTGGCGCTCCAACCAGAAGAATTCCGGTTGCCTGCCCGAAGAGCGGGCCTGGCTCAACGATCTCGTCGGCAAGCGCGGTTGGGTGGACAGCTTCCGCGCGATCAAGCCCGAGGCGGTGGAATACACCTGGTGGTCCAACCGCGGGCGTGCGCGCGAGAACAACGTGGGGTGGCGCATCGACTATCAGATCGTCACGCCGTCGCTGCAGCAGCGCCTCAAACATTGCTCGATCTATCGAGACGAACGGTTCTCCGATCACGCGCCGTATACCGTCGATTATGCCGACTGAAGGCGGCGCCGCGCACAAGCCCTCCATCTGGAAAGCCTTTTCGCAGCCATCCGCAAGGACGATGTGCCTGCTGGGGTTTTCCTCGGGGCTGCCATTCCTGCTGGTGTCCTACACGTTGTCGTTCTGGTTGAAGCAGAACGGCATCCTGCTGAAGGACATCACGATGATCGCCAGTGCCGGCATGACCTATGCGCTCAAGTTCCTGTGGGCGCCCTTGCTGGACCATTGGCGCTTGCCGCTGTTCACGCGTATGGGGCAGCGGCGCGGATGGTTGCTCATGGCGCAGCTCGGCGTGGTGGCGGGATTGCTGGTCATGGCCGTGCTGACCCCGCATCAGCTGATGCTGTTTGTGCTGGCGACGCTGTTCGTGGCGTTCATGGGCGCCACGCAGGATATCGCGATCGATGCTTACCGCATCGAGATCGCGCCACCGTCGGCACAAGGCGCACTGGTTGCCACCTATTCGCTGGGTTACCGGCTTGGGCTGCTGGTCGCCGGCGCGCTGGCGCTGATCCTGTCCGACCATGTCGCCTGGGCGCACATCTATGTGCTGATGGCGGTGTCGATGGCGATACCGGTCATCACCACGCTGAAAATGCGCGAGCCCGATGTGCGTCGGCTGTCGCCTTCGTCGTGGCGCGAGGCCATGCGCGAAAGCGTGATCGATCCGTTCGCCGACTTCTTCCGGCGTTACCACTGGGCGTTGGCGCTACTGACGCTGTTGTTCATCTTGCTGTTCAAGATCCCCGAGCAAGCGATCATCGGCGGGGTGATGGGGCCGTTCTATCGCGACATGGGCTTCAGCAACACCGAAATAGGCGCAGTCACCAAGATCTACGGCATCTGGATCAGCATTGCCGGTGCGTTTGCGGGGGGCGCGGCGGTAGCGCGCTGGGGTGCATGGCGCAGTCTTGGCGGCTGCATCGTGCTGGGCGCCATCAGCAATTTGCTTTACCTGTTGCTGATTGCCAACAAAGGCCATCTGACGATGCTGACCCTGGCGATCTCCGGGCAAAATTTTTTCGAAGGCATGCTGGGGCCGCCCACCGTGGCTTTCCTTTCCTTGCTGGTGAATCGCCAGCACACGGCCACGCAATATGCGCTGCTGAGTTCACTGGTGAACTTGCCGGGCAAGGTGCTTGGCTTTTTCGCGGGCGGCATCGTGGCCGTGGCCGGCTATGGCGGCTACTTCGTCATTACCGTGTTTTCCGTGTTGCCGTCGATGCTGCTTTTTGCGGCACTGTGGCGCCATTTTGATCCGGTCGCGTCGCGCGCCGAATAGAGAGCTGAAAGCGTTCACACCGGCACTGCGAACTGTTCCACGATTCGCAGTGCCGGCAATTGTCAGCAGCGACACAGTTGGCGACGATCAGCACACAGGGCTGCATGGCAAACGGAGCAACTTCCTATGCCGGATTTGATGATTCGTCACATCGACCGACTGATGGCAGATCGCATCAAGCTGCTGGCCAAGACGCGCCAGTGGTCGATCAACGACGTGGTGCTGCAGGCCTTGCGTCAGGGCCTGGGGGTGTCGGAAGGCAATCTGCTGGCCGAGACCGCGCTCGAGCCGAATGATCTTTCCTTGGGCGCAGGGCACTGGAATGCGACCGAACGTGCCGCGTTCCAGGAGGCCATGCAGGCGCTGGCCATGGCGCGTCCCGAGCAACTTGCGACGGCTTGTCGGGCCAGCGAATTGCTGGAGTGATCAGCGCGTTCCGCGCGGCGCGAGGTGGACGGCGCCCAGGATGCGCGGGCCGCGTGCGCCGGTGACAGCCGGCAGATTGCCCGGCAGGCCCAGCAGGCGCTGGCGGGCAAGCCATGCGAAAGCCGTGGCCTCCAGATAATCCGGATCGACGCCGTAAGCGGCGGTGCTGGTCAGCTCGCGCGGCTGCAGCAGCTCGCGCAGACGTTGCACCAGGGCGCCGTTATGCACGCCGCCACCACAGAGCAGCACGTCCTTGGCATCGGTTGCGTGCGCATCGATGGCCATGGCTACGCTGCGCGCGGTCAGTTCGAGCAAGGTTGCCTGCACGTCGGCCGGGGAGGTGGACACCGACTGCGGGCGCGCATCCAGCCAGCTCAGGTGGAAATGCTCCCGGCCGGTGCTCTTGGGCGGCGGCATCGCGAAATACGGATCGTCCAGTAAGGTGGCGAGCAGCGCTTCGTCGACCTGGCCACTGGCGGCAAACGCGCCATCCCGGTCGAACGCCTCGCCGCGGTGACGCAGACACCAGGCGTCCATAAGCCCGTTGGCTGGACCCGTATCAAAACCGAAGACCGTTCCCCCGGCGTTCAGTACGGTGATATTGGCGATGCCGCCAAGATTCAACACCACGCGCGTGTGGCCGGATGGGTTGAACAGCATCGCATGCACGGCGGGAAGCAACGGGGCGCCTTGGCCGCCGGCCGCCACATCCGCGCTGCGGAAGTCCGCCACCACATCGATATCGCAGCGCTCGGCGACCACGCTGGCGTTGCCGATCTGCAGGGTGAAAGGGTGCTCGCCGGAAGGGCGGTGCCGGATCGTCTGCCCGTGTGATCCCACGGCGCGGATGGATGACGCAGGCATGCCGCTTTGTGCGAGCAATGTGTCAATCGCATCGGCGAAGGTGTGGCCGATGGCGACGTCCAGGCGGCCGAATGCATCGAGATCGAGCGTGGTTTCATCCTGGGCCACGCGCAGGATCTGCGTGCGCAACGCGTCCGGCCAGGCATGCGTCAGGGCGTGCACACATTGAGGCTTGTCGTGCTCGAAGCGTACCAGCGCGGCATCGATGCCGTCCGCGCTGGTGCCGGAAATCAATCCGATGTACAGCCCTACCGCATCATCCACGCGCTCAGTCATCCCTGCGCTTGCTGGACTGGGCTCGCGCGAGCTTGTAGTTGTTGTCAATCTCGGTCAGGCGCGCCAGCTGCGGTTTCACCACCGTATTCTTGAACAGCGCCAATTGCGCGCCCGGGAGCGGCTCGGGCTTGGGCAGCGTCACGGTTTGCGGATTGCGCTGCGTGCCGTCGACGCGGAATTCGTAGTGCAGATGCGGGCCGGTAGCCAGGCCGGTCATGCCTACGTAGCCGATCACGTCGCCTTGGCGCACATGCTGGCCGACGCGCTCGTTGGCAAAGCGCGACATATGGCCATAAGCCGTGCTGATGTGCGAGTTGTGCTGGATGATCACGAAGTTGCCGTAGCCGTTCATCCAGCCGCGGAACTTGATGACGCCATCGCCAGCCGCATGGATGGGCGTGCCGGTGGGCGCGGCGTAATCCACGCCTTTATGTGCACGCATCAAGCCAAGGATCGGGTGCATGCGCGCTGCGCTGAAGGGCGAGGAGATGCGGGTGAAGTCCACCGGAATGCGCAGGAATGATTTCTGCAGCGGACGACCATCCTCGCTGAACCAGCCGATGCTGCCGTCGGCACGCTTGAAGCGGTACGCCGTATAGCGTTGGCCCTGGTTGATGAATTCCGCTGCGACGATATCGCCTTCGCGCAAATAAGCACCATCGCGATAGACGGTGTCGTAGATCACCGTAAAGCTGTCGCCGACGCGCAGGTCCTGCACGAAGTCGATGTCGTATTTGAAGAGATCGGCGAGCTTGATCACCATCGCATTGCTCAGGCCTGCCTTGTTGGCAGCGGCAAACAGCGAGTCGTCGATCACGCCGTGCGCGATCTGCTCGCGCGTTTCCACCGCGCGGGCGACGGTCTGCATGCTCGGCGTTGCGCCGTCGAGACGGATGATCGCCTGGGTGGATTCATCCTTGTCGAAACGGATGCCTTCGAGGTTGCCGTGGTTGCCGACCAGGAAGCCGAATTCCTGTCCGGGGCGGATATTATGCAGCGCCGTCTTCGCGTCGCCTGCGCTGTCTACCACGCGCTGCAAGTCGGAAAGGCTCAGTCCCTGGCTTTGGAAAATGTCGGCCAGCGTTTCACCGGGGCGTACCTGCACCGAGCGCCAATCTTCCATGGCGGGGGCTTTCTGCGTGGAGGCTGCCACCTTCGGCAACGCGAGCGGCATCAGCGTGTGCTCGATCGGTTGGGCCGCTGCAGGCTTCATCGCCGTGGCCCAGGCGGGGATCAGGAAGCCGGACAGCACGGTGATCAACAGCGCCGTGGCCGCAAGCATCCAGCGCTCGCGGCGCCAGTGGATGGGCGGCTGCTCGCCGCCCGGCTGGCGATTGAACGACCAGTGGGCGCAGCGTTGGTAGAAGTGAGAGTGTCGGCGTTGGGCCTTGCGGCGAATGGCCAGCTTGCGTGCGATGCGTGGGTCTTGCTTGCTCTGAGCCATCGCTAGTTAACCTTGTTCTTCTTATGCATCTTCACTACCGCGCCCCCTGCGGTTACAAAGTATCAATCAGCGCGTACCATAGCGAGCTTGTGCAAAGTGCGTCAATGCCTTTTGCATCAAGGGTTTGCGCGAATTTTCCGGTTAACGCACAATTAACGCGATTGACGGCCGGCATCACCTTTTTGGCTGTCTAGACACCTACTTCAAAAGAGGATTCCATGAACGAGCTTGAGCAGGCGCTGGCCACCATCGCGCGCGGCGCCGACGAAATCATCAAGCAGGAAGAGCTGGCCGCACGCCTCAAGCTCGGGCGGCCGCTGCGCATCAAGGCCGGCTTCGATCCCACTGCGCCGGACCTGCATCTGGGCCACACCGTCTTGCTCAACAAGATGCGCCAGTTCCAGGATCTCGGCCACACGGTGATTTTCCTGATCGGCGATTTCACCGGCATGATCGGCGATCCCACCGGCAAGAACGTCACGCGCAAGCCGCTTACGCGAGAAGATGTGCTGGCCAACGCCGAGACCTATGCCGAGCAGGTCTACAAGGTGCTCGACCGCGAGAAAACCGAGCTGCGCTTCAACTCCGAATGGTTCGGCCAGATGACGGCGGCCGACATGATCAAGCTGGCCGCGCAGCACACGGTTGCCCGCATGCTGGAACGCGACGATTTCGCCAAGCGCTATGCCGCGCAGCAGCCCATCGCCATCCATGAATTCCTGTATCCCTTGGTGCAAGGCTACGACTCCGTGGCGTTGAAGTGCGACGTGGAGCTGGGCGGCACCGACCAGAAGTTCAATCTGCTGATGGGGCGCGCACTGCAGGAACATCACGGGCAGCCGCCGCAGATCGTGCTCACCATGCCGCTGCTCGAGGGGCTGGATGGCGTCAACAAGATGTCCAAGTCGCTGGGCAATTACATCGGCATCAATGAGCCGGCCATCGACATCGTTACCAAGACCATGAAAATCGGCGACGAGCTGATGTGGCGCTGGTTCGAATTGCTGAGCTTCGACGTATCGCTGGATGCCCTGGCGCAGATGAAGCATGAGGTGGCCAGCGGACAGCTCAATCCGCGCGACGCCAAGCTGCGCCTGGCGCGGGAACTGGCGACGCGATTCCATGATGCCCAAGCGGCCGAGCAGGCGATTGCCGGATGGCACGCGGTGGTGCGCGGCGAAGGGGACACCAGCTTGTTGCCGCTCACCGAAATCGCCGTCCCCGTGGAAGGACTGCGTTTGGCGGCGCTGCTCACCGCAGCGGGACTTACGTCCAGCAATTCCGAGGCGAATCGCAAGCTCAAGGAACGCGCCGTGCGCATCGACGCGGAAGTTGTCGAGGATGCGCAGCGCCTGTTTGCGCCAGGTTTCGAGGCGGTGCTGCAAGTTGGCAAGCGCAATTTTGCGCGCGTATTGCTCACGCAGGCCTGAGTGAGCAGGCGATGGCGCGCGACGCGAACAAGCGTCGTGTCGTGCGCAAGAAAAAAATTTTCAGAAATCGCTTGCCAGATCGGCAGGCCCTCCCTAATATTCGCCACCCCGCCGACGCAGCTCTCGCGAACGGCAACTCCCGAAGCAAAAATGCAATCGCTAAGGGTGTTGACGGAAGCACGAAGGGATGTAGAATGGGCGGCTCACCCGGGACGAAATGCTTCGGGGCGATCTTCAAGAGAAGGTTGCAAGTGATTGATCTTTGACAGTGTGCGCAGGTGACTTGTGTGGGCGTCTTGCGGTGGAAGCGAAAGCTGTCCAACAAATGCAAGCGTCTAACCTAAGAGTCAATTCAAAAGCTTGACGTTTTACGGTTAGGGTAAACGCTTCAGAAAGATAGATCATCTACGGATGGTCGAAAACTTAAGTGAAGAGTTTGATCCTGGCTCAGATTGAACGCTGGCGGCATGCCTAACACATGCAAGTCGAACGGCAGCACAGCAGTAGCAATACTGTGGGTGGCGAGTGGCGGACGGGTGAGTAATGCATCGGGATCTACCCAAACGTGGGGGATAACGTAGGGAAACTTACGCTAATACCGCATACGTCTTACGAGAGAAAGCAGGGGACCTTCGGGCCTTGCGCGGTTGGACGAACCGATGTGCGATTAGCTAGTTGGTAGGGTAAAGGCCTACCAAGGCGACGATCGCTAGCTGGTCTGAGAGGATGATCAGCCACACTGGAACTGAGACACGGTCCAGACTCCTACGGGAGGCAGCAGTGGGGAATATTGGACAATGGGCGCAAGCCTGATCCAGCAATGCCGCGTGTGTGAAGAAGGCCTTCGGGTTGTAAAGCACTTTTATCAGGAGCGAAAT
>Ga0209258_100375_pt1 | contig 58274 bp, 54 predicted proteins | sample Araplaol_mTSA_r2_FD_184281 | JGI IMG/M metagenome (GOLD analysis project Ga0209258, IMG submission 184281) | Arabidopsis root microbial communities from North Carolina, USA - plate scrape CL_Col_mTSA_r2 (SPAdes) (version 2) | ecosystem: Host-associated > Plants > Roots > Endosphere | place: USA...
CGCGCGCCCGATGGCCACGCGCTGGCGCTGGCCGCCCGACAGCGACGCGGGCTTGCGATCGAGCAGGTGCGTGATCTGCAGCATCTGCGCGATCTTCGTGACGCGCTCGGCGGCAGTCGTCTTGTCGACGCCGGCCAGGCCAAGCCCGAAGCCGATGTTCTCGGCCACGGTCATGTGGGGATACAACGCGTAGTTCTGGAACACCATCGCCACGTTGCGTTGGGCCGGCGCGCGCTCGTTGACGCGTTGGCCGCCGATGCGCAGCTCGCCCTCGCTGATGTCCTCCAGGCCGGCGATCATGCGCAGCAGCGTGGACTTGCCGCAGCCGCTGGGGCCGACGAAGACGCAGAACTCGCCATCCGCGACGTCCAGGCTCACGTCCTTGAGCACGAGCACGTGCTCGTTGTAGCGCTTGACCAGCGATTGCAGGCTCAGTCCAGCCATTGCGGGGCCTCGTTCGGTCGGAATTGCAGTCGCGTGCGGCGCAGGACGCGCGCGCTGGCCGAGAGAACACCCGCGCGGCGCGTGCCCGCGGCCCGCAGCCGTTCGCGGGCGGCGGCCTCCAGGAAGATCGGCAGCTCGGGGTTGGCGGGCACGATGCGCAGCTCGAAGTCGGGCCAGCTGCCGTCGGCCCGCAGGAAGCGATGCAGGCCGATGAACCACGGCTCGCCGTCGGCGAACTGGTCGTCGACGAGCACGCCGTCCGCGTACAGCCGCGCGGCATCGCCCAGGTAGTCAAGTTCGAGGAGGACGCGGGCGCCGCGCGGGCAGGGAGCAGCCGGCGCGAGACGCGCGCGCAGGCCGGCCTCGTAGGCAGCGTCGTCCGGCGGCAGCGGCACGGTGCGGCCGCGCCAAGCCACGAGCGGGCCTTCGCGCGGGACGGGAGGAGTCTGAGTGTCGTGCTCGACATGCGTGGTGACGGGGAGGTCGGACGACGTCCCGGCCGGCTTGCGCCAGGTCACGAAGCCGCCGCCTGCGCCCAGGTCGTCGGCCGGCCAGCAGCGCACCTGGGCCGCGCCGGCGGCAAGCACGATGGCGGTGTCGCCTTCGACATGCAGCCCCGATTCGCACAGCAGGAGGCGCTCGCGACCGGCCAGATGGTGGCGACTGCAGGCATCAGCCTGCGCATGCGACAACAAGACGAGGCGATGCGTGGCGCCCGCGGCGTCGCGCAGCGGAAGCACCAGCGGCAGCGACATGTCAGGCTCGACGCGCAGCGTCAGGGCGCCGTCGCGGGTGACGACTTCCAGTGCGGTGTTGACCTCCAGCGACGACACGGTGTCCCCATCGAAGCAGAACTCCGACGGGATACCCGGTACGGCGAACGCGACCCACGTGACGCTCGCGCCGTCGCTCCAGCGCGTCAGCGGCTGAGCCGTCGCGTGGCGCAGGCGCGCGGCGCCGATGTACTGGTTCAGCGGCCAGATGAAGTAGCTGCCGGACGGCACCTGCACCGGCGTCGCCGGGACGCGTTGCGTGCGGTCGGCGGCCGATTCGATCTGCAGCTGCACGTCGTCGAACGCCGGCAGCGGGTGGTGGCGGCAGTGGTTGTTGACGAACAGGAAGCCACTGCCGTCGCTCGTGCGCGCGGCCACGCGCAGATGCGCGAGGTCGGCCGGATCCGTCGCCGGGCCCACGCTGGTCGGCATCAGCGCCAGCTCGGCGCCGAACGCGGCCATGAAGCTGTGGAGCGTCCGCAGCCGGCCGAAGGACTCGCGCAGCTGGCCGTACTGCCCCAGAGGAGCGCGGAAGTCGTAGCCCAGCTCGGCGACGTCGTTCGGGTAGCCGCTGGCCTGGGTCTCCTGAAGCCCGCGGCCGGGATTCGTGCCCCCGTGGTACATGTAGTAGCCGTAGAGGTTGGCCCCCGAGCCCACCTGCACCAGCGCGCACGCAGCGACGTCGTCGGTGCTCACCACGGGCCGGCGGTGATACGACACGTGCATGCCGCCGCCGGCTTCAGCGAGGAAGAACGGGTAGTGCGCCGCGTCGATCAGGCCTTCGGGTGCCGTGCCGCCGACGTTGCCCATCTCACCGATGGTGCGGCCCGTGTTGAACGCGAAGACGCCCGAAGGCGGCTGCGGACCCGTGGCGCCACCCCAGAATCCGTCGGGGTAGGCGCCCGAGACGGGCAGCACCTCGCGCGGCGGGATGTCGAGCGTGGGCCAGCCGGTCACCGTCCACAGCGGCACCCTCAGGCCGCTGGCCAGCGCGATGGACTTGAGTTCGGTGATGTGCTCCGCGCCCCGGCCGGGTCCGCGGCCGTCGTACTCGTTTTCCAGTTGCACGCCCACCAGCGGTCCGCCATCGCACCAGCGCAGGCCGGACAACTGGCGACCGATCTCGCCAAAGAAGCGGCGCACGTGGGCGAGATAGGCAGAGTCGTTGCTGCGCAGCGCGATCTCGCCGCGATCACCGCTCGCCTGCAGCCAGTCGGGCAGGCCGCCGTTGCGCGATTCCGCATGCACCCAGGGCCCCGGGCGCAGGTAGAACATCAGGCCGGCGACCTGGGCGAGCCGTGCGAAGCGGGCAAGATCGCGCGGGCCGCTCCAGTCGAACCGGCCCTCGACGGCCTCATGGTGGTTCCAGAACACGTAGCTCGCGACGATGTCGATGCCGCCGGCACGCATGCGATGGAGCTCGTCGGCCCATTCGTCGGCGGGACAGCGCGAATAGTGGAATTCGCCCATGACCGGCATCCAGGGGCGGCCGTCGCGCTCGATGCAGCGATTGTTGACGGCCAGCGTGCCGGACGGGCCGGCGCCACCGTCGCCGAGCGCGAGGAAGTCGCGCTCGATCGCGGCGGCTGCGGCGTTGAAGGAAAGAGTCAGCATGAAAGGTTAAACGCTTAATTTGATGTCACTATCTTCCTGCCGCGCAGGCGGGTCATCGGGGAGAACCATTAGCATGGGGAAAATCATGGCTCTGGTGCAAGTTGGAATAGTTCGCGTCGTGTGCGTCGATTGACAAGCGAGGCCAATTCCACGCATAGTGGGTTAATCGTTTAACTTGTTCTCGCGCATGAAACTCGGTGTCTGCTACTACCCCGAACAATGGGACCGCACGCGCTGGCGCGACGACGCCGGACGCATGGCGGCCATGGGCCTGAAGATGGTGCGGATCGCCGAATTCGCCTGGGCCCGGATGGAGCCGCGCGAAGGGGAATTCGACTGGGAGTGGCTCGATGAAGCCGTGGCCACGCTGGCCGAGGCCGGCCTCGAGGTGGTGCTCGGAACGCCGACCGCCGCGCCGCCGCGCTGGCTGACCGAACGTTACCCGGAAGTGCTCGCGGTCGACGCCCAGGGCCGCACGCGCCCCGCCGGCTCGCGCCGCCACGTGTGCCTGTCCAGCCCCAAGTACTTCAGCGCGTCGCAGGCCATCGTCGTTGCGATGGCGCGTCGCTACGGGCGCCATCCGGCCGTGGTCGCCTGGCAGACCGACAACGAGTACGGCTGCCACGACACGCTGCAGTCCTACTCGCCGCAGGCGCTGACCCGCTTTCGCGAATGGCTGCGGGCGCGCTACGGCAGCATCGAGGAGCTCAACCGCCGCTGGGGCAACGTGTTCTGGAGCATGGACTGCGACAACTTCGAGCAGATCGGGCTGCCCGTTGGCCTGCCGGCGCAGGCCAATCCGATCCACGCACTCGACTGGCGGCGCTTCGCGTCCGACGAGGTGCTGCGCTTCAACCGCATGCAGGTCGACGCGCTGCGCAAACACGCGCCGGGCCGTCCGGTGCTGCACAACTTCATGGGCTTCTTCGGCGAGTTCGACCATCACGCGATGGGGCGCGACCTCGACCTGGCGAGCTGGGACAGCTATCCCCTGGGGCATACCGATTCGACGAGCTTCATCGATCCCGACGATCGCCTGCGCTGGGCGCGCAGCGGCCATCCCGACATCGCCGCATTCCATCACGACCTCTATCGCGGCATCGGACGCGGCCGCTTCGGCGTGATGGAACAGCAGGCCGGCCCCGTGAACTGGGCGCCATGGAACCCCGTCCCGCAACCGGGGCAGGTGCGCGCCTGGACCTGGGAGGCCTTCGCCCACCGCGCGGAGTTCGTGTCCTATTTCCGTTGGCGCCAGTTGCCCTACGCGCAGGAACAGATGCATTCGGGCCTGCATGACAGCAGTGACCAGATCACGCCAGGCGGCGAGGAAGCCACGCGCGTCGCTTCCGAGCTGGCGGCCGTGCGCGCCGCGCTCGCCGAGGAGACGCCGACGCGCGCACCCGTGGCATTGGTGCTGGACTACACGAGTCACTGGATGTTGGAGATCCAGCGCCAGGGCGCGGACGCCAGCTATTTCGGCGATGCCTTCGCGCTCTACGGAGCGGCGCGCCGCCTGGGCCTGGACGTCGACATCGTGGGCCCTGACGCGTCGCTGGAAGGCCGCTCCCTGGTGCTCGCGCCCATGCTGCTGGCGGCGGACGACACGTTCGCGCGCCGCCTCTCCGCGGCCCCTGGGCAAGTCGTCATCGGCGCTCGCAGCGGCTCGAAGACCGGCGACTTCCGCATCGCCGAAGGCCTGCCGCCCGGCCCGTTGGCCGAGTACGCCGGCCTGCGCGTGCGCAGTGTCGAGTCGCTGCGGCCCGGCCTGTCGATGCGTGTGAGCGGCGCCGGACTGCAAGGCCGTGCGCGCGCATGGCGGGACCATGTGGACACGCATCCAGGCACCGAGGTGCTCGCGCGGTTCGAAGACGGCGGCCCAGCCGTGCTGCGTCGTGGCCGCATGCGTTATCTTGCGGCCGCCTTCGACAATGACCTGCTCGATGCGATCGTGGCCGGGGCCGCGCAAGATGCGGGACTGTCCGCCTCGCGTCTGCCCGATGGCATGCGCCTGCGCCGGCGCGGTCGATTGCAGTTCGCCTTCCACAGCGGCCCGGGACGCGCGCGGGTGCCCGCGCCGCCGGGTGCCACCTGGGTACTGGGCGGCGCCGATCTCGACCCGGCCGGAGTCGCTGCCTGGATCGTCGATTGACGGCGACAATCCGAGGCATGGCCACCCTCGTCGAAGTCGCTCGCCACGCCGGCGTCACCGCCGCCACCGTCTCCAATGTCCTGCGCGGCCGCGGCAAGGTCGGCGCGCAGACGCGCGAACGTGTGCTGGCCGCGGTGCAGGCGCTGGGCTACCGGCCGAACCTCAACGCCCGCGCGCTCGCGGAAGGTCGGCCCTCGACGATCGCGCTGGTGGTCAGCAGCATCGCCAATCCTTTCTACCCCGAGTTCGCGCTCGCGGTCGAACGTGCCGTGCGCCGGCGCGGCTACTTCCTGGTCGTCTGCAACACGAACGACGATCCGCAGCAGGAGCGTGACTACCTGGACGCCGTCGGTGGTTCGCTGGCGCATGGCGTCCTGGTGATGAACGCGGACTTCGTGCAGATGGATGCGCTGGTCGCGCTCCGCCGTCGCGGCGTGCCGGTGATGCTGTGCATGTGGGAGCACCCAGGAAAGCCGCCGGCGCTGCCCAGCGTGGCGGTCGACTTCGAACAGGCAGGCCGGATCGCCGCCGAACATCTCATCAAACTCGGCCACCGCCGCATCGGCGCGATTGTCGGCAGCGAGGCCACCGGGAACCACATCTGGCGCTACCAGGGCTTCTGCGACGCCCTGGCGCGCGCCGGAATTCCACACTCGTCGGCGGAGACTCGATTCGGGCGGGACACAATCGAGGCGGGGCGCAGCGCCGCGCATGCGTTGTTGGCGGCCGTACCCGATCTCACGGCGCTGTTCGCCAGCAACGACCTGCCGGCCATCGGCGCACTGCAAACGGCGAACGACCTCGGCTTGTCCGTGCCGCGCGACTTGTCGATCTGTGGCATAACGGATATCCACTTGGCTAGCGATGTTCGTCCCGCGCTCACGACGGTGGCGGTGCCGACTGCCGAAGCTGCCGAACTGGCCGTTGACGCCTTGATGAAGATGCTCGATGAGCAAGACGTCGGCAGTGAGACGCGGCCGCCGATGAGCGTGACTTCTCCGCCGCAACTGATCGTTCGTGCCACGACAGGGCGTGTGCCTGCGGCCTAAGTGCAGCTTTCGCTTCGGCGTAGGGTCGAAGTCTCCAGACGCCGCCCTGCTTGCGACATTCAACAGAATGCGCCTGCGAAGGACTGGTCGCGTTTACGCCGCGGCCCCGTCCCGCTTTGCCGCCGACAACACTCGGAGCCAGTGGACTGGCGCCCTGCCTGCTGCCGCTGCGGGGTTGCCGAGCGCCCACTTTGGGACGATGCTCCGACTCGAGCGCGAACGAGTTAAAAGCTACGGTCGACACGTCCGTTTTCTGGCGGCAGACCAGGGCGGTCTATGTCGCGGATGGGGCGTTCTCTGCCGATCGGCCGGCCCCCCGAAATCTCCAATAAAAGACGCAGTGCAAGCCGCGCTCGCGCCATCCACAGGAATGGTCTGCTTTCGGTCAGATGGCCGGCATGCGAGTCATGAGCAACGCCGTAAGTGCACTGCAGCAACAGCGTTCAATCGCATTTGGCCCCGCCGCTGGTCGCGACGCTGCTAGCATTCAGTCATGCACCAAGACGCACGAGAGCACAAAGGATCGGAGGGCGAAGGCTTGCGCGAGAAGAAGCGCCGCGAAACGCTGCAGCGCATCACACGATCCGGACTCGACCTATTCATCGCAAAGGGTTATGAAGAGACCACTTTGGATGAGATCGCGGCAGCTGCAGGCATTTCTAGGCGCACCTTCTTCCATTACTTCAAGTCGAAGGATGAGATCCTGTTGGCATGGCAAGTTGCTGTGGCGGACTCGATTCGCGCGGGCGTACTTTCAGAGGCTACTGAGCAGTCGCCGTTGGACGCGTTGTGTGCGGCGCTTCTGAAGATGGGGGCCCACTTTGACACCGATGCCTCGATCACGATCGCGAGGATCTTGCAGTCGAACGCGCAGCTCAGCGCTGCGAATCAGGCCAAGTTCGTTCGCATGGAGCAAGCAGCGTACGAAGCGCTTTGCCAGTTGTGGCCGCAACGCGCACGTCGCGAGCGCTTGCGACTAGCGGCGATGGTCGGTCTGGGAGCGTTTCGCATTGCAATCGAGCAATGGACCGACGAGGGCGGAAAGGTGCCATTGACCAAGCGCATTGAACGCACGTTCGCGAGCCTGCGCGCGGAGCTGTCAATTAATTAGAGCACCGATTTTTCGGCAGCGCCTGCCTTACGCGGGCGAGTGACTATGGTGGGATCCGACACAGCCCCGCGTGTCGGCTCCTACGTTCGCTGAAGCGTGATTGCGTGCTCAGGGCATGCGGCTACGCAGTGACCACAGCCTTCGCAAGCATTCGCATTTGGCGTGGCGGCCGTCTTCATGCCATGCACGAAGATCTTGAACTTGGCCAATCTTGGCAACGCCTTGTACGTCTCGGCAGGGATGCGCACGATCTCGAAGACGTTGACGGGGCACACCGCGACACAGTCGGCCTTGCCTTCGCAGCGTGCAGGGTCGACGATTGGGCGCAAGGTTCCCGGCTGCTGCCGACAAATCTCGCCGCCCAGTATCTTGCCGCTTGATGATGCTGTCGGATCAGTGCTGCGCAAGTTCGGCACGGTCTGCCTCCGTCAGGTGGATGTGACCTGCCGCCACGTTTTCCGCGAGGTGCGCCAGTGACCCGGTGCCGGGGATGGCAAGCATCACCGGCGAATCTGCAAGCAGCCAGGCGAGCGCGATCTGTGCTGGCGTGGCGCCATGTCGGGCCGCAACACGAGTGAGCCTCCCGTCGTCGATCTGCATCGCCCCACCGCCCAGCGGAAAGAACGGGCAGTAGGCGATTTCATTAGCGGCGCATATCTCCTGCAGCACGATGTCGTGCCGGTTGCCGACGTGAAAGTTGTTCTGAATTGCGGCAACCGGGGCGATGGCTTGAGCCTCGAAAAGGTGGTCCATATCGACGTTGCTGATGCCGAGATGTTGGATCAATCCTTCTTCGCGCAACAACGCCAACGCTTCGAACCTCTCGGCAAGCGACTCGCCATGCGGAGCAGATCGCTCGCCAATGCGTAGATAGACCAGATCGAGTCGATCGACTTCCAGGCTTCGAAGGTTGTCTTCGACCAGCCTGCGCATATCAGAACCGGTGCCAGGCCGGTGACTGCCGTCCGCGCTGAAGACGGGGCCGACCTTGGTTGCGATCACCAAGTCGGATGTGTAGGGGTGAAGTGCTTCCCGGATCAGATCATTGGCGCGGACGCTGCCATCGCTGGATTGATAGAAGTCGGCCGTGTCGATGAGGTTGACGCCTAGTTCCACGGCTCGCCGTAGGACGGCGCGGCCCGTTGCTGGGTCGCGCGCGGGACCGCGGAAACCATTCGTGGGAAGGCGCATGGCTCCAAAGCCCAGGCGATTGATCGGTCGCTCTCCACCGAGCAGAAACTGTCCGTTGATTGATGTCGACGAAGTCATGCTAAATCTCGCAAAAGGAAGCTGCAGGGTTCAGTGGCCATTCAGCAGAACGACCTTGCCGGAGACACGGCGGTGTCCGCCTTCGATGTCAGCGATCGTATTGACGGCGTCAGACATCGGTCGTGTAAGACCGATCACGGGCTTCAGAGGTCCTTCCGCGGCCAGCCGCGCAATGTCCGACAGGCGATCCAGCGCCATGGTGGCGAAAACCATCTTGTACTTGCGTGACATCACTCCTTGAAGCAGTCTGCGCGGCGTCGGATTGATGTCGATGAACTTCCCGGTTGGCTTCACGACGCGCAAGGCTTGCCCTACGTCGAGCGTGCCTGCCGTGTCGAAGATGAGATCGAACGGACCGGCATGTGTCCATGCCGATTCATCGGAATAGTCGACCGGGAGGTCGACACCAGCGCGGCGCGCTGATTCCATCGAGGACGCGCTGCACGTACCCACGACGAAGGCGCCGTTCAACTTTGCGAGTTGAACCGCCATGGAGCCGACGGATCCGGTGCACCCGTTGATCAGGACGTGAGCTCCTCTGGCGATCGGTGCCTTTCCAAGCACCGCCGCCCAGGCCGTTGTACAGGGGATGGGCAGACAAGCGGCCTCGGCGAATGACAATTCCGGCGGCTTCTTGACCACCAGCTTCGAGTCGGTGACCAGCATTTCCGAGAATGCGCCCGGCTGTTTGACGTCCATCGTCCCGAAGACTTCGTCGCCCGGCTTGAATGCCAGGACGGATTCGCCCACCGCTGTGACGATGCCGGCGAAGTCTGATCCCATGCCTTTTGGAAAGCGACGGCTCATCATGAGCTTCATCGCGCCCTGCCGCTGCTTCCAGTCCAGCGGGTTGATGGCGGCTGCCATGACCTTCACTTGCACCTGTCCCGGCCCGGCTTGGGGAACGTCGCATTCGCCGACACGCATCGTGGCGGGGCCGCCATACCGGCCGAACTCCACTCGCTTCATCTACTTCTCCGAAGTTGCACTGAGTGCAGTATTATATTGCACCAAGTGCAGAATACTAGAGGTCTTCGATGAGTAGCAGGGTTGGGCCGGTCAGACGACATCGGGTAGCGATGACTGTCGCGTCTCTGTTCGCGTGGGTTTGGCTGTTGATTGGGTGCGCCTCTATCGCCGATGGCCGCCCGTTTGGAAAGAGCGAAAGCTTCGCGACCTACGAGCGGGAGGCTTACGCGCAGCTGCGCGCACGGCGAGCATTTCAGACCAACGATCCTGATGCGGAGGTCGCGTGGAACGCGCCTGGCGAATGGCGCCCGGTCTCGACCGATAGCCTCGCGCTACCAAAGAAGGGAATTCTTTTGGTGCACGGCTTGGGTGACTCACCGTGGTCGTTCCACGATCTGGCGCCGGAATTGGCCGCACGCGGCTTTCTTGTGCGTACCGTCTTGCTGCCGGGGCACGGGACTCGTCCTGACGACCTCATCGATGTCACTCTCGAGCAATGGCGTGAAGTGGTTCGGGAGCAGGTTGAGGCGATGCAACACGACGTTGCCGGACCGGTCTACTTGGGTGGCTTCTCGACGGGCGCGAACCTTGTTTTGGAAGAAGCGTACGCCCACCCGGAGATCGCAGGACTCGTGCTCTTTTCGCCGGGCTTCCGGACGTCGATTCCGCTTGGCTGGCTGGCGCCTTTGGCTGCCCGTATTCGACCTTGGATCATGAAGCCGGACGACTCCGTCTCTGTTCAGAACGCAGTTCGATACCTGGCAACGCCGACGAACGGCTACGCTCAGTTTTATCGGAGTGCCCGGTCTGCGCAGCGCTTGCTGGCAGCGCACACATACGACAAGCCCGTATTCATGGCCGTTGCGCAGCACGACTCCGTGCTCGACGCGAGCTACTTGCTGGATGTGTTCCAGCATCGCTTCACGAATCCAAACAGCCGCCTGATCTGGTATGGCGCCAGTCCCGCGACTCTGACGGACCACACGCGCGTTCTCGTGCGCAACGACAAGTTGCCACAGGACCGGATCAGTCAGTTCTCGCACATGGGCTTGCTGTTTTCGCCCAGCAACCCGCTGTATGGAGCAAACGGCAGCATTCGGATCTGCCTGAACGGCTTTGACGGCGAGGCCATGCGCAAGTGTGAGCAGGGCGCGCCGGTCTGGTACTCCGATTGGGGATATCGAGAAGAGGGAAAGGTTCATGCGCGATTGACCTTCAACCCGTACTACGACTGGCAAGCGTCGGTCATGGAGGCCGTCCTTGCCTCGTCCGGTTGAGCGATACCGGAATCTACGATGCCGCCTTCCGAGGCCGGGCGAGAAGAACGACTTGCGACGCAACAGGTTGGTAAGGGCGGCGTAATGAGCAAGCGAAGACGATGACGCCTTCAAAACATGCATTCGCGAAGCGAGCCACTCATGGAATCACTGACCCTTCGTCTGCTCCCCCGGAGCGTTCCGTTCTTCGTTCTGCGTCGCGTCGCAATTTGGGCGATGTTCCACGCGTTGTGTATTCCGTCGTCGGCGTCGGCCGACGAAGCGCCCGCGATGTCCGCTGAATCGGCTCCCAGTTCGACTTGGGGCCTGGGCGTGGCAGACGCCAACACTCAGAAAGCGTACAAGGACATCGACCGGAAGAACCGAGTGGTGCCGATTCTGTTCCTCGACAACCGGTACGTGCGCGTCTTCGGCCCTCGCGCGGAGATCAAGCTACCGAGCCTGGATATTGGCGCGCAGAAGCTCGAATTCGGTCTTCTGGCAAGGTATGAGAACGACGGCTACAAGTCCGGTGACGCACCGATTCTCGCGGGCATGGCCGACCGCAAGGGCGGATTCTGGCTCGGTGGAAAAGCCACGTGGCAAAACGACATCGTCGACGTTAGCGCAGAAGTGCTCGCCGACGCGTCCGGTCACAGCAAGAGCCAGCGGGCCACGCTGGAGCTGGAACGGACGATGCACTTCGGGCCGCAGTTCATGGTCACGCCCCGCCTGTCGACCACTTGGCTGAGCAGCAAGTACGTCGACTACTACTACGGCGTCCGAAGCAGCGAGGCCCAGGCTGACCGCCCGGAGTATTCGGGAAAGGCGACCGGCATCGCGGAAATTGGTGTCAGGACGATCTATCGTTTCCATGAATCGCATTCGCTGTTCATGGACATCAGCGCGACCAGTCTTGCAAAGGAGATCAAGAACAGCCCGTTGGTTGACCGATCTATCGAGAACCGCGTGCTCGTCGGCTACATGTACCGTTTCCAATGAGCCGAGTCCTGCTGGTTGAAGATCACGCGCGGCTGGCAGGCCTCATCTGCAAGGGCTTGTCGACTGCCAGCATCGCGGCCGACGTAGTCGAGCGGATCGACGCCGCTTGGCTCGCAATGCGACAGATCTCGTATCAGGCGCTGATACTTGATCGCGGGCTGCCGGACGGCGATGGCCTTGCTTTGCTTCAACGTCTTCGGGCCGCGGGAATTGGCATTCCCTGCCTCGTGCTGACGGCACGTGACGCGCTGCATGACAGGATTGAAGGCCTCGAAGCCGGCGCAGACGACTATTTGCCCAAGCCCTTCGCCATGGATGAGATGGTGGCGCGTGTCCGGGCGCTACTCAGAAGACCGCTGGAGCAGCGCTCTCTCGATGCACGACTCGGTGATCTTCATTTGCGTCCCGAGTCCAGCACCATGCACTGTGCCGATGAGTGCGTGACGCTTGCGGCCGCGGAGATGCAGATCATGCTGCTGCTCGTGCAAGCAGGCGGCGAGATGGTTCGCCGCAGCGCGATCGAGGCCGCGGCCTGGGGGCTGGCCGATGCCGTCACGCCAAACGCGCTCGACGTCGCCCTGCATCGCATGCGTCGCAAGTTGCTCGCGATCGGATCGCATCTGCGAATCATCACTGTGAGGAGGCTTGGCTATGCGCTTCGCGATAGCGACCTACCGGAATAGCCTCGGTCGGAAAGTTCTCGGTGCCTACCTAGTAGGTGTCTTGCTGAGCATCCTGCTGATCGGAGCGGGTCTCGGGACCCTGCTGCTATTCAGGTCCGAAGTTCTGAGCAAGCGTGTCGAGTGGCGCGCTCAGAAGCTGGCTGCGCAGCTTGAGTTCAATGATGCAGGTGCGCCAGTCGGCCTTCGCCCGAGTGAACATGGCATCGATTGGACATTCGATAGTTTCAAAGACGAAATGGCTTATCGCGTCCTGGACGAATCTGGTGAGGTCAAGCTCTATTCGCCGGCAGGGGCATCATTCTGGTCCGCGAGCGGCCATGAGATCACCCATCCCGGGCGCAGAAACTTCGAGTTCGAACGTGAGGCGGGCTTGACCCACGTTGCCATCGAACAGGTGACGCACGACGGCCGTGTCTGGTTCATGCAGTATGGAGAAAGCGTGCGGGTGGCGGACCTGTTTCAGTTCCTGTTCGCGTTGCCGTTCATGGGCGCAGGTATTGCGGTCTTCAGCTCGGTACTGCTTGTTGTCTTTGGCGCCTGCTCTTATGTGACTCTTCGTCGCACATTCAAGCCGCTGCATGACCTGTCAGCGTCCGCCGCAGCGATTTCACCGCGATCATTGAATGCGAGGCTACGTGTCGAGGGCGTTCCAACGGAGGTGGCCCCGCTAGTCGAAAGCTTCAATCGCGCCCTGGAAAGGCTGGAGCACGGCTACCGAACACAGCAGGAGTTTCTCGCGGCCGCAGCGCACGAGCTCAAGACGCCCCTGGCCTTGATTCGGGGCCAGATCGAACTGAGTCCTCCCAGTGAGGACAGAGACGCACTCCTTCTGGATGTCGGACACATGACTCGCCAAGTGCAGCAACTCCTGCACCTGGCCGAGGCAAGCGAAGTCGGCAACTACCATCTGGAAGCCGTCGATGTCGCCGTCGTCGCGCACGAGGCGGCGGACTATTTGAAGCGGATGGCGCATGCTGCAGAAGTGAGCGTCGAGCTGCAGCCGAGTCCCACCCGCCTCACTTGGATGGCAGATCGCGGCGCGCTGTTCACCCTCCTGAAGAACCTGCTGGAGAACGCGATTCAGCACGCTCCTCGAGGCACTCAAGTATCAATCGAGACCGGCGTCCAGTCGTTGACCGTACGCGACTGGGGGCCGGGAACGGACGAAGTACAGCTCTCCAAGATGTTCGACCGATTCTGGCGTGGCGATCATCGCCACGATGAGGGCGCCGGATTGGGACTGGCAATCTGCCGTGAGGTCGCCCAGGCGCACGGATGGATCCTTTCCGCTCATCGCGCCGAGCCTGGCTTGCGATTGGTGGTCTCCAGACCTGGCCCTCGCCCGCCCAAGTCACCGTAAGCACTCGGCAACGCGTGCGCGGCCAAGTTCAACCTGGTCGAAAAACGCATTGCGGAGTCCGCCATTTCCAAACGCCGCAATCTGTTGCAGGGGTTGATCCCAACGCGTTCGAGTATTGCACCCACCTTGTCCAAATCAAAGAGGCATCTCCATGAAGATATATCTCAATCTTGCGACGGCGGCGGCGGTCGTCTTCTCCTCCGTTCCGGTCATGGCTGACGAAACACAAGACTTCCTTCCGCCGCAGGAGGCAATAGAGATCCTTGCAGATGGAGCACCCTGGTCGGCATCGACACCGACGGGCAGGAACTTCAAGCTCACGTTGAACAAGGACGGCACCGGCGACCTTCGTGAGGCGCTGCCGTTTGCGCTGTCCGTGAGCTGGACGATCAAGGGAGAAGAGGTCTGCCTGTCCAGCACCATGATGGCAAAGTGCCTGCGCTTCCGCGAGATTGCGGGCGGTCTTCAAAGTTGGAATGGCGACAAGGTTGATCTGAAGCTCATTCGCCAGAAAGTCAACAACTGACTCTGGCCAGCACGCCAAGCGCACTCGAAGCGCCCTAGAGCGGGCCGCGATTCCCTGCCGCAGCGCAGGCTGCAGCCCCGGCGCCGTGCGCACCAAACTTGGCCATCGTTGGCAGAACGACGGTGAATACAACCCATCGATCAGGATCAGTGATGCAACAATCCGGACCTCGGCGCATTGTCGTCATGACCGGCGCTACTGCCGGAGTCGGCGCGCAAGCGGTACAGCACATCGCCGACCAGCCCTTCACACAGGTAATCGTCGGCGCCCGTGGTAGCAGCCGGACGGTGCCTCCCGGCGTCATGATCCTGCCCCTCGATCTCGCGTCACTTGCCAGTGTCCGTGAGTTCGCGGATTCGGTGATACATCACATCGGTGCGGCTCGAATCAACGCGTTGGTTCTTAACGCCGGCATGCAGACATCGAGCAACGAGCGACGCAGTGTCGACGGTTATGAATTGACGTTCGCGGTCAATCATCTCGCCCACTACCTGCTGGCCCGACTGCTTGTGCCCTGCATGGCAGAACATGGCCAAATCGTGATCACCACGAGCGAGACGCACGACCCTGCAGTGACCCCGATCGCCCCGAAGACGCTCGAGCCGCAGGTGCTAGCGCGGCCCACCAAGAGCGGCATAGGATCCGGGATTCGCGCCTATGCAGCCTCAAAGCTGTGCAATCTCATGACGGCACAGTCGCTTGCAGCGCTGGCTCTGCTGAAAGCTCGGCAAGTCAAGGTGATCGCCTTCAGTCCAGGCCTGACGGGCGGGACATCGCTCGGCCGGGACAGTCCACGCGTGATGCGTGCCGTGGTCACTGTCTTGATGCACACGGTCTTCCGTGTGGTCGGGCTGTTTCGACCGGAGTATGTCGTGGGCACGCCGCAGCGGTCGGGTCAAGCCTTGGCGCAGGTTGCCATGGGAACGGCCACCGTGCCAAGCAATCGAATCTATGTCAGCTTGGTCAAAGGAGGTCTGACCTTCCCCAACCCCTCGGCGCTGGCCAGAAGTGCAGATGCTCAGGCGCGCCTGTGGCGAGAAAGCGCAGTCATGGTCGGCCTCGATCCGGCGCTGGCTGGATCGAAAAACCACGCATGAAGAAGAGAAGGGTTGTGACATGAGCATGGCAAATCCGCCCTCGAACCCTGCGCTGCATTGGACGTCCACCAAATTCAGCTCGAACATCCTTCTGGATGCGTTGTTGAAGCACCTCCTCGGGCTGATGACGTACGGAATGAGCGACCTTGGCGAGATTCTTGAGGTCAAGGGCCAGCTGAAGCCCGGCGATGAAGAGCGCTGGATCAATGCATGGGCTGCGATGGCAAAGCGCCTGCAGCATCGAGCGGAGGACGCAGAGGCAGCGGAAAAGCGAGTCAGCGCGTCTACCGCCTATCTCCGCGCCTCGACCTACTGGCGGGCGTCCTTGATGTACTTCAGCCACCCGGGTGACCCGCGAGTGCGCGATCACTCGATCGCCAGTGCTCAATGTTATGCGCGCTATCTCGAGCTGTCGGGCTATCCAGGGAAATATGTCGAAATTCCTTATGAAGGAGGCATCCTTCCTGGACACTTCTACAGATCGCCCTGCGCAGCAGAAGGAGCGCCGCTTCTCATCTTGACACCTGGCCGCGATACCTGGGCTGAAGACACGCGCTGGGTTTATGACGGCGCAATCCGCCGGGGGATTCACTGCCTGGTATATGACGGCCCCGGCCAAGGACTCTCATTGAGGCTGCACGGTCTACCGTTCCGACTGGACTGGGAGAACGTCATCAAGCCGGTGGTCGACTTCGCCTTCACGATCCCAGCCATCGACCGGTCGCGCATCGGCCTGATGGGCTTGAGCTTCGGAGGATTCCTGTCGGTCAGGGCCGCAGCGTTCGAGAAGCGCATCAAGTTATGCATCAGCGATCCTGGAACGATCAGTTGGGGCGGGGCGATCATCAACCACTTCCCTACGGCGGTCGGCCATGTACTCCTTGGGAAGCGGGGAGATTTCTTGCAGCGGCTGCTCACATGGGCGCTCGAGCAGACGTCAATCGAATGGCTCTTGCGGGACTATGCGTGGAAGCACGGCGTTTCTACCCAGCGCGTGTTCGAGACGCTTCTGGCCTATGACAACACCTCTATCGCGGGACGGATCACATGCGAAACGCTGATCATGGATGGCACAGAAGAGATGGCAAGGGGGCAGGCTCAGAGGCTGTTCGATGCCCTCAACTGCCCCAAGGACTATATGCTTTTCGACGGCACGACAACCGCCCAGGCGCATTGCCAAATCGGCGCGTATGCCACGGCATCAGAGCGCCTCTTTGATTGGCTGGAACCTCGCCTGTGAATGGACTTGCGGAGGTACGTGTTCAATGAAGATTGCCATCATCGGGGCGACGCGGGGAATCGGACTCGCGACAGCGCAGGCTGCGCTGGCAGGAGGACATGAAGTTACCGTACTCGTGCGCGACCGAAGTCGAATGCCGATTCAACACCCACGATTGATCGTGGTGGAGGGAAGTGCAGAAGATCTGGGTGCAGTGGCCAAGGCCGCAAGACAGCAGGACGTCGTATGTGATTGCCTTGGAACTACCAAGCTCCTGCAGACGATTACCTTGTTTTCCAGAAGCGCCGCAAACCTGTCGAAGGTGCTCATGCCAGAGCAACTGCTCATCGCCGTTACTGGCACAGGCGTAGGCGACAGCCGCGGGCATGGCGGTGTTCTGTACGACTATGTTTTCAGGCCGCTCGTCCTGGGTCGGATGTATGCCGACAAGGAGCGTCAAGAGCAGATCATCATGCGAAACGTGGCGCGCTGGATCATCGTCCGGCCCGGCTTTCTGACCAATGGCCCGCGTACCGGGCGCTATCGTGCACTCACGATCTTGCGAGGTATTCACGGTGGAAAGATCTCGAGAGAAGACGTTGCCGACTTCCTGTTGAAGCAAGCCACTGCGCCCCGATTCATTGGGCAAACGCCACTACTGATCTACTGATGGAATCGAGCCCACCCATCAAGGCCATTTTTCGGCACCTCGGACCGCAGTAGCCATCGCCACGGAACCGGCCGTCGGTTCAAGGACCATCGTCAAGGTTTACCGAGCAAAATCGTCAATGCAGGGCGGCGATGCTTCGACCATGGGCCTTCGGATCGATCGAGGCCAAAACAAGAAGGCCACCGGCGGTTGCCAGGTCACGGTCAAAGAGTGCCTTTTGCACCAGGCGCTGGGCGTCCGCCAAATCCCAGAACGAGTGAATCTGGAAGGCCGATGCCACGCTGAAGAGGGCGAGCACGATGCCCGTACCACGCGGCCATGTGCCGAAAAGCAGGGCGAGGCCGAAACCGATTTCGATCGCCGCCCCGACCAGCGGACTTGTGCCCAACGTCTGCCCTGGGTTCATCAGCTTGCCGAGCCCCTCGGGGACGAACAGGTATGCCAGCAAGATCCGGCCGACGAGAACATTCCAGGCCGGGATCCGTGCGTAACGGGGGATGATCGGGTCGCGTTCTGTTGCCATTGCATGCTGCATCGCTCGATCAGCGATCGCCTTTGATCAACGAATTCCGGACGGCTTCGAACTCGGTGTCTTCGATCTCGGCGGAGTGACTTGGTGTGCCTGCCAAGCTGGCACGATGCTTCGCAAAGCTTCCGTCGAGCCAAGTAGGAGCCAATCCGTTGAGGCGAACGGCGATCGCTTCAGCGACACCGATGAATTTCTCGGCGGCACCACTTTCAAGAAGCGCCAGCAAAGCTTCAGCAACGACCTTGGGCTCGTCGCTACGAGTTCCGGTCGCCTCGTTAAAGCGTTCTGCTTCCTGGCTATTGAAATCCGTGCGAGTACTCCGTGGACCGAGATACTGGACTCCCACGGCAGTATCCCCAAGCTCCCGGCGCAGCGATTCCGCAAAGCCGCGAAGCCCGAACTTGCTTGCGCTGTACACGCTGAAGCCCGGTAGACCCAACCGGCCAAGCACGGAGCCCACAAAGAGGATGCGTGCCTTAGGCAATTCACATAGATAGGGCAGCATGGCTTGGGTGAGCAGAACCGGAGCAAGCAGATTCGTGTGGAGAACCTCAGCCATGGCATTGGGCTCGAAGGTTGCAAGCCGCCCGAATCCCGGAATCCCTGCTCCATGTACGACGACGTTGCAACCCCACTCGGCTGCCACCTCTGCCAGGCTGGCGATGTCTTCGTTGATCGTCAGGTCCGCGGGATACCAAGTGACTTGCGCTTCGCGCTTTGGTGCCCCCGTTTTAATCAGCAAACGTGTTTGCGCCGAAAGCTGTTCCCGAGATCGACCCACGAGCATCACGGAGGCTCCCTCGTTGACCAGCTTCGCAGCCGTTGCTTTCCCGATGCCACCTGTCGCCCCGGTGAGCAGCACCCTTGCGTCGACGAGTTTCATGACGCGGCCACCACTGCGGGCGAGGGCGCCACGGGTAGCGGTAAGCTGCGGAAGACATCTCCGTATAACCGATAGAACGCCCGCGCTGCATGGATGATGTTCGTCTGATCCCTGGAGTCTTCGATTCTGTCCATCAGGAACTCGAAGTGCGCGACATGCTCTCGATCCAGCGTTCCGTGTGAGCGAAGATAGGTGAACGCAGCATCGGGCAATCGCAAATGGTGCTGGATTTGGTCCGCTGCCAGCAGTGCCAGTGACACGCTGGTGCCCTCGAGTACATGCACCATGCCGAGAAACCCTAATGGGCTGCGTCGAGCAATGGTGTCATGGGCGTAGGCCACCATGACCTCGGTCGCATGACCCGGAAGCCCGTTGCGCACGGCAACGGCGTCGCCACCGACGGCCTGAATGTCGTTCAAGATCCATTGGTCATGACCGATCTCCTCTTGGATGTACTCCTCGAGGTGCTCCCCCAACCAAAGCTTGGAAAGGGGCAATGCTGCCTTGCACTCATGCAGCAGCGGCACGGTATGGCTCACGTGGTGATAAGCCTCTGTCAAGAAGGCCAAGTAGCTTTCGAGCGAGACTTCTCCACGAAGGCAGGCTTGGATGATCGGAGCACTTAGAAGTCCCGATCGTGCGTCGGCAGTCTGTTCGATAAGTTGCTTGTAAAAGCTCATGTTGGTCTCTCCGGTCAGCCCAATGCGTCAGGGGAAGTCAGGCCGAGCGCCTCGGCGTGAAGTCTTAGGATTGCCGTGCGTTGCGGGCGGCCATTGATCGTGGACTGTCCGGAAAGCACACTGAAGTCGGCCCGTGCGCGCTGCCAGCGTGAGATCCGCGCATAGTCCGGCAAGGTCGCGTTAGCGGCGTCGACTGCAGCCTGTAGGGCCTGGTCGGACAGATATGGCGCAACCGGCCAAAGAACGGCGCAAAGCGTAGGCTCACCGTCTCCGAAGACGACAGCCTGAGCAATTGCCTGCTCACTACTGAGTGCCGTCTCAACCCACTCGGGGGAAACGTTGCGGCCGAACGCGGTGATCAGTACATGCTTCTTGCGGCCGTCGACGTGGACAAAGCCGTCTGCGTCGACATGCCCCAGATCACCGGTCGGCCACCAGTCGATTCCCGGGGAATCGTTGGCAGCGGCTTCGCCGAGATAGCCGAGGAATAGACTGCCACTCACCTCGAGCTCACCGTCCGAGGCCACACGCACGCGCGAGTGCGGAAGCACCCGTCCGGCACTCCCAGCCAGGTCGGCCCCAGGAAGATTGAGTGTCTGGACTGAGGCGCCTTCCGACAGGCCATAGCCTTCATATGCTGGAATGCCCAACGCACGCGCGGACCTCAGTAGCTTTGCGCCAACAGGCGCACCGCCCACGGCCACGAGTTTGAGACATGCAGGAGCACGCTGGCCGTTGCGCATCAGGTAGCCGGCCCATGCTCTGAGCATTTGCGGAAGAAGGATCACACTGTGCGGCTGCTGCTCCACGATGGCGGAGTGAAACCGCGCAGCGTCGAAGGTGGACGATCCTGACAGACCGAGCTCAGATAACGGCAACGTCACGCAAGTTGCACCACGCATCAGTGGAGCCATGACGCCCGCGACGTTTTCCAATAGCACTGCAAATGGGAGTGCGCACAGATGCCGGTCGATGTCGATTGGATCGGTTGCCTGAACAAGGCCGCGAGCAACCGTCGTCAGCCCTTCCGCGCTGAGGCACACGCCCTTGGGGGCACCGGTGGTGCCGGAGGTAAACGTGATCTTGACTGTGCCTTGAGGCAACGGGACCGGCCGCCGGGGCAGTCGCAACATGGTGAGCGAGCGGCCTGCGACGACACATGGTGTGGTTGGGGCGCGCGGCCAGCGCCTGGCCATCGGCGGCACGGTCAGAAGGGTGTCAACGCCGGCTGCCGTAGATGCATGGGTGATCTGCTCAGGTGTGAAGAAGGTAGGCAGCGGTACATGAACGACGCCTGCCCTCGCCGCGGCGAGATCGGCCACGACCCAAGCCGCCGAGTTCCCCATCAATGTGGCAATCACTTTGGCTCCCCGCGCCTTGAAAAGCGTTGCCAACGCATTTGCCTGCTCGTCCAAGTGGCGATAGGTCCAGCGGTGCTCGCCTTCGTCGAGCGCCACCGCTTCATGGCTGATATTGAGTTGCATTGATCAGATCCTCGGGAAGTTCACATCAACACGCGCCGAGGCGGCGCTTGACGTAGGCTTGCGGCAAACACCATGGGGCGGTGGTCGTAATAGCTGCCCCAATGAGCCGCATCCGAGCCGAGCACCGACGGATCTGCGCTGCCAAGCATGACCGACTCGATGCTGAGTCGTCGAAATAGCTGGTGCAACTCGAATGTGAGCGTACTCACTGCCCAAGAAAAGCCTTGTTGCGCGAGGTGAGCGCCGATCATGGGGATGAGGCGTCGACCTTCGCCGGCTCGCGCGGCGGCGAGGTGTCCGACCTCCACGATGTCGCGTCGCCTCACAAACGAGGCGCTTCTCGACGTGATGGCTGCCTCGACAGGAAGAAACAGATACCGCTCCAGGAATAGTGGGGCGGCGGCCGCACTTCTGTAGCCCGCTGCGGCGACGATCTCGCCCTGGCTCTGCAGGCTCACAAGTAGCGGAGCAAAGGACTGCACATTGGCGCCATAGCGGCTCTTGAAAACGCCCCGGATGAAGAGTTCGACCTTCTCACGTTGTGGATCGGCGATGCCGTGCGTGATCAATGCGAGAGGCGAGCTTGGAGCCGACGGGGTCACCGCGCTGTCGCCGACGAGCGAAGACGGGCTGAGGAACATGCGTGGCTCCTTAGAAGCCGAGGTTGGGTGGAGCATGAATCGCTGAGCAGCGCGCGCCTATCCGAGTGCCTGTTTTGCGGCGTTGCCTTCGGTCATATTCAGCGTGTTGCTCTTACCGTCCGCTTACCGTCCCCGAACGATTGACCGGCATCGTCAATTGGAGGCGCGGCGGGCGGGCGACTGGAGGGGCAGTAAGGGCCAGGAAAGCAAGTGCGCCGGACATTCGTGCGTCAACCCATGCGTACATCCCATCCTCAACCCAAGCATCCTTTTGCAGATGCACCCCGCGCGATTGAGATCGCGTGGCCCATGCTTGTTGTTCTAAGCGCTTTGGCCGGTTGCGCCGTCGGACCGAGCTATCGGGAACCCCGAACCGATGCACCCACCGCTTGGCATGCGCCGCAGCCCCATAGCGGCAATGCCGCTGAGATGCAGCAGTGGTGGCGCCAATTCGACGATTCGGTGTTGAATCAATTGATAGAACGCGCCGAAGAGGAAAGCCCCAGCCTCGCGCAAGCGTGGTCGAACATCGAGAAGGCGCGCGCAACGCTTGCTTCCGTCGGGGCGATGAGCCTGCCGAGCATGACTGGCAGCGGATCGCTGTCGCGCGCGCGTCAGTTGCAGTTGCCGTCAGAGCCAGTGACGACCACCACACGCGGTGTGGGTGCGGACGCAACCTGGGAAATCGACTTGTTTGGCAAGGCACGCAGGAACTCCGAGGCTGCCCGTGCGCGAATCGAGGCACGCATCGACGACTGGCACGACGCCCGTGTTTCGCTGGCCGCCGACGTTGCCGACGTCTACGTTCAGTACCGCGGTTGCACGTTGCTTGCTGACACCTATGAGCGCGAGCTGACATCGACCCTGCGAACCAACGAAGCAACCGCTGCCGCAGTCCGCGCTGGCTTCAGCGCGCCGTCCGACGGCGCGCTGGCACGGGCAAGCGTAGCCGACACCCGCTCAACGTTGAACGCCCAGCGCGCGCAATGCGATCTCCTGGTGAAGTCACTTGTCGATCTGACAGGCATCGAAGAGAACTCGCTGGATGCGTTGCTTGCCGGCAGTGACACCAAGATTCCACAGCCCCGAACGGTCGACGTGCGCAGCGTGCCCGCCGATGTATTGCGCCAGCGCCCTGATCTGGCCTCGCTCGAACGCGAAATTGCCGCTGCTAGCGCTGAGATCGGAGCGGCGAGGGCGGACCTCTACCCAAGCATTTCGCTCGCTGGCGCGATCAGCTTGTCTGCTGTGAGCGGGGGATCTTCCGCGACGACTTGGTCGTTTGGGCCGACGTTGTCTATCCCGATCTTCGACGGGGGTCAGCGGCGAGCCGCGGTGGACAGCGCGACCGCAAGCTTCTCCGCTGCGCTGGCGCGTTGGCGACAGGGTGTTCGCACGGCGGTCAAAGAAGTTGAGCAGGCGCTGGTCAACTTGGACAGCGCAACTCAGCGAGAAGACGACGCCCGTCAAGCGGCCGAAGAGTACCGGCGCCATTTCGATGCCATCGAGAACAACTGGCGCGCAGGTAACGAAAGCCTGCTGACGTTGGAAGAGGCGAGACGCTCTGCACAGACGTCGGAGATCAGCTTGCTCACTCTGCAGCAGAACCGCGTCCAGTATTGGATCGCGCTGTACAAGGCCCTCGGTGGTGGCTGGGGGCCCGCCGCCGTTGGATCTGGCTCGAAGTCCACCGAATCCGTTCAAGGAAAGTCCTCTTGAAGAACCGTCCCATCGCCGTTGCCGTACTGGCATCCTTGCTGCTTGTCTTGACCGGCTGTACGAAGTCGAATGCCAATGGGTCCACGACCGCCGATCCCTCGGCCAGCGTCCTAACGGTCGAGATCGTCACACCACTGGAACAAGTTTGGCCTCAGTCAATTCAAGCCACCGGCCCATTGGCTGCATGGCAGGAAGCCATTGTCTCCCCAGAGATTGGCGGACTACGGTTGGTTGAGCTGAAGGCCGATGTTGGCGAGCATGTCAAGCGAGGGCAGATGCTCGCACGCCTTGACGACGCGAGCCTGCAGGTCAGCCTGCGCAAGCAGGAGGCGCAGGCTGCGCAGGCACGGGCGAACCTGAGCCAAGCGCGGTCCAATCTTGAGCGCGCGCGCGTTGCAGAAGGAAGTGGTGCGCTATCGGCGCAGCGGATCGAGGAGTACCGCATCACCGCCGAAACGTCGCAAGCCGCGCTGGACTCGGCATTGGCTGACTTGGACAACATCAAGCTTCAGCTATCGCAAACTCGGGTGCTGGCGATTGATGACGGCATCGTTTCGTCGAAGAGCGCAGTGCTCGGTAGCGTCGTGAGCGCTGGCACGGAGATGTTCAGGTTGGTCCGGCGTGGCCAGGTGGAATGGCGCCCCGAGTTCGACGCCAGGCAATTGGCGGTGCTGCAGCCCGGTCGATTGGCACACATTACCCTGGCTGACGGTGAAGTCGTGCAAGGCGAGGTTCGCTTGGTCGGACCGACATTGTCAACCAGCACCGCTCGCGCCGTTGCGTATGTCACGTTGCCTCGTGAGAGCGGCGCAAAGCCAGGTATGTTTGCCAGCGGCACTATCGAACTTGAGGCCAAACCGGCCTTGACGGTGCCAGCCACTGCAGTTGTCTTGCGAGACGGTCGCGCCTATGCCTATCTGCTGGACGGGGCCGATAAGGTGACCAGCCGCCCGATCGTCGCCGGCCGCCGCCGTAATGATCGCGTGGAAGTCGTCAGTGGACTCCCCTCGGGCGCCAGGGTAGTCGCCCGAGGGGGCGCATTCCTCTCTGATGGCGTGCGGGTCACCGTCGAAAACGCGCAGGCGCCAGCCAGTGCCGCAAGCCGCAATCAAGGGAGCCGTCAATGAATGTCTCGGCTTGGTCGATTCGTCATCCGGTACCGGCCGTCCTGCTGTTCATTCTCCTGACAGTTCTAGGCCTGATCGCCTTTCGCGGACTGCAGATTCAGGATTTTCCCGACATCGACGTGCCCACGATCCAAATTTCAGCGACGCTGGAAGGAGCCGCGCCGGAGCAATTGGAGACGGAGGTTGCGCGCAAGATCGAAGACCAGCTTGCCTCATTGAGCGGGCTTGACCACGTCAGCACGACCATCACGGATGGTTCGGTCAGCATCAGCGTCATGTTCGACATTGACAAGGACAGCGAGTCCGCACTGTCAGAGGTGCGCAATGCGGTTGACAGTGCCCGCGCTGAGCTGCCAACGAGCATGAGCGACCCAACCGTGTCAAAGCTGACGACGGCAAATTCGGACCTTGTCACATACACGGCTGAGTCGAAGGTCCTTGATGAGCAGGACCTGTCCTGGTTCGTTGACAACGACGTGACAAAGGCGCTCCGCTCGGTCAAAGGGGTGGCCAAGGTTGCCCGAGTTGGCGGCGTTGACCGGGAGGTGCATGTGGAACTGGATCCGGCCTTGATGGCAGAGGCCGGCATCACGCCGTCGGACGTTTCGAAGCAACTGAAGGCGGTACAGAGCGAGGCCTCCGGCGGGCAGGGAGCGATCGGCGGCCAACGGCAGTCGAGTCGCATGCTCGCCGTCGTGAGCTCGCCCGCCGAAGTTGGGGCGATCAGCGTGCCGCTAGCCGGCGGTCGCTACGTGAGGCTGGATCAGGTTGCGCGAATCAGGGACGCCTACGCGGAACGCTCGACGATGGCATTCCTCGATGGCAAGCCCGTGATCGGGTTCCAAGTCACCCGCTCACGAGGCTATTCCGATGTCGGCGTTGCGGAGGACGTTCGTGCTGCGATCCACGCCTTCAACCTCGCCCATCCCGAGGTGCGAATCGCCGAGGCGAGCAACACAGTGACTCGTATCCAGGAGAACTACCAAGGCTCCTTGCACCTGCTTCTCGAAGGCGCGTTGCTCGCCATCGTCGTGGTCTGGTGGTTCTTGCGGGATGGACGCGCCACGCTGATCTCCGCCACTGCGTTGCCGCTTTCCATTCTCCCGGCATTTGGCTACATGGCGCTGGCCGGCTATTCGCTGAATACAGTGACATTGTTGGCCCTGTCACTGGTGGTGGGCATTTTGGTGGATGACGCGATCGTCGAGGTTGAGAACATCGAGCGTCACTTGAACATGGGAAAGACGCCGTTCCAGGCGGCGATGGAGGCGGCCGACGAGATTGGCTTGGCGGTGATCGCCACGACGTTCACGTTGGTTGCGGTGTTCCTGCCTACGGCTTTCATGGGTGGGATTCCTGGAAAGTTCTTTCGCCAATTCGGTATCACGGCGTCCGTGGCTGTACTTGCCTCGCTGCTGGTCGCCCGGCTCTTGACGCCAATGATGGCGGCCTACTTGCTCAAGCCGCGGGAGTTCGGCCGTGGCGAAGTCTCGACCGATGGCCCGACGATGTCTCGCTATCTCCGTTGGGTGCGATACGCTTTGACGCACAGGAAAGGCGTCGTATTCGCCGCCTTCGGCTTCTTCTGCCTGGCGATTGCGGTTGTACCCTTTCTGTCCACAGGATTCATTCCTGCCCAAGACAGGGCGCAAACCCGGGTCACTCTGACATTGCCGCCAGGAAGCACCCTCGAAGACACGGCGGTAACGAGCCAGGCCGCGACGAAGCTGCTCCAGACATTGCCGGAGGTGAAGCGGGTCTTCGTGTCAGCAGGTACTGCCAGCAGCTTTGACGGGCCACGCAGCAATTCGATGGCCGACCTGACGAGCGCGACGATCATCGTCGAACTACTGCCTCGCACCGAGCGAAAACGCAAGCAATCGGCCGTGGAGGCGGAAATGCGCGGCCTGTTGCGTCAGCTCGCCGGGGTACGCGTTGCAGTCGGCGGCGGCAACAACGGTGAGTCTCTCGAATTGACACTTGCCAGCGATGATCCGCAGGCGCTCGCTGCCGCTGCAGCTCAGGCGGAGATTGAGCTTCGCACGCTGAAGGGAATCGGTAACGTGAAATCCAGTGCGGCTTTGCAGCGACCTGAGATCCAGGTGCGACCGGACTACGCCCGGGCAGCGGCACTAGGAATCACTTCCGAATCGCTCGCTGATGCTGTTCGTCTGGCCACCTATGGTGACTATTCCACTGCGCTGCCAAAGCTCAACCTGCCACAGCGTCAGATCCCGATTCGCGTGACGATGAACACTTCAGCAGTTCGCGGCAGCTTGGAGGCGGTGTCATCGCTTCGCGTCCCTGGTAGCGCGGGGACGGTTTCCCTTGGGTCGGTGTCCACGGTCAGCCTCGGCAGCGGGCCGACACAGATTGACAGGATTGACCGCTCACGCAACGTTACCCTCACCGTCGAACTGAACGGACGACCGATCGGCGACGTACGCCGTGAGGCAATGGCCCTGCCGGCTGTGCGCATGCTGCCGCTGGGAGTCCATCACGTGGACCAGGGTGAGCTGGAGGAAATGTCTGAGTTGTTCGCGAGCTTCGGGCTGGCGATGGCTGTTGGCGTGTTCTGCATCTATGCCGTGCTGGTGCTACTGTTTCACGACTTCCTTCAGCCTGCGACTATTTTGTGCGCGCTGCCATTGGCGCTCGCTGGCGCATTCTTCTCACTTTGGATCGCGCACCAGGCGTTCTCCATGCCAGTCGTGATCGGCGTGCTGATGCTCATGGGCATCGTGACGAAGAATTCGATCCTACTTGTTGAGTACGCCATCATGGCGCGCCGCGATCGTGGAATGAGCCGGTTGGAGGCGCTCATTGACGCCTGCCACAAGCGCGCACGACCGATCGTGATGACCACGGTTGCAATGGGTGCCGGCATGCTGCCGAATGCGTTGGGACTGGGCGCCGAGCCCAGCTTTCGCCAGCCAATGGCCATCGTCGTGATCGGCGGACTTCTCACGTCCACCTTCTTGAGTCTTCTGGTGGTGCCGGTCGTCTTCACCTATGTTGACGATCTGCTGCAGGCTGCATGGGGCCACCGAACCAAAAATGCCATTCGCTCCATCACCAGGATCTTTGCGCGGGGATGACCTGGCTGTGTCAGCGTCACTTTTCGTCGAGCATTGACAAGCTTGGAGGACAGACGATGAAAGTCCCTGTACTCGACTGCATTGGCACCGGCGCCTTCGCGTTGCTGACAGTGGTGCTTGCCATTTCTTCGGCTTGGTTTGACATGATGGGAAGGGCCGTCGCCGCAGAGACGGAATATCCCAGTGCTTCGACGCCGCTGCAGCGAACAAAATCCAGCGGTGCTTCTTGCTTCGAGGCCGTGTCACGTGTGGCAGGAGTCGCTGGATGTGACGTCGACGGCCAACCGAGCCAAAGGTGACGTGCGTCCCGGCGTCTATAGCGAGGCATTGCCCCCAATTCGCCTGAGCCCCCGCGGGGAGATCGCGCTGAACGGATAGACACACCGCGCGCGGCGAGGAGCGTCTTGTCGACCTGAAGAACATCTTTGTACGCGCTAACTCTGCCGCAATGGTCTCGCCACTTCCAGCCACGACACTGGTGGCTCCCTGAACATTGCGGCGCGCGCCTTCGGCCGGGATCACCGCGTGGCGAACGAGCCATCGCCAGTGATCTTGTCGCATCCGCCTGGATCCTACAATTTCCACGTCTCTCCTTTCCCCCTTGTGGCGTGTCTCGGCGCGCCGCTCTCGCAATCGATGGCCGAATCTGGCCGCGGCGCTTGTCGTTGCGCTTGCAATATCGATGCAGGCGGGCGCGGCTACTCACCGCGAACGAACAAAATCAGTGCGCTCGACGTTCGCCTTTGTCAATGCGGACATCAACGCCGTCGCCAGCGCCATGGCGACCGTACTTGGATATCCAATCGTCGTTGATCCCCGCGTGAAAGGCGCGCTGACGCTGGTGACCGATGAGCCAGTCAGCGCCGATCGTGCGACGCTACTGTTCACCGAAGCCCTGAGGGGACTGGGCTTTGCCTTCGTGTTCACGAATGGCTTGCACAAGATCCTTCCTGAGGCTGATGCCAAGTTGCAAGCGGAGCTGACCACGACGCTTCCTTCGGCAGCAGGCGGTGACCGAGTGGTGACGCAGGTCATTCCTGTCTTGCAAGAGAGCGCCGCGAATCTGGTGCCGGTGCTTCGTCCGCTGATCACCGCCAACAACACGATTAACGTCAACGCAGGCAACAACTCGCTCATCATCACCGACTACGTCAGTAACCTGGCGCGGCTGGACGCGGTGATCGCGGCGCTCGATACACCGAGCGCGACCGATGTCGAAGTGATCCAACTCCAGCACGCCATCGCCGCCAATGTTGCGGCAGCTGTCCTGAAGTTCACCGAAGGGGGCAACTCCAGTGCAGCTGGTCCCAATGGATCGGGCGGCGTATCCTCGGGAGGTATCGCCGTTGTGGCTGATCCCCAGCTGAACGCCCTGTTGGTTCGCGCGCCCAATCGCGCTCGGCTGGCCGGTGTTCGGGCGTTGGTCGCGCAGCTTGATCGACCGGAGGCTGGTGGCGTGGGGGCCGGCAGCGTACACGTGGTCTACCTGCAGCACACGGACGCGACGCGCCTTGCATCTGTACTGCGCGCGGCACTACCGTCCGCCGAGATGGTGACGGGGACGGCCGGAGGCATGGCGGCGGCAGGATCGGCTGGTAATGTCGCGGGCGGTGGCAACTTGCCTACGCCAAAGAGCACATCGAGCGCCAGCAGCAGTTCATCCTCCACTTCGTCATCCGGTGCGAGCTCGGCCACTTCGACGCCACTCACCTCCGCCGCAGCGCCCTCAACAGGCGGCTACATCCAGGCCGATCCCGCCAGCAACGCGCTGATCGTCACCGCCCCCCAACCACTATTTCGCGACATTCGCTCTGTCATCGACCAGCTCGATGTCCGGCGCGCGCAGCTCTATGTTGAGTCGTTGGTTGTTGAAGTCGACGCTAACAGGGCGCTGGACGTCGGCCTGCAGTGGAAGAGCTTGTTCAACATCAGTGAGGCATCGCTGAAGACGCTCACGCTCGGTGAAGTGGCCAATGCGCTGCGCACGATCAGCGGCACGAATATCCTATCAACCGCCAATGTCGTCACTCTCGACAACGAAGAGGCGCGCATTGTTGTAGGTCAGAACGTTCCCTTCGTGACAGGTTCCTACACCACCGCATCGAGCAGCACCGCGAACCCCTTTCAAACTGTCGAGCGGATGGATGTTGGTGTGACACTTCACATCCGGCCGCAAATCGGACCTGGTGGCGAAATCCGGATGACCGTGATGCAGGAGTCATCCTCGGTACAGAGTACCAGCTCGACGCAAGGTCCGACGACAAACAAGCGCTCAATAGAGTCCACAGTGGCCGTTGGCGATGGCAAGATTTTGGTGCTTGGCGGCCTGATCGAGGACAGTGAAACGCGCGAGTCAAACAGCGTTCCAATACTCAGCGCGATTCCGGGGCTTGGCGCGTTGTTTCGCGGCGTCGATAGGACGCGCAAGAAGACCAACCTACTTGTTTTCCTGCGTCCCGTGGTGATGCGCGACGACGAGCAGAGCGAAGTAGTTTCGCTGGATCGGTACGATCAAATCCGAGCCAGCCAAGCTAGCCTGCCGCGCGACCTAGACAAGACGCTGAAGGACGCGCCACCGCCCAGTCTTCCGGCCTTGCCTCACCCAGCTGACAAACCGTGAAAGCTGACGTGCGAAGCGTGTTCTCACTGGTGCCGGCGGTGACTGGATCCCTGGAGGGCACGGTTCTTCGGCCAAGCTACTTCGAAATCGCTGGCTTTGCGACTGGATTGCTCGTTTGTTGGGCCCTATGCTGGCGCTTCGGACTTCTCTACCTTGGTCCCCGAACCAGTGATATCCAACCCAGCGTAAGTACAGGGGGCTGATCGCCGACGACCGCTCTATTCGAGGACAACGTCGTGATTTACTCCTCATCCGTTCCCGACGCCAATAATGAGCTCTTGACGATAGGTCTTGCCGTGTTCGAAAACCTTCAGGTGAAAGATCGCGGGCGTCTCAGGAGGTTGCTTCTTTCGGAAGCGCGGAACTTCACCGAGGCACACGGAGCATCGCTCTCGTAAGAAGAATCTGATGATGGCAGAGGCGAGCGATGCGCTGGGGACGCCGGCCAGAACAACGCCTTGAAGGGCGTCGCACCCGAAGTGGGCTAGTGCAAAGATGGTCGCCACCCAGGCAATGAACGCCGCCACGCCCACGACCGTCCAGAGCTGGTCCGGCCTCTCCGGCACGGGCGTGTACCCAGCAAGAGCGTTCACGTCGAGCGGCCTAAAGCGCCAAAACCCGACGCACGCGCACGCGACCACCAAGATTGCGACCGACGCGACGGCATGAAGTGGTGTCATGCCAAAGAGCTTGTCGCGATTCCCGCCGGCCGGGCGGTGTGCGAGGGGCCGAAGGCGTTACGATCGTGCAGATCGCTTTCGGGCGGCATGCGGCGCAGGCGCGAGTCTAGGCGGAGGGCCGCTCTCGGATTGGCTAGGCAGGTTCGATCAGTCGCATACTGGCGAGGGCGCGTCGCCCTTGCACTTGGACGCGGTGCCCGAGGGAGCGGCTGGCGCCGGTCGTGCGGTGACGGTCGATGTCACCTTGCCGAGGAAGAATGCGCCATGAAGCAAGTCTGGATCAATTCAACTGGGGGCGTTGGAAGCCTGCAGCTGCGAGATGCACCTGATCCTCAACCGCAGGACTCCGAACTTCGCGTCCGAGTAAAGGCGAGCGGCATCAACTTCGCGGATATTCTGGCCCGCAAGGGCCTCTATCCAGATGCTCCGAAGCTGCCGGCCGTTGTCGGCTACGAGGTCGCCGGCGTCGTGGATGCCGCAGGGCCACATGCGCAGTCCGGCTGGGTCGGCAAACAGGTGCTTGCCCTCACTCGGTTCGGCGGCTATGCCGACACAGTCGTCGTGCCGCAGGCGCAGGTCTTTGAGAAGCCCGCTGCCTTGGATTTCGAACAGGCGGCGGCGATCCCGGTCAACTACCTGACGGCCTGGCAATTGCTGGTCGTGATGGGCGCGCTCAAGCCTGACGAGACGGTTTTGATCCACAACGCGGGCGGCGGGGTCGGGCTCGCCGCCATCGACATCGCGCGCCATCTTGGCGCCACAATCTTCGGCACCGCAAGTGCCGGCAAGCACAAGTTCCTGAAGGAGCGAGGGTTGCATGAGGCGATCGACTACACCCGACTCGACTGGACGCGCGAAGTGGCGCGGCTGACGAAGGGGCGCGGCGTCGAGCTCATTACGGATCCGCTGGGCGGGGCGGAGTGGAGGAAGAGCTACCGCGCTCTGCGCTCCACGGGTCGGCTTGGAATGTTCGGCGCCTCCACCGCGACCGAGTCGCGCCTGCCTGGCTCGCTCAAGCTGCTAGGGGTCGGACTGGGCATGCCCTGGTTCAACCCAGTGGCCCTGATGAGCCAGAACCGATCGGTCTTCGGCGTCAACCTCGGGCACCTGTGGGATGAGCCTTTGAAGATCCGGGGCTGGATGAACGCGCTGCTGGACGGCGTGGACGCCGGATGGCTGCGCCCGCACGTGGACCGGGTCTTCCCACTGGCCCAGGTGGGCGATGCGCAGGCCTACATCGAGGCGCGTAAGAACATCGGCAAGGTCGTCCTCTTGACTTGAGTCGGCGCTGCCTCGGCTTGCTGGCATCGATACGGCGACTGTCGGCGCAGCAGTGGAAGTTGAGTCAGGCTGCTTTAGGCCGTGAGAGATGGATACTCTGGTCGAACAAGAGTTGGCAGAGTCACGGGCATTGAGCCCTCCGGCTCTCTGGTATACAAGGCGCCCGAATCCAGCAGGGCGACGACTTGCGTGAGCGATTCCGTTGAGAGCGGCCGATCAAGCTTCAGTCGACCGAAGGCCAGGCCGACGGCTTGACGAACGATCTCATCGAGTTGGACTCAGGCATTTCGAAACATGGTGGGTCGACGGGATGACCGACAGCGGCAGCGGGCCGGCCGTTGGGCGGACTGGCGACTGCGCGAAAAATAGGCGTGGCGTGATAACTATTCTTATCACCATACAATCGTTTGGTGGCCAAACCCAAGTCCATCGAAAACGAGCTGGCTGAAGCGCTCACGCGGTTCCCGTCCGCGGATGAGCTAGCGGCGTTTCGGGCGTCGATGGAGGGATTCGGCTCGCGCGAGGCCGTCGAGCGGTTCGCGCCAAAGCTGCTCGGCGTTGGCATTTCGGCCCGAGCGATCCTGGGGCGGGTGCGCCGGTCGCTCCAGAAAGCGGCTCGCGATCGCGGATACCCGGAGATGGTCGAATTGTTCGATTCGACCAAGACCAGGCCCGGAAGCCGGCGCGCTGCCAAGATCGCGTCGGCCATCGACGAACTTCGCACCGCCCAGGCCAAGGCGCCGTTCATCGGCGACGGGGTGGGCGAGTGGCTGACGGCCAGAACGGCCACGGCCCTCGAGGCTGCAGGGATCAAGACCCTCGCGGCCTTGGCGGTGCGCATGACTCGGCGCCGCCAGTGGTGGACAGAGGTGTCGGGGCTCGGCCTGGCCGGTGCCCGACGAGTCGAAGCGTTCTTTGGCGATCACCCCGAATTGGCCGAGCGCTCGGAGGCGGTCGTGGCAGCGCCGGCGACGAGCGGCGTGGTGCCATGGGAGTCGCTGCAATTGCCAGGGGCGCTTGATGGGTCGGCGGGGCAGTTCCGAGCGCCGATAGTCGGCTGTACCCTCACAGCGAGAAACGACTACGAGGCGGTATCCGCCTGGATCGATAGACAGGAGTCTGGCGCGACCAAGCGCGCGTATACGAAGGAGGCCGAGCGCCTGATCCTTTGGGCAGTCGTCGAGCGCGGCAAGCCCATGTCGTCACTGGCCGCCGAGGACGCGACTGCCTATCGTGCGTTCCTGCGTCAGCCGAGTCCGCGTGCCCGCTGGGTCGGGCCTCCTCGCTCGAGAGCATCAAGCGAATGGCGACCATTTGCGGGCGCACTGTCTGCCAACTCGATCAAGTACACGGTTACCGTACTCGGGGCGATGTACCGGTGGCTCGTAGAGCAAGGGTACGTGCGCTCGAACCCCTTTGCAGGGATGAAGGTGCGCGGAGCGTCGACCTCGGCGCCGCTGGACGCTCAGCGCGTCTTCGATCAAGGCGAGTGGTCGCTGATTCGCGTCATCGCCGACGGCCTCGAATGGTCGTACAGCTGGTCTAAAGAGGCGGCCCAACGACTGAGATTCCTGCTGGATTTCTGCTACGCCACAGGCTTGCGCGCCAGCGAATTCACGAACGCCGTGCTGGGTAACCTCGAGGTCAAGCCCTCGGGCGAAACCTGGCTGCACTTGATCGGCAAGGGCAGCAAGGCCGGCAAGGTCGCGGTGCCCCCGCTGGCGCGCGCCGCGCTCGACCAGTACCTCCTGCAGCGCGGCCTGCCGGTCTCCCCGTCGAAGTGGGACCCGTCCACGCCGCTCCTCGGACGCCTTGACGACGACGAAGGCAGCGGGCTCACGGCGAACCGCTTGTGGGACATCATGCGCCGATTCTTCCAGACCGCTGCGACGGTGCTGGAGGAGCAGAACCCCGCCGTGGTCGTGAAGCTGCGTCGAGCGAGCCCGCACTGGATGCGGCATACGCACGCCACACACGCGCTCGAGCGCGGCGCCGACCTCACCACAGTGCGCGACAACCTGCGCCACGCCTCGATTGCCACGACGTCGACCTACCTGCATAGCGACGACACCAAGCGCGATCGCGAACTGTCCGCGGCGTTCGCCGCGCGGACGGCAGGTTGAGCGATGGCGTTGGCGGGCGAACATGCAGGCAAAGGCGAGGCGCGGCGGCACGCGTCCACCGATTGCGGCTCCCGGCGCACAAATCCTGGTGGAATCGGCCGAGGAGGCGTCCTAGGCGGTTGACGCCTGACCGGTGATTCCGTAGAGTCCATCGAAAGAACTTTCGATGGGTGGATAATGTCGGATGTCGCGCACCTCGCTGCCCTGCGGGACTTCTACAAGCGGAGCGGTGCCTTCCCGTCGATGCCGCGCCTGTGCGGCGTTCTGGGACTGTCGTCGACGTCGTCCGTCTTCGCGCTGATCGGCCGGCTCACGGACGCCGGCCTGGTCAAGCGGGTCGAGGGACGAATCGTGCCGACCAGCCGGTTCTTCGCCCGGCCGCTGCTCGGGTTGGTGCGCGCAGGCGTGCCGCAGTCAGCGGATCAAGCTGACGTCGAGGTGGTGACGCTCGACGACTACCTGATCGACGAGCCCAACCGAACGTCGCTGCTCAAGGTGCGCGGCGACAGCATGCGCGACGTGGGCATCCTGGAAGGCGACCTCGTGGCGGTCGAACACAACTGCCCGGCCTCGCCGGGCGACATCGTAGTTGCCGTGGTCGATGGCGAGATGACCGTCAAGACGCTGCGTCGGGACGAGAAGGGCGCCTTTTTCCTCGAGGCGGCCAATGCAGCCTACGAACCGATCCGTCCATCGACCAGTCTCGAGATCCTCGGCGTCGTGGTCAGCGTCGCGCGGCGCATCCGCAATTGATCGACGCGATGCGTCCACCGCGTTTTCCTCCTACGACCACGACCGCTTCTGTGGACAATGGTTTCAAAGCCTGCAGCTCATGCAGCAGGCTCGTTTAGAAAGCAACTTTGCATGGCAAAAAAGTTCACATGGACGAACAGCTCGGTGCTGAAGTTCGCCGCAGGTGCAGACCCTGTGGAGGCGATGGAAGCCAAGGCGCGTGAATTTGCCCTGACCGCCATGGACGAAGGGTGGACGGGGCCGCCCTTCGATCCGCTCCTCTTGGCCAAGAAGCTGGGCATGATGCTGGAAGCGCGCGGAGACATCCCCGACGCACGCATTGTCCCGGCCGCCTCCAACAAGGTCATCCTCGAGTACAACCCGACGCGGCCCCGCGGACGATTGCGGTTTTCCATCGCCCACGAGGTCGCACACACGTTCTTCCCGGACCACGCCGCACGGGTGCGCAATCGCGGTGGCGACATCACCGCCGGCAATGACAACTGGCAACTCGAAGTGCTGTGCAACATCGGCGCGGCCGAACTCCTAATGCCTTCGGGCAGTTTCACGGAGCTCATCGGAACCGAGTTGTCCATCGACAAGGTCAGCGAAGTCCGCAAAGAGTTCGACGTGTCCATGGAGGCCTGCCTCATTCGCCTGGTCAAGCTCGCCAGAACGCCGTGTGCCGCGTTCTGCGCCTCGGCGCACCAGGATGGTCGCTACAAGGTGGACTACGTGATTCCAGCGCTCGGTTGGGATTGCCCCGTGAGCGTCGGACAACTCGTCCCCAAGACCAGCGTTGTCGGCGAAGCCAACGCGATCGGGCATACCGCCAAAGGCGTCGAGGAGTGGGTCGGGGGCAAAGCGATGCGTGTCGAGTGCATGGGCTTGGCACCGTACCCGGGCTCCGTCGTTCCGCGCGTCGTGGGCCTGCTGATTGCGGCCAAGGGCACGGACTACGCGGCGCCGGAGATCAAGGAAGTGCGAGGAGATGCCCTCGCGCCGAAAGGGACGGGTCCGAAACTGGTGGCGCACGTCATTCCCGACACGAACACCGTGTGGGGCGGCAACGGATTTGCCTCGCAGATGCGGCGTCACTTTCCGGACGTCTGGACGGATTTCCGAAAGGAAGCTGGCGCCAAGCGCCCGCCGGCGTTAGGCAACGTCTATTTCGGCGCGCTGACCGACGGCGTTTGCGTCGCCCACATGGTGGCCCAACGCGGCATCGGCACTACCTCCAGCCAACGCCTGCGCTACGCCGCGCTCGCCCAGTGTCTCGGCACCGTCCGGGAGAAGGCTAAATCGCTTGGGGCGTCCGTCCACATGCCGCGGGTTGGAACCGGACATGGCGGGGCCAACTGGGAGGTCGTCAAAGAGCTGATTGCAGAGGAGCTTGTAGACAAGGGGATCGCAACGACGGTCTACAGTCTGCCCAACTGAGGCAGCAAGCTAAAAGCGAAAAAGAACCGCCAGGGAGGCCAATGAAGCCAAGGTTCATCGTTCTATCGGGCAAGGTCGGTGCGGGGAAGTCGACCCTCGCGAAAAGTCTCTCTGAAAAGATTGGCGCAACGCTCATTCGTTCCAAAGACGTGATCTATGAGCAGTTGCCCAAAACGGCCAAGGGTCGCCGGCCCTCGCAGTTGGCCGGACAGCGACTGGACAAGGAGACTGACGGGCGCTGGCTTGCCGAGGCGTTGAACCAGCGCTTGGTCAACTCCAACGGCACCGAGTACTTTGTCGTCGACTCGGTGCGCACCGCGCAGCAAGTCCACTACATCCGCCGCAGCGGCTGGACAGTCATCCACGTGCACCTCGAAGCCAGTGACGCGACCCTGGAGGCGCGCTACGCCGCCCGCAGCAGCGAAGGGGAATTCGGGTCGTACGCCGACGTCGCGCGCAACATGACCGAACGTCATGTCGATACGCTGGCGAGTTCCGCGGACGTCGTCATTGACACGGATCGTTGCAGCATCCTCGATGTCTTCTCGCGTGTTTTTGCGCGCATCGAGACTCGGCCCGTCATCTCGCCGCCGAATGTCGATGTCTTGATCGGTGGCCAGTACGGCAGCGAGGGTAAGGGCAACGTCGCGCACTACCTGGCGCCCGAATACGACGTGTTGGTGCGCGTCGGCGGCCCCAACGCCGGTCACAAGGTCTTTCGCCCCGGACTCGATCCGTTCACGTTCAGACAGTTGCCCTCGGGCGCGCTCGGCAACCCCAAGGCGAAACTTGTCATCGGTGCCGGAGCCGTCATCGGCCTGGACATCCTGTTGGAGGAAGTGGCGAAGCTGGCCATTACCGAAACGCAGCTGCTCATCGATCCGCAGGCGATGATCATCGACGAGGCGGATGTGGAGTGGGAAGAGGGCACGCTCAAAGGCGCCATCGGGTCGACCGCTCAAGGCATTGGCGCCGCCACCGCACGCAAGATCCTCTACCGACGCGTCGACACCACCGTGCGGCTGGCCAAGGACATCCCCGCACTGAAGCACTACCTGGGCGACACGATCGAGTTCTTTGCGCAGTGCGTCTCCGAAGGCAAGCGGATCATGCTGGAAGGCACCCAGGGCACGTCGTTGAGCCTCCATCACGGGCACTACCCCCATGTGACCTCGCGCGTGACGAGCGCAGCCGCCTGTCTGGCGGAAGCCGGACTCTCTACCCGTCACGTGCGGCGCACGATGATGGTCTGCAGAACCTACCCGATCCGGGTCGGCGACTCGGTCGAAGGCAAAACCTCGGGCTACATGAGTCAGGTGCTGAAATTCCAGGAGATCGCCAGGCGCTCGGGGATCGACTACGAAGAACTTCGCTCGACGGAAATTGGTTCGGTGTCGGGACGCCCGCGCCGCATCGCAGAATTCGACTGGTCGCAGTTTCGACGCTCTCTCTTGTTGAACGGGCCCACGGACATCGCATTGACCTTCGCGGACTACTTCAGCATCAAGAACCGCGAGGCCTTCCGCTACGAGCAGCTCACGAGCGAGACGCTGCGGTTCATCGAGGAGATGGAAAAGGTGAGCGGCGTGCCCGTCTCGGTCATCTCGACGGCTTTCAACGAACGCAACATCATTGACCGGCGGATGTGGTGATGGCGAGCAGACCCAAAGTGCAAAGATTCATGACTGTCGACGCGCTTGTCGCGTGCTATCCCAAGCTGTACCACATGGCCGAGCGCGACACGTGGCCGTCCATCAAGGTGAACGGACTCCTGAGCACCTCCGCCGCGCTCGATCGCATGGGGATTCAGGGTGCCCAGCGCCGGCTCCTCGAACGTGAGCATCGGCCTGAGAAAGTGCCGATCGGGCCGGTGGGCCAGCAGATCGTTCTGCGTGACCAGAAGCCGATGCCCCCCGATCGCATAGCGGATGCCCTCATCGACGGCACGACGCCCCAGCAGTGGTACAAGTTTCTCAACGGCCGCGTCTTCATGTGGGCCGAAGAGCGTCGTCTGCATGGCCTGCTGAAGGCGAGGCCGTACCGCAAGCTCGAGCATGACGTGCTCACGATCGACACGGCCTCCTTGATGGCCGCGTACGCGCCGAGTGTGTGGCTGTGCCGGCTGAACTCGGGCAACACCTGGCCGATGCCGCATCCCCGCGGCATGGCGGACTTCTTGCGCATCGGCGCCTATCCGATGAAAGCTCGCGTCGACAAGCCGCAGAAGGCGGTCGTCGAAGTGGTGGTGGACGATGCCATTCCCGACATCGCCAATTTTGTCATCGAAGTCAGACGGATGAAGGGGGATGTGGTCTTGCGCCAGTTGCCTCTGTGAAACAGGGGTGTATTGCAGCGTTCGTTCTGGACAAGGTTCCATGAACCCGATCGAGATGCTTGTCCTGCTGAGCGGCCCCGTGGCGGTTGGAAAGACGACGCTTCGCCAGGTACTCCTGAAGGAGCACGGCTTTGAGTACGTGCGCTCGAGTGCGTACTTGATCGAACTTGCTGTGAAGCAGGGTGAGGGCACCGCCCGGTCCAGTCTTCAAGAAGTCGGCGATGAACTCGACGAGGCGACCGACTACCGGTGGGTGCTCGACGCGGTCGCCGTCCCGGCGATGGCCGGCTATCCCGAGCACCGACGTTGGTTGGTCGATGCGGTTCGCAAGGAGCGCCAGATCGAGCACTTTCGAGCTGAGTTTGGCGCGGTCGTCCTTCACGTTCATCTGACAGCCTCGGAGCCGGTGCTGCGCCACCGTTACGAAGCTCGAGCGACCGCGCTTTGCACCGCCGGCGATACGACGCCCTACGACGTTGCCATCGCCCATTCGAATGAGGCTGCTTCGCGAAGCTTGATCTCGCTGGCCGATCTGGTCATCGATATGGAGGCCACGGCACCAGAAGACGCGGCACGGCTGATCCTGACGTGCTTTAAGGCGCAGGGCGCTCCCTGACGCCCAACCAGTGCGCGCCACCGCTTCGCAAGCGATGGCGCAGCACGAAGGCCAGGCGCGCCAGTCGACCCGCTTGAGGAAGAGTGTCAGGATGTCGTGGCTCGCAACCGGTTCACCATGCAGGTTCCCGCGATCGATGGCGCGCTCGATGCCTGTCATGCAATGGTTGACGCGAGCTTCGGGCTGGTCTGCGTCTCTGCGATCGAGCCTGCGTTTGAGCGGGCCAGGCTGCGCAACCTTCATGAACTTGGCTTCCCGATCGAATGTGTCGTGGCCACCAGCGCAGTCGCAGACGCTGGCAGCCCGAAGGCACGAGCTGTCAAAGACCTAGCGGCCGTTGCCTTCGTCGACGACTACCTGCCGTATCTTTGCGGGATTCACGACGCCGTGCACACGGCGCTCGTCTTGCGTCAGCCGACTGGTTCGCCCAATCGTGGCCCGGATCTGGCGAGGGTGAAGTCTCAGCACGAAAATCTTAGCGCCTTCGCGACATGGTGGCTCGCGAACTGGCCTACAGCAGCGTAGCTCGCAGTTGCAGCCGTTGCTGATTCAGGCCGGCGGCGAAGCTGGGAAACAGGCTCGGAGCGGGTCGGCCGAATCCTCACCGGCTGGACCGACCGAGTACGCCGATTGACGCCGCCCGGTCATCCAGTTTGGTGTCCAACTGCTTCATGAACGCCAGAAAGCTCACGTTGAGCGCCTGGAGCCACGTGCGCAGTTCGATGATGTCGAGCCGGGTTTCGCCCGTCTCGACCCGGCTGACCGTGGCCTGTGTCTGCCCAAGCCGTTCCGCAAGGTCCGCCTGCCGTAGACCAAGCGCCTCGCGGCGGTCGCGCAGGAGCGCAAGGAAGACTTCATTTTGCTGTGTTCGGATGGACTTGGACATGCGTGCTCTCTTCGAACCCTCGACGGTAGCCCGCCCGCGGCCATATTCACAAACTGCATCCGGCCATATAGGGAAAGCGGCCTTGGAAATATGCATACTTTGAGTAACATTCTCCCATCGAGAAAATCCCGGACTTCCCAGCTTTCCGAGCGCACCGCCCCGTGGTGGCGCCATGCCGATGTTCGTTTCGATGCCCGAATTTCAGTTTCCCGTCCCAGAGCCCCTGGCCGTTCCTGGCGCGTTCTATGCGCGCGCGATGGCTTGGTCCACAAGCGCCGCGTGGTTCGTGCTGAACTTGCAATCGCGGTCACCTGAGGGGGCGCACGACACGCTGCTTCTGGCCTGGGACACGGACGTTGCCGACGTGATTCGTTCGGCGGACGCCGCGCTTGAGTCCCTGTTCTTCGTGGCGCCACAGCGGTTCGGCCGGCGTCGCGGTTGGTTCACGAAGCAAATTGTCGAGGTCTGGGAGGCGACCGACCCCAGTGAGGCGGACAGCCGATGCATCCTCATGGTGGCCGACGATGGCCAGGAGCATTCCGGGTTCTTCATGGAGCGCGCGGCGGGGCTCAAGCGAACGAGGCTCGTGGCACGGACGCTGCCTCAGGCCGGCAAGGGCAAGCTCCATGCGTGACGCGTCCATTCCCATGCTACTCACAGTTGCATCGGCCAAGCTCCAGATGCCGACAGAGTTTTCGCCCTCGCCAGGCGACTTCTGGCGGTCGGTCGAATGCCTGGGCTCGGGGTTCTTCGTGGTGCTGATGACGTCCGAGACCTTCGAATCGGAGCAGCCCCGGGCCGTTGTCATGTGCTGGGACTCAGACATCGTGCACTTCATCGAAAGCCCCACGATGGCTGCCACCGTCTGTGCCTTGCATCACTTCAAGGCGATTCGCGAGCCTGCCGGGCATCGCCACCTGGTGCGTGAGGTCAGTGAGATCTGGCGCGGCGTCGATGCGGCTGCCGGCGACTGTGAAGTGATCATCTTCAAGACCACCGATGGCTCGTCCTTTTGCGGCCCCGAATCAATCCCGGTTCCGAACTCAGTACGCGTTGACTCACTGCTTGCCGTTGTCCAGGTACAGCCGGTTTCGTCCGGTGACAGATCGATCGACGCCCAGCGCTCCGGTGTAGATCGTCAATGATGCGCCGCGATATCCAAATGAGCATCGGCACGTGCACGAAGGAGGGCAATGCTCGCCGCTCCAAGTGGAGTGCCGTATGACGATGCCGCACGAACGCCTACGCGCCATCGGCTGGGGGCGCGACCTCTTGTTGGCCCTGCAGCACGACCCTGGCGTTTCCGAGCTTTTGCAGACCAAGGCTCGACTGCTGGCTTGTACTTACCCGACCGCCGAGGAACTGCTGGAGTTGATCTCCGGCGACGGCGGCGCATCCGATTTCCCGCCTCAAGCCGGGCGGAGCATCGAGGACGCACGCAGCCTCTTCGAGGCGGTGCAGTATGGCGGCGACGGGGGCGCTGAGACTCGCCGCCAGGTGCTGTTCACATTGAGGCACTTCCCGCTGGCTGGGTGGACACGAATCGCATCCAACGCCGTCCGAACTGGAAGTTTGAACGAATGGTTGGCAACGGACCCGGACCGCGACCGCCAAGATCATCTGAACTTTGATGGCTCGACCGGCGATCGGCGTTCATGAGTGCGTGGAGTGAGTTCAAGATCGTGCGGATGTTTGGATGGCAAGAAGAACCAGTCTCATCGGATGACCTTCTAGGCGTGGTACTGGGTCTTCAGTTGATGGGCCCTTGGCACGGTTTGCAGATCTATCCTGACGCGCAGCCGGCACCTGATGGTCACTGGCAGTTTCCTCGTCTGAGCATCGGCTGGCACAAGGCAGGACAAGGCTACATAGTTCAGTGCTTCGAGACCGTCCGTTCCAATTCTTGCCTTCTTGCGACGGCCGGATCGCTTTCGGAGCCGGAGATCTACATCGAGTTCAATGGTCTCGGGCAGGAAGAGTGGCCGAAAGAGCTCTTTGTGCCCTACCGCAGCGTTGTGAAGGCAACAGAACATTTTCTGGCCACCGGACTGCAAGATCCCACCCTTGACTGGATCGGCCTAGGCAATTTCCGTCGGCGTCGGATAGAAGCTCGAGCAATGTCTCGTTGATGCCGGAGCCTCGGTGCATCTGAACGCCGACGCGATCGATGGCTCCGAATGATCGAGCACGCGCGCAGAGTGTCCTTGGAACCATCAGCGCGCCCGTTTGGATGAGTTCGCTTAGGGCGCGCCATAGGCCTCGCCACCGAGCTAGACTTTGCGCTCCGCCGCTCACTGGTGCGGCGCAGGTTCCGAGGCTGGCACTGCCGCCCAGGTACCCGCCGCCTTTACTCAGACACCGCCCACTTCTGTGGCGCCGTGTGGTCGCGCGTCGATCGCTTTGATGGCTCGCCACTCGACATGTAAAGGACCAGCATGAAGCACTTCGTCATCGAGCCTCAATCGGTACTGCACGAGTTGACCTGCGACAGGTGCGGCGCCAGGCACGAGCGTCCCGGCTCCGAATTTTTCGAGTTCACTTCCATCGCCTACCGGGCCGGCTATGGGTCGATCTTCGGGGACGGCAATCGGGTCGAAGTCGACCTGTGCCAATCCTGCCTGAAGGCCACGCTCGGGCCGTGGCTGCGGATCGAGGACGATGAAGATAGGACGCGCCTTTGCGCCGACTAGGCCCGGTTCGATCCGGCGACGCACGGTGGCGAATGGCCGGTCGACGCTTTCGCCTGCAAGCGACGCGAGTAAGCCGAACCGACATCTCGTTGCCGCGATGATCGATGCTCGCCCCGCTGCCAGAGGCCCCGATAAGTGCGGCCTACCTACTTGAGAGCAGCGAGCCGAGCAGCCACTTCGCGCTTGCCGATGCCTCGCAAGTCTGCAATCGCCTGGAGATTGTGGGATTTGGGCTGAGACTTGCCAGCCTCCCACGCATAGACGCTCTGTCCCGTCGCGCCGACCAGTCGACCGAAATCGGCGGCAGATAGGCCAAGTCGCTTTCGGTTGCTGGCCATGCCGGCGGCGCGGAAGCGAAGCGGCGCTGCCGACGTCGTGATCTGGGGAGTTGGGGCGGCCGGGGCTTGCTTTTTCTGCGCTCGAGTCATTCGAGCCATCTCAATCTCGAGCTCGTGCAGTCGGCGCTTGAGAACGCCCATCTCGGTTCTCTGCGTGGCGACCGTCTTTTTCAATCCCTCGGTTTGAGCACGCAATTCCTTGCGAGCGAGCCGCGTGACTTCGGCCTTGAGCATGTTGGCAATGTTAGGCATCCCCGGATTCTGCCTTCTTTGGCTCGCTCGTCGAATTGCTCTGTTGGGGAGGCCGAGCAACATCGGCGGCGGCTCATCTTCCGGCGTGCGTACTCCCCAGGCTCACTTGGGCGCCAAACGCATAGGAGAGTTCCACCGCAAACGAGCTGACTGACCAAGCCGCGGCTGCGAGCAGCCCGATTGTGGATACCTTTCTCACGTTGACCTCCTGCCGATGTCGTCGGCTTCATTGAACGATGGGCACTGTGGGCCCGCGCACGAAAAATGTACGAATTAGTGTGTGTATTAGTTAGTGTACAAACCCGAGCATCGCCGGGTGCGTCCAAACCACTGTCAGCGCTTCGGCCAGCGCCTCAAAGAACTACGTTCCGAGCGTGAACTCAATCAGGAAGAGCTGGCGGAGCGAGTGGGCGTCTTCCGGACGTACATGAGCCGGATCGAGACCGGCGCTGCAAATCCCACGCTGACGTTGATCCACTCTCTGGCGGACGCCCTGGGCGTTGAGGTGACAGAGCTATTTGCGGCGCCTATGGCAGTTGCGCGCTCGACTCGCACGCGTTCCCGACAGGCAGCGTCGCGCGGGCGCGTGACCAAGTAGGCGCTAAGATGGTGGCAGCTGAAGGCAAGGCTGAAGTCAGCTCGAGAGCACGTGTTGCTTCGCACCTCATCGCCTTGAGACGCCGGAAGGGCTTGACTCAAGCGGAACTTGCGGTGCTCTCAGGCCTGCATCGCACCTACGTCTGCTCTATTGAGCAAGGCGAGCGCAACGTCTCTGTCGACAACCTCGATCGCCTGGCGTTTGCGCTCGACGTCGACGTCGCGCGACTATTGCGGCCGCTTCCTGGACCCTCAGGCAAAAGTGCGTGAGCGCTCGATGGTTATTGCGGTGGCGGGCGCGTGTTGCCTCGAGCCAGGCGTCTGCGATTTTCCAGCCATTGCGCGCGCCACTGCGCTCTGAGCAACGGAAACGCTTCAAACCAACGCACGACGTCGCTGCGTGACGCATTGAGCCGAGATGCGATGGCCTCGTAACTCAGGCACTCGCGGGCTGCCTCTTCAAACGCAGGCGGTGCGGAAGGGCGTGGCCAACTCTGGGTTGCGATAGCCGGCATGCTGCCAGGATCATCACGTTCGGCGCAGGCAAGAAGCCGTTGGGCAGCCTCTGCCGGCGAATCCCACTCCAGAGCCGACCAAAGCGCCGTCCACCTCACCGCATGAGCAGTTGGACGACGCCAGATCATCTTTGCGATCCAGTCACCTGATTTAAGACTCTCCAGGCCGTGCGGGGCGGTCGAGAGCCAGCGACCGATGGCTGTACCGGTGAACCATCGTTCTAGCCGCACGTGGCGAACCGCATGTCTCGAGTGCAGAACGCCGAGGTCGGCCAGCCTGTCGATCGCTGAGGCTCGCACAGACTCCAAATCAATGTGTTCGACCGAACTGGCGGCGGCGCCGACAGCTGCAAGGGTTGCGGTCTCCGTGCAATAGTCCGTGTCAACTGCGGTGCTGCATTCGCCAGACCACTTCCAGGTCTTGCCACCGACGCCCGCGTTCATGAGGGGCCGGCAATGGGTGGAGCACACGAATGTTGTCGGATGCTGATGCTGCGTGTGCCATCTGGGGCGGCCCAGATTTCGTAGATCTTCCGCCAGACAATCCGGGCACCACTTGAGCGGATGAGCGACTGCCAGCCGCCTCGTCGATGCGCCAAGTAGGCGCAGGCCGAAACATTTGGCAGGGGCGAGCAGCGCCGCTGTCGCGGCTCGCCTGCGCTCATCGCTCATGAAGGGCCAGTAGTACCCTGCCACTGTGTGTCGCAGCAACGAGCGCACCGGATCAGAAAGCATCGGTGCAGCGAATTGCGCGAGTTCCCCAAGGGCGCTGGGGAGATCGTGCTGGCGAGTCGCGTGTGCCGCACGCATCATGAGGCGTGCGCTCGCCGCGGACGATTGCAGCCGATTGAATCGGTGGACGAAGACGCAATAGCTATAGAGCGTCTCCGCCTCGTCGATCCAAGGCACGCAGGGCAGGGCGGCCGAGTTCACGGGCTCGCAGCGGCCTTGGCGGCCTTTTTCTCGGCCTTGGCTTCGGCAGCGGAAGCGGCGGTAGCCGCCTTAGCCGCCTTCTTATCGGCCTTCTCCGCTGCTGCCGCAGCGGCGGCAGTCGCCTTTTCAGCCGCCGCGGCGGCCTTGGCGGCTTCTTGCTGCGCGCTCAACTGCATCGCTGCAGCTTCGAGCTCTTCGCTGATGCCAAGCATCTTGCGCTCCTCCGGCGTCAGCGCGGCGAACACTTCGAGCTTTTGCACGATCTTCGTGGCGGCACGCGCCTGCTGCTGACGGAACTTGGTCACCATCTTCTTGACGGCCTGGAACGACACAGCATCCAGGTTCGGCAGCTTGGGGGGCGTGGCGGAAAGCTGACCAGGCTTCGGAGGCTTGTTGCGCGACGGGATGGCCGAATCCGGAATGTCCTGGAAGCGCAGTGACCCCTCAGCGCTGATGTCGCGGACACAGTCCGCAATGGCCTTGGCCGCCAAGTAGAACGGCGAGACGGCCGCCTCGCGCAGATCGTCCTCCGTTAAAACGGCCTTGTCGCCTGGGCGACGCAGCGCCAAGCGTTGCGCCTGGACGTTGAGCAGCGGGTACAGGCCTTGAATTCCGGCTGTGAACTCGAACTCGAGTTGGTCGCGAAGATTCGGCGCGATCGAGCATTCCTCGACGACGCTGAACTTACGCATCCGCGGCACGAAGTCCTTGGCCCACGACGCTTCAGACGCGCTGGCCGCCGGAAGGAAATGGTGGATCCCGCCCACCATGAGCCGACGCACGGGCTGGCCATACGCCATCAGGTTGGTGAATGCGAGCGGATTGCCGATGAGCAAGATGCTCACGCCGAGGTTCATCACGCTCTGATAGAACATGACGAACTCGTGCTGCCAGGGACTGTCGGCCAGATTGTTCTCGTGGTTCTCGTCGATCACCAGAATGGCCACGCGATGCGTGGCCAGCTTTGCACAGACTTCGACGAGCAGGGTATCGAGGTTGACCACCCGCCTGTTGTCGTCGAAGTAAGTCGTGCCGGCTGCCATGTCCAGCGCCATCAGGACGCGCTTGAGAAGACCCATGCGTGTGCCATTGGATGGATGGTCGACGAAGAGCCAGACGACTTGACGCATGCGCGCCCAGCCGCACACTTCCGACGCGTCATAGTCGATCACCTGCGCCGGAACGAGGAGGCGCAGGACACGGATCGCAAGCTGCGAGCGCCCGGTACCCGTGATGCCATCCCAGAGGCCGCCGGCGCCGTCGGCGCGTCCGACCTGCATCAACTGCTCAGGCGTCTTGCACAGTGCGATGCGATTCACGCGGATCCGATTCTCATGCCGGAGCGGATTGATCAGCGCCAGAGCCCGACGCACCAGCGTGTGCAGGCCCATGGCAGGGTCGAACGACGTGCGCACGGGCACGTAGTGCGCCGTGGGGTTGTCGAGAAAGTGCTCGCGGTGCTGCGGCGAGATCACCTGCCAGTTGACCTTGGCCAGCGGCGTTGCCGAGAGCCGCTTACCGAGCTCGTGATAGGCCACTGGAGCGCCGTAGCCCTCCAGCAGGGGGTTGGGAGCGTCCAGCATCTCCGGATCAAATTCGATGGTCGAATCAGTCATGCGAACTCCTCGTCGTTGAGTTGGGCCATGGCGCGCCCGGCGGCGCCGTCATCGTCGGCAGCGTCGGCGTCTTGCTCGCCGCCTTCAGGGGTGTCTGCCTCTTCCTCCTCGTCCCGGGGGCCGTGCTGACGTTCGAGGTCTTCGAGCAAGGCCTGCTCCTCGCAGACGTTTTGCCGAAGGTGCCTCTTCGCCGCGGCGTTGGTCGGCTCGACGCCGGTCTTGTCGACCTCCTGGCGACGTTCCCGTTGCGCGACCAGCGTCGTGCCTTCGCGACGCAACGCCTTGTCAAGCTCGTGCTGGTCCTCATCGTCTGCCACCAAGTCACCCTGGAGCGTGTAGTGCTCCATCAGCTCGACGCAGTCGCTGAACGTGAACTTCTTGCGCAGCGTGGTGTCGTGCGCGGTGCAGGTCAGGCGCATCATCCCGCCCGCGTGGGGCAACCACACCTCGTCGATCTGCTCGCGATCCATCTTGACCGTGGTCTGGATGACATGCCCGAGCCGACGCACCTGTTGCAGGAGGCCGCTGTCGCGCAGTTCGTCGCTCATGTAGCGCAGGCGCGGCATCACGACCTCGCGCCCGCAGACCATGCCCTTGAGATACAGCCCGCTCTTCCTGATGACCGCTTTGACGTCAGGCAGGCAGAAAGCCTCCAGCGCTTCCACATCGACCATGAGCTCGCTGGTTGCGCGATTCGCACGCATCCATTTGAAGATGTTCAGGCGGGTGGGGCTGATCTCGGGGTTGCGCAGCAGCATGTCTGCTGGCGCGAGGTCGGGCACAACTTCGTTGTTGTAGTCCCTCCAGTTTCGGATGAGCTCGCCCATGTACTCGTAGTAGTTCCATGCCGCGGCGATGCTGGCGTGCTCTTGCCCGCGTTCGACGTGCTTGCCTCCATCCGTGTAGCCTGGAAGTTCGTCGTCGAGCTTCTTGTGGTCGTAGTGATGCTGCGACTCCATGTCCCCCTTCTTGTCGCCGCGAAAGGTTGGCGTCCACTCCAGCGCGAAGCCGAATTGGTTTTCGGCTTCAGTGGCCTCGTGCCCCTTGAGTTCGCCGTTGTCGGCCAGAATTCGCCGAGCAAGGCCGCAGGGCCAGTCGTCATCGGTGATCGTGATGCCGAACCTGGCAAGTGCTGGAACCTTGGACTTGGCGGCGCATAGCACGGCCAACAACGCCGTTCGAGGCGACGGAGGAAGCCAGCCGCAATACCAGCCCATCACTAGGCCCGTGCGAACGTCCTTGAGAACCAGACGGGTCGCGGGCGGCAGCACCTTCAAGCGACTTCGCATGCTGGTCAGATAGACGTCGCATGACGTGCCGTCGAAGACGAACATGTGCAGGACGGTCGCGACTTGGTCCCGCACCGAGCCGCCGCGGCTGCTGATCTTCTGCGTCCAACGACGCGCACCGCACAGCAACTCCGTGACGCTCTTGTCCTTGTTGAGCTTCCTGCCCCAACGCAGGAACTGCGAATAGCTCGGGCGGTTCTTGCGAGGAAACAGCCGGGCCTTCTTCGTGCCATCGGGAAGCACCTCGTGCCACGCCCAGTGGATCGACATCGTCAGCAGGTACGCCTTGAACGGTCCGCAGCCGTGCTTGATCAGCTTGTAGCCCTGGGCGAGCTTGAGTTTGTCGCTGCCTCGCACCTTTTCGCTGTCAGGCCCCTTGCCCTTGTCCAGGATGTAGCCTTCGTGCCGCTTCTTGTCGGCCGCGCATAGGCGAGTCTTGCGCCCGAGCTTGCGGTTTTGCGCTTTGCTCACTCCGGGTGCTCCGACCTTGGAGTAGTCGGCCACCAACGAATTCATCTGGCCACCGCTCGCCCAGTAGCGATGAAGCGTGGTGTAGATCGTGGTGGGGCTGCAGCCGACGGCTTTGGCGCGAGCACGCACGTCCGCACCTAGCGTGGTACTGAGCAGCACCTCCAGCGCGGGCCGCACCGCGTTGGATCCCTCGCCGTAGATCAGAAGCGGCCGAATGGTCTCCCAGCGCGCATCGCGCTCTGCATGGCGCTTCTTGATCTTGAGCCTGGCGGCTTCGTCGGGAGCTTGCCGTAGTTGATCTTCGTCGGTCTGTACCTTCCGCTTCTTGACGTTGTGGATGTGCACTGCGATCCCGTCGAGCGCTTCCTGCAGTGCGGACAGGCTCATGAAGAAGGGGGCGGGCATGTAGTCATGCCGCCGGTTCTTGTGCTTCTGATTGACCCTGGGAAGTCGAATCAGCCAGATCACTTGATCCTCCGCGTGGCGCAAGAGGCTCTTGTCTTCGGGAACACACATTCCCAAGACGCGGCAAGGGCCAGGCAGGACGGACGCGCCGGGAACGTTGTCCACGATGTCGTGCACCTTGAACGAGCATTGAGTCGTGGCCGGAACCGACGGGGGCCCCGCAAGCTCGCCCGGCGTGGCCGGGGATGGCGTGGGCGCAGCGGGCGGCGCGCAGGAACTGTCCGTGTCGTCGGACTGATCGGATTGAGGGGTAGGCTCTTTGAGCATGTCAGACCTCCGCCATGCAGAAGAGACGATTGCGCACGGCGTCGCGCACGCCAATACCGCCGGGAACCAGCGGATTCCAGGGTTCGATGGGTAGCGACAGGTCGTCATCGATGTCCTGGAACCAGCGCGCGACGTCGTAGGCGTTCTGGAACATCACCTGAGGCACGTCGAAGCGACGCGAGAGCGCCTCGATCACGTGCGCCGGCGACGTGTGATACGCCTCGTCGAGGCACGCCTTCACGAAATAGTCGTAGAGCTCACTCTTGCGCATGCGCGCCGTCACTTCGCGACTCGCCTTGGGACGGATGGCGTCAAGGTTGGTCGACAGACGGTTGTTGAGCTCGCGCTCGCTCAACAAGCGAAACTCGATCCCCGCCTCGGAGCAATACCGGCCGCGCAGAACATTGAGTTCACGGGCGCGAGGGACGTCGTCGCACACCTCGCCCTCCGTGGAGTCGATCTGGTACGCGGCAAGGCGCACGCGCCACTTGATGTCCACCAGCGAAGCAAGCGCGTGGAGCGAGATGACACGCGGCAGGTTCATGCCCGGATAAAACGAGGGCACGATGCCGCACTCCTTGCCAATCTCAAGCGTGCCGCGCACACGCTTGTCGATCGAGTTGCCCAGCAGACCCTCGAGAGGATGCTCGTGTGACCAAGGCCAGAGCGGGTAGTGGTCGCGGACGTCGAACGCGCCGCACCAAGCCAAGCGGTTCAGCAAATGGCGCTGAGCCTTCGAACGCGGGTGGTGCTTGTGACCGTACTCGGGTGCGGGGAGGTGAGACATGTTGGCGTGCACGGAGAAGTCGCGCTTCGTGACCGTGCGCCACGGCAAGTACTCTTCCAGGTGCCCCTGTCCGTAGCCGAAGCGGATCAGGCGGAACAACTTGGTCGCCGTCATGTGGCCGGTCTGAACAGGCGGGCGCGACGGGCGACGGACTTGGGCGGCGGCGAGGCGTTGAACGAAGGAATCAGCGTTCTTCATGATTTCTCCAAACGTGTTGCGCCCTCGACTCGAAGTCGATGGGCGTATCGATGAGGATGGGAGACCCGCAACGCGGGGTAAATGCCAGCGGTTAGCGCGTCGTCAAGTCGAACGGAGTTGCGGACGCTCGTGGAACCAGGGCCAGATGGGGTAGTGCTCGCGGATGTCGGAGACACCGCACCAAGCCAGGCCACGCGTGAGATGGCCCAGAGGCTTCGAACGCGGATGATGTTCGTGACCGTATGTGGGAGCAGGTAGGTGAGACGTGGGGCCGGTGTGCGCGAGCGGACGCGGCCGGCGACGGACTTGGGCCTCGGTGAGGACTTGGACGACGCGATCGGCGTTGTTCATGATTTCTCCAGGCGTTTTGCGCCCGCGGCGCGACGTCGGCGGGCGAAGCGGTGAGGGAAGGGAGGCTCGCAGCGCGAGCAAGCGCTGACGCTCAACTCGCCATCAGCTCGGAGCGAGTGGGGGGACTCTTGGCCTCCAGCAAGTCGACGGTGTCGAGCGAGGACGGCCAGCGCCACTCATCACGGACGAAGGCGAGCTCGTCGAGGAGTACGGGCGCGATGGCCAGGCGCTTCATGCGGTCGCTCATGCACAAGGTGCTCATCTCCTCGAGCGCGTCGTCGAACTCTTGCCAGCGAGCGGCCACGCGGCCCACTTGCGCGGGGGGTGTCGCTGTGGTTTCGAAAAGATCGTACTGACGATCGGCTTGCGGCTCGGCGAGAGCCGGAGTCCGGGAAGCAGCTTTGGAAGCACGGATAGTGGACATTGGGAATTCTCCAGGCGTGTTTGACCCTCACGCCGCTTGCGTAGGCGGCGCGAAAAATTGGGTTGCGCGTTGAGGCCGCTTAGGAGCGGTAGGCCAGGCGGATGGACGCAGCGCGCACGCCAGGGCCGTCGCTGTGACGGGCGCGCGACATCTGCGTGCGATGGACGGCTCGGCGTTCAGTCGCGACGTGCGAACTGCTGTCACCCGGCGTCCTGAAGGGGCGGGGGCGTTGCGGGTGCTTAGCCTTTGCCCTCGAGTTGCGCACTGCAATGCGCATGCGCGGCAACCGGACGGATGCCGAAAGAAGAATCAACATTGAAACCTCCATAGCAAAGCCAAGCTGCTGCCACGGAATGTGGCAGCAGCGGGTTGTGCCCGTCGGAGGTAAGCGATATTCTGAGGTTGTGTTGGCTCAGCGAAGTCGCCACTTCCTGGGGGCGCGGCGGGCGAGTCGGGCTAAGCGAAAGCCCGGCTCGTCCAAAGTGCTAGAGGACGTCTACCAGACGTTGCTCAAATTGGCGCAGCGCGTCGGCCGGGATTCGTGAGCCCAACCGGCGGCAGATGGCCAGGACGCGTTTGGCGTCGCTGCCCATGGGGGTAGCGGATCGTTGCCCGCGTTTGCATGAAGTCAACAGTCGGTCTCGAGCGTTGCTGCTGAGTTCAAGTGAGTTCGACCAGGCTCGAGCTGTATCCATGGATGGAGGCAGTCGGCGCTCGTTTTCGATCCGGCAGAGGTAGGCCGCTGATACGCCGACAACTTGGGCGAATTGGCGTTGCGACATATCGCGTTGGCAGCGCAATGCGTACAGACAAGCGCCGAACGATTCGGCTTTTTGGGCTGGCATAACTGCATTCCGCGTGAGTCAGATAGTTCCACTCTGAACCCAACTCGGGTAGATTCCCAGAGGCTTCGAGCCCGAAAAGGGTTTGCAGGTCGTTCGGAAACTGTTTCTGAGGCGGGGCGGATGGAGACTTCCGAAGAGGAATTCCAGATGCGATGCGCTCGAGAACTGCACACAATTCTTTTGTTGGCAGGGGGTTTCCCATCGTCTCGAGATGCCCATTTCCTCGTAGTGCTTAAGTTCTTGTCCAGAAAGATCAAGGTTAAGGGCCTGCCTGTTGACACCATCGCCATGAAGGCGGACGGCGACATGACTGGCGAGGATGGCGAGTTCAAGGGAGCCGTGGCCTGCTTGGAGCGGCTCGTCAAGGCGCTCCTGGCAGCAGGAAGGCTGGATGCTTTGCCAGACTGGGAACTGGTGCGAGTTCCTGGAGGCGGCAAAGGCCGTACATCGGTTCATCAGTTCCGGAGGAGGCGGCTGGATGAAAGCGCCGAAAGCTTCAGCCAAGATATAGAGGGCCGACCGTCGGAACAATTGACACATGCTTCTTCGGATGGCGTCGAGGCCGTCGTACCTGAAGTGGCGATCGGCAATGCGGGAGCGGCCGTTCTACCGCGCGACCTTGCGCATTCGCTAGATGCTAGTGCCGTCACGTCTGACGAATCGCTTAGTGCGTCTATCGCCCACTTGAACGACTTACTTGCTGACCAAGCCGACCGCGGCATCAAGTCTGGGCATTCCCGCATGGGTTATGGCGAAGTTGACGGCCATGCGCGCAAAGCTCGAACCTCGCTGCAGAGAGATCTCGGCCGGGCGAACTTGCACCGTGAGAACGCGCGACACCGGCGATGGAAGAGCCTTCGTGAACTAGCGAGCGCCCGAGCAGTGGGAGCTCAAAGCGTCTCATTGGCAGTCAGAATCGTTGTCAGAGGATCCGCGTTCGTTGAACAAGTCATCGCGCGAGGGGCCGCTGCTCACGATCGACCCCTAGATGACGAAGTGCCGCCTAAGAAGCCCTTCGGCTGGAGGGCCGCGCAGCGGCGATTCGGTGCAACTCGGGACGCGCTGCATCTGGCGTTTCTTGCCAGGCTGGCCACAGAGCGGGCTTCCGCTTGTTGCGAGTTCATGCTCTATGCGATGCTGGCGTTCTGGATCCTCGCTGCACTGCGGGTGTTACCGCTTGGCGGCGATGTCGGAGTGGAAATGCATGCGCCGCTTGACCCGCTATATCGCATACTCGTCGATGCGGCGCGTAATATTGCGTCGACTGGACGGATCTGCTTTTCTGGACTTTATTAAATCGGTCAAACGGGGAGTGAAGTCTTTTGTTCTGGACTCCATTACGTGTTTCTGGACTCTATTAGCTTGAACCAGTCGTCGTTGCAGGCCGCCATCGTGGACCTCGACGGCACGATGGTCGACACCGTCGGCGACTTCGAGCAGGCGCTTGCGCGCACGTTGGCCGACCTCGGACTGCCGCCCGTCGACCGCGCCTTCATCGCGCGCACCGTGGGCCGCGGCAGCATGAACCTGCTGCGCGAGACGTTGGCGCACGTGGGCGGCGCGCCCGCCCTGCTGGATGCCGCGTGGACGCACTACCAGCGCCACTACGCCGACGTCAACGGCCTGCATGCCGACGTCTACCCCGGCGTGGCCGAGGGCCTCGCGGCGATGCGCGCGCGGGGCTGGCAACTGGCCTGCGTCACCAACAAGCCGCGTGCGTTCGCGCTGGCGCTGCTCGAGGCCAAGGGGTTGCGGCCCCTGTTCGCGCAGGTGTTCGGGGGCGACTCGTTCGAGCGCCACAAGCCCGATCCGCTCCCCCTGCTCAAGACCTGCGAGGCGCTCGGCACCCGTCCGTCGCAGACGCTGATGGTGGGCGATTCGCGCAACGATGCCGAGGCCGCGCGCGCCGCCGGCTGCCCGGTGGTGCTGGTCAGCTACGGCTACAACCACGGCGAGCCAGTGGCCGACGCGCGCCCCGATCGCATCATCGACCGCCTCGACGCGCTCGCCTGAACGCCGTGCGCCAATGAAGAAAGCGGCCCGCGGGCCGCTTGTCCGGCGAGGCGCGCGCGCCTCAGGCGTCGAGGTCGAACGCCAGGTCGACCATCGCGGTGTGGCCGTGCGGCGTCGGCTTGAAGCGCCACTGCTTGACGGCGGCGATGGCCGCGGCGTTGAGCGCCTGGTTGGTGGTCTTCATGACGGCGACGACGTCGACGACGCCGTCCGGGCCCACCTCGAACTTCACCTCGACCTCGCCCTTGCGCAGGCGGCGCATCGTGGCGATCGGGAATTCGGGGTCGGCCGACTTGATCATGATCAGCCCCGGATCGGGCTCTTCCTCGACCGGCGGAATGTCGACCTGCGGCGCGGATGCGGCCGGCGCGACGAGACCACCGGCCGCGCCCGCCGACGACAGTCCGGCGTCGACGCCGCCGGCGCTCATGGCGGAGGGGTTGCCGATGCCGGTGCCGGCGGCCAGCGACGGCGCGGCCGCGGCCGGCGCGGGGACGACGACCGGCGCCGGCGTCGCGTTGGCGATGTCGGCCGTGCTCGGGGCCGGCGCGGGGACGGGGGCCGGGGCGGGCGCCGCGGCCACCTTCACGCGCTCGGGCGCGGCCTTGGTCGCGGGGGCGGGTGCGGCGGCCACGGGCTTGGGCGCGGCGGGCGCCTTGGGCGACGGCGTCGTGGCGAGCACGCGGATCCAGTACATGGTCCGGTCTGTTTCCTTCTGTGCCTTTTCGGCGGCAGCGGAAGCAGCGGCGGACGGGGGCACCTGCGCCATCGCGGCGGTGCTGGCGGCAGCGGCGGCCAGCATCAGGACGCAGCGCGCAATGATTCGCAGATCAGTCATGGCGGGTCGTGCTCGGATGACACGTTCGGGCGCGGCCGGAAGGCTGGCAACGCCTTGGCGAGAGGGGCGTTCAAGGGGCTCGCGACGTCCCGACGAGGGAGTTCGCGATGGAGCTGCAAAGTTTAGCGACAAGTAACGACATGCAAGTGGCATGCCGCGGGAAAGGTATTGCCAAACGCCGCGGAATGCGCAATACGTCACTTTGTGGCAACGCGCTCGGCGCCGGTCGTCGGTGGTAACCCTGAACGACCGCCCATCTCCGCGCACCGGAGTCGCGCCGTCTTTTCCCGGACCGCTTCGCGCGCCCCGAAGGCGGGCGCGCGCAACGGCGTGGCCTGCGCCCTGGCGACTGCGCGACGCCTTGGGTTAGACTGGGTCGCATGTCCCTGCGCCCGTCCTCCCCCGGCATCCCCGCGAAAGCGTGCGCGGTGCGGTCGCACGACCAGGGAGCCTGGGTCTGGCGACGCCGTCCGTGACGAGCGAACGCGTCGTTCGCCGCTGACGGCCCGGCTCCGGGCCCCGTCGCGGTGCGTCGGCGCCGCACCGCGCGCCCGCGCAGGCCGCGAATGCACCATGGACGACGTCACGCCTGCGCCTGCCGCAGCGTCGTCGAGAATCTTCGCCGCAGCGCGCCGAGCCTGGAAGGGCCGTGCCGCGCCTGCAGGCCACCGGAGTGTCCCAACGTGATCACCGAACTCGAATTCAAGAGCCTGGCCGCCCAGGGCTTCAACCGCATCCCGCTGATCTTCGAGGCGTTCGCCGACCTCGAGACCCCGCTGTCGCTGTACCTGAAGCTGGCCGGCGGCCAGCCGCAGAGCTTCCTGCTGGAATCCGTCGTCGGCGGGGAGCGCTTCGGGCGCTACTCGTTCATCGGCCTGCCGGCGCGCACGCGCGTGCAGGCCACCGGCACCGTCACGCAGGTCGTCACCGACGGCCAGGTCGTCGAGACGCATGACGGCAATCCGCTGGACTTCATCGAGCAGTTCCAGCGCCGCTTCAAGGTGGCGCTGCGCCCCGGGCTGCCCCGCTTCTGCGGCGGCCTGGCCGGCTATTTCGGCTACGACGCGGTGCGCTACATCGAACCCAAGCTGGCCGGCGTCAGCAAGCCCGGCGGCCTCGACACGCCCGACATCCTGCTGCTGCAGACCGAGGAGCTGGCCGTCATCGACAACCTGTCGGGACGGCTGTACCTGATCGTCTATGCCGATCCGACCCGCCCCGACGCCTTCTTCGCGGCCAAGCGCCGCCTGGGCGAGCTGTCGGACAAGCTGCGCTATTCGGTGACGGCGCCGGCCGTCAAGCGCGGGCCGTCGTACGCGGTGCAGCGCGAGTTCGCCAAGGACGACTACATCGCCGCCGTCCTCAAGGCCAAGGAATACATCGCCGCGGGCGACATGATGCAGGTGCAGGTCGGCCAGCGGCTGCAGAAGCGCTACACCGAGTCGCCGCTGAGCCTGTACCGCGCACTGCGCTCGCTGAACCCCTCGCCCTACATGTACTTCTACGACATGGGCTCGTTCCAGATCGTGGGTGCGTCGCCGGAGATCCTGGTGCGCCACGAGCACGTGGAGGGCGGCGAGAAGGTGACGATCCGGCCGCTCGCGGGCACGCGCCCGCGCGGGGCCTCACCGGAGGCCGACGCCGAGACCGAGAAGGAGCTGCTGGCCGACCCGAAGGAGCGCGCCGAGCACCTGATGCTGATCGACCTGGCGCGCAACGACATCGGCCGCATCGCCCAGACCGGCAGCGTCAAGGTGACCGACGCGTTCGTCGTCGAGCGCTACTCGCACGTCATGCACATCGTCAGCAACGTCGAGGGCCTGCTCAAGCCGGGCATGACCAACATGGACGTCCTGCGCGCCACCTTCCCGGCCGGCACGCTCACCGGCGCGCCCAAGATCCGCGCGATGGAGATCATCGACGAGCTCGAGCCGGTCAAGCGCGGCATCTACGGCGGGGCCTGCGGCTACCTGAGCTTCGCGGGCGACATGGACGTGGCGATCGCGATTCGCACCGGGATCGTGCAAAACAACACGCTCTACGTGCAAGCCGCCGCCGGCGTCGTGGCAGATTCGGTCCCGGAGATGGAATGGCGCGAAACCGAGGCCAAGGCACGTGCGCTGCTGCGCGCGGCCGAGCTGGTCGAGGAAGGGTTCTGAGCGGGCTTGCCAAGCCCGGCGGAAAGCGCATAGTTCACATCGGGACCCGTGCCCCGCCAGGTGCGGGTGGCCAGCCGAGGAGTCCGTCATGTCGAAGTTCAGTTCATGCCTGTCCCGCCTGGCGCTCGCCGTCGCGCCACTGCTGTTGATGGCGGGCTGCGCCGCCCCCAGCCACCCGCTGGCGGCCGCGTCGCCTGACCTGTTCGACGATGCGGACTTCGGCCCGGCCCGGGAGCCGATCGACCCGGACGACGTCTTCAGGATGACGCCGGAGATGCAGGCGTATCTCGCCAAGGTGATCCTGCCGATGGCGCACATCCGGGGCGTCCAGGAGGCACTGACCAATGCGCTGTACGCGCGAAGCAAGCTCATGCTCGAGTACGACTCCAGCACGACCCGCACGGCGTCGCAGGCCTTCGAGGCGCGCCAGGGCAACTGCCTGTCGCTGGTCATCATGACCGGCGCGTTCGCGAACGCCATGGGCCTGAGGGTGACGTACCAGCAGGTGGCCACGGAGGACATGTGGAGCCGCTCGGGCGGCATGTATTTCATGAGCGGCCACGTGAACCTGGCGTTCCAGCACCGCTTCGACAAGAGCGCCATCTACACCGTCGACTTCATGCCGGCCGTCAACGACGGCTACTTCACGCGGCCGATCTCGCAGGAGACGGTGCTCGCGATGTACATGAACAACCGTGCCGCCGAGGCGATGGTGCTTGGCCATCTGGACGATGCCTACTGGCGCATCCGCCAGGCGGTCAGGATCGACCCGCAGTTCCGCAGCGCCTACAACACGCTCGGCGTGATCTACCTGCGCCACGGCGACGCGGCGCGCGCCGAGCAGGTGCTGCACTACGTGCTCCAGGGCGAGCCCGCCAACCCGCGCGTCCTGGCCAACTATGCCGATGCGCTGAGCCAACTGGGCCGCATCGCCGAGGCGAAGGCCGTGCAGGCGCGCCTGGCCGTGCTCGAGCCGGTGCCGCCGTTCTACTGGTTCGTGCAGGGCCAGGCGGCGCTGCACAAGGGCGACTTCGTGAAGGCGCGCGAGATGTTCCTCAAGGAGATCGACCGCGATCCGGACTATCACGAGTTCCACTACGCGCTCGCGGTGGCCGACTTCCAGCTGAACCGCCTGGACGAGGCGCGGGCGGAGATGTCGCT
>Ga0209258_100376_pt1 | contig 57517 bp, 46 predicted proteins | sample Araplaol_mTSA_r2_FD_184281 | JGI IMG/M metagenome (GOLD analysis project Ga0209258, IMG submission 184281) | Arabidopsis root microbial communities from North Carolina, USA - plate scrape CL_Col_mTSA_r2 (SPAdes) (version 2) | ecosystem: Host-associated > Plants > Roots > Endosphere | place: USA...
GGCGCAGCGCCATCAGATCCAGCTGGCCGAGCAGCGCAGCCGTCTCGCCGAACAGGCGAGCGCGGCGAAGACGCAATTCCTTGCCACGCTCAGCCATGAGATACGCACGCCGATGACCGGCGTGATGGGCATGGCCGAATTGCTGCTGAGCACGTCGTTGAACGCCACGCAGCGCGAGTACGCCGAAGCCATGCAGCGATCCGGCGGCATGCTGCTCAAGCTGCTCAATGACGCGCTGGACCTTGCGCGCATCGAGGCCGGTCGTCTTGAGCTGGAAAACATGCCGTTCGATCCGCGTACGCTGGTCGAGGACGTCGCGCAGCTGGAGCTGGGCCAGGCGCGCGCGAAGGGCCTGCGTTTCGACATCGACATCCCGGCTGACCTGCCGCATCGCATGATCGGCGACGCCGTGCGCATCAAGCAGGTGCTGCTCAACCTCGCCAACAACGCCTTGAAGTTCACCGAGCGCGGCGGTGTGACGTTGCGCGTGCGACGCACCGGCGACGGTCTTCGCTTCAGCATCATCGACACCGGCCCCGGCATTCCCGAGGCCAGCCAGACGCGCCTGTTCCAGCGTTTCGAACAGGTGACCGGCCCGCAGCGGCGCGCCGGCAGCGGACTGGGCCTCGCCATCTGCCGCGAACTGGTGGCAATGATGGGCGGCAGTATCGAACTGGAGTCCAAGGTGGCGTTCGGCAGCACGTTCCACGTACGCCTGCCGCTGTTCGTAGCCCCTGAGCCCGTACCCGTCGTGGCCACCCAGGCCGATGCGCCGCAAGGTCAGCGCTTGCAGGTGCTGCTGGTCGAAGACGATGCCATCGTCGCGGCGGTGATTCGCGGCCTGCTCGAACGCGCAGGCCACGTCGTGCACTACGTGGGCAATGGCCTGGCCGCGCTAGCCGAACTCGCTTCCGCCCCGTGCGACGTGATCCTGCTCGACCTGGACCTCCCGGGCATCGACGGTTTTCAGATCGCGCGCCTCATCCGTCAGCGCGAAGAAACAGGCCAGCGCGTGCCGATCATTGCGATCACCGCACGCTCCGGCGGCGACGAAGAAAATCGCGCGCAAGCTGCCGGCATGGACGGATTCCTGCGCAAACCGCTGACGGGCGAGCAGCTGCTGGACGCGATCAACGAGCAACTGGCCGCACGCGCCGACGAAGCGACGTCTTAGCGTTCTCCCCAGGCATACCTCCCGCCATTTGTAGGAGCGCACCCTGTGCGCGACCGCAGAGCCCCGGTGTCCTCGCTCCGTGGGTTTGTCGCGCACAGAGTGCACTCCCACAAAAGATGATCTCGGAGCTGACTTTGTAGCGGCCTCCCGAGACGCACCTCACGCCGTTTTTTTGTAGGAGTGCACCGAGTGCGTGACCGCAGAGCGATGGCGTCACCGCTCCTAGGCTTGTCGCGCACCGGGTGAGCTCCCACAGAAAGCCATCGGACGACCATCAAAAAAGGAAGGGCGCCGAAGCGCCCTTTCACATGTCGAACTTGTTGACCTCGAAGCCGCGGCGCTTGTATTCGGCCCAGCGGGTTCGCGAGCCATCGCGTTCGGCGGGATCGGCGGCGACCACTTCCAGCACGCGGTCGTAGCGGCCGGGTGCGCATTCCTCGCGCAGGTTGATCTGCATCGGGCGGTCTTCGGTTTCCACGCCGGGCGGTACGATCAGCACGGCGGTGAATTGATCGTCGTCATCGCCGGCGAGCTGATGCGTGATGAAGCCGTCCGGATCGAACTCCCACAGCAGCTCGTCGATCGCCTCGGCTTGCGCGAAGTCGCGCGCAAGCACCAGCGTGGGCTGTTGCGCGGCGAATGCGCGCTTGGCCAGCTCGCACACCAGCAGCAGCGGTTGCTCGCGGAAGCGCGGCTTGTCGATCAGGTAGAAGTCGGCGCGAGGCATGGCATGAGCCCTGTGGATTCGCCCTTCCGGTCGTGACCGGAAGGGCGTCGATGAATCAGGCGGCGCGATCGATCAGCCACTGCACCAGCAGCGACACCGGGCGGCCGGTGGCGAGACCCTTGCGGCCCTCGTCCCAGGCGGTGCCGGCGATGTCCAGGTGCGCCCAGCGCTGGCCTTCGGTGAAGCGCGCCAGGAAGCAGCCCGCCGTGATCGCGCCGGCATTCTTGCCGCCGATGTTCGCCACGTCGGCGAAGCCCGATTCCAGCTGCACCTGGTAGTCGTCCCACAGCGGCAGGCGCCATGCGCGATCGAGCGTGTTTTCGCCGGCGGCGAGGAGCTCGGCAGCGAGGTCGTCGTGCTTGCTCATTAGGCCGCTGGCGTGCTTGCCGAGCGCGATCACGCAGGCGCCGGTCAGCGTGGCGGCATCGATCAGCACCTTCGGCTGGAACGTCTGCGCCGTGTAGGTCAGCGCATCACACAGGATCAGGCGGCCTTCCGCATCGGTGTTGAGCACTTCGATGGTGAGGCCGGAAAGGCTGGTGAGCACGTCGCTCGGGCGATAGCTGTCGCCGTCGGGCATGTTTTCCACGGCCGGCACCACGCACACGAGGTTCACCGGCAGGCCGAGCTTCACCGCGGCCACGAAGCTGCCGAGCACGCCGGCGGCGCCACCCATGTCGAACTTCATTTCTTCCATGCCCGGGCCGGGCTTGAGGCTGATGCCGCCGGTGTCGAAGGTGATGCCCTTGCCGACGAAGGCGTACGGCTTGTCGCCTTCCGCGCCGCCCTTGTAGTCGAGGATGACCAGCTTCGGCTTGTTGGCCGAACCGCGGCCCACCGCGAGCAGCGAGCCGAAGCCCAGCTCGCCCATCTTCTCCTCGTCGAGCACGGTGCAGCTCACCTTGTCGTGCGCGGCGGCGAACTGCTCGGCCTGCGCGGCGATATAGGCGGGGTTGCAGATGTTCGGCGGCAGGTTGGCCAGTTCGCGCGCGAAGCGCACGCCTTCGGCGATGCCGGAAGCCTGCTGCAGGCCGGCCTGTGCATCGTCGCTGGCGACGAACGTGATGGCGACCAGCTCCGGCTGCGTGCTCTTCTCGCGCGGCTTGAAGGTGGCGGTGTAGCGATACGCGGCGTAATCGGCCGCCAGGGCGGCGGTGCGCACGCGCCAGGCGGCATCGTGGCCCGGCACGTCGACCTCGGCCAGGTAGGACACGGCGCTGTCGATCGGCAGGCGGCCTAGTGTGCGCACGGCCTCGATGGCGATCTTCTGGAAGCGTGCACCATCGAAGGTCTTCTGCGTTCCCAGTCCCACCACCAGTACGCGCTTGGCCACGATGCCTTCGGGCGCGTACAGCACGACCGTGGTGCCGGCCTTGCCGGTGATGTCGCCGCTCTCGACCTGGCGCTTGATCGCGCCGTGCGCGGCGGTGTCCACGCGGGCCGCTGCGCTGGTGAACATGCCGTTCTCATAGACGCCCACCACCACGCAGGGGGTATCGGCGGTTTCGGGAGCGGCGGAGCCGAGGCTGAACTGGAGAGTCATGTCGTGTCCTGCAAGAAAGGCCGGGAAAGGTCCGGACAGGCTAAACTTGGGGTTTGCCGGGCCCTGAAGGGCCGCGCCAAGCCCTTCATCTTATCGCATGTCGAGGACCTGTCCCCATGAGCGGGGTGAGAGCGCTTACACTTCACCGTTGTTCGTCATTCCGCGCGACCTTGCCGTGCGGGCCATTGCATGCGTGAGGGCCGGTGCTAAGCATCCTCGATCGTTATTTTTTGCGTGAGCTGGCTCAGACCGTAGCCGCCACCGCCATCGTGCTGCTGGCCATCATGTCCGGCATCTCGTTCGCGCACGTGCTGCAGCAGGTGGCGAACGGCAGTTTCCCGGCCAGCGTGATGTTCCAGGTGCTGGGCCTGAACATGCTCGACGGCCTCACCACGCTGTTGCCGCTGTCGGCCTTCCTTGGTGTGTTGCTGGGCCTGGGCCGCATGTGGCGAGAGAGCGAGATGCACGTGCTGGCATCTTCGGGCATGGGCGCCACGGGCCTGCTGCGCCCCATGGGCATCCTCGCCGCGAGCGTGGCCCTGCTGGTTGGACTCGTTTCGCTGTGGCTCGGCCCATGGGCCGCGCGCACCTCCGATCAGCTGGTGGCGGCGGCGAACCGGTCCGTGATCGCCGCGGGCCTCGACGCCGGTCGTTTCACCGAGCTGCCGGGCAAGGGCGGCATCATCTTCGTCGACCAGCTCAGCCGCGACGGCAGCACGTTGGGCAGCACCTTCATCGCTACCGAGCGCGCCGGCAAGGACAACGTCCCGCACATCAAATTGGTGACGGGCAAGCACGGCCAGCTTTATCAGGAAACCGACGGCAGCGGCCGTTTTCTCGCGCTATGGAACGGTTTCCAGTACGACATCCCGCTGGGCGCGGACAACTGGCGCAAGATGCAGTACGAGCGCAACGACGCGTCGCTGTCCAACGTGCAGTCGGACAACGACGAAGAAGATCCCGCGCATTCGCTGACCACGCTGGCATTGCTGCGCGTCGACAACCCCGATGCGCGCGCGGAATTCGCCTGGCGCACCATCGCGCCGGCGATGACGCTGGTGCTGCTGACGCTGGCGTTGCCGCTGTCGCGCCAGAGTCCGCGCGAGCCGCGCTTCGGTCGCCTGCTGCTCGCGGTACTCGCGTTCTACCTCTACTACCTGCTGATGGCGCTGTGCCGCGGTCAGCTCATCAAGGGACACTGGCACCACTCGGCGCCGATGTGGTTCCTGTCGCTGGTCGTGTTCGGCATTGCCGCCTGGATGTTCCGTAGCCAATACGTCGAGCGCAAGCCGCGAAGGGCAGGTGCGTGATGGCTACGTTGCGCGTCAAGCGTGTCGATTGGCTGGTCGGCACCGGGGTACTGGCATCGATCCTGATGGTATGGCTGGTGATCACCGGCCTCGATGCCGTGGTCCAGCTCATGCGCCAGCTCGGCAACGTGGGCAAGAACGGCTACACGGTGACCAGTGCTGTGGTGTACGTGCTGGTCACCTTTCCGCGTCGCCTGTACGAGATGTTCGGCAATGCCGCGTTGATCGGCGGCCTGCTGGGCCTCGGTGGCCTGGCGGCCACCAACGAACTCACGGCTTTGCGCGCGTGCGGGCTTTCCAAGCTGCGCATCGCGGTGTCGGCCGTGGGCGTAGTGGCCATCCTGATCCTTGGCGTGGTGATCCTGGGCGAGACGGCGGCCCCGTGGGGCGACCAGAAAGCGCAGGCGATGCAGCTGCGCATGCGTTCAAGCAGCGTGGGCATGGGCGGTGCTTCCGGCCTGTGGGCGCGCGATGGTGCGCGCGTCATCAATGCCAAGGGCGTTACCGTCAAGCGCACCGAAACGCATAGCGTGGTGCAGTTGCACGACGTACGCGTGTTCACGCTGACGCCCGACGGCCAGGTATCCCGCTTCGACTGGGCGCAGACGGCCGAGCACGATGGCCATCAGTGGCTGATGAACCAGGTGCGCAGCACCACGCTCGACGACAAGGGCACGCACAGCACCACGGTCGCCAGCGAGCGCTGGGATTCGAAACTCAATCCGCAGGTACTGGAGCTGTCGGTGATCCAGCCGCAGTACCAGCCGATGCGCGACCTGCGCCGCAACATCAAGTACCTCGAACAGAACGGGCAGAACCCGGGCGCATACGCCAACGCCTTCTGGGGTCGCGCGCTGTATCCGCTCAACGTGCTGGTGCTGGTGCTGTGCGCGATGCCCTTCTCGTTCGGCACGCTTCGCTCAGGCGGCCTGGGCAAACGCATGTTCATCGGCATGCTGCTGGCGATCGGCTGGTACTTCCTGCAGAAGGCGATGGTGAGCTTCGGCACGGTGTACGGCGTGCCGCCGTTGATGGCGAACCTGTTGCCGGCGGTGATCTTGGCGGTGATTGCCTGGTTGTATTTCCGCAAGCACGGGTAGGCGACGAAATTCGTGTGTTTGAGAAGGGGAGGTGGCGACACTGCCCCTTTTTTCGCTCCCCGTTTTTGGGAGCGCGCCCTGTGCGCGACAACCTTTCGCGCCAGTCTTGAATGTTCGTCATCCCGGCGCAGGCCGGAGGCGCTTTACAACAGCCAGAGGCTGGTCATCCAGAGCCTCGGTTCCCGGTTGTAGCTATATCGCCAGACGGCTCGCCTGCCGACGAGCGGGTCACTTCTCTTTGCGTGGCCACGCACGCGCAGGAGCGTGTGCGAACGGCGAAGCCGGCCCGCAGGGCGAAGGGCAGGATGCCCGGAGTCAAGAGAAGTAACCAAGAGAAAGGCCACCCCGATGCCGCGCCCCTGCGGGGTCGCAGACGGGAGGCGGGGTGGATCGACAGGGCGTCCTGCCCTGACGATCCACTGGCCGGCGTCCTGCCGGCCACCCTTCGGGCTGTTCCGCCTCCCGCCTACTCGCGTCATAGGGGAGGGGAGGTCAACAGCCAGAGCGAAGAGCAGGGTCTTTCTCTCTGTAGGAGCGCACCCAGTGCGCGACCGCAGAGGTCGTTGATACGTTGCGGTCGCGCACTGGGTGCGCTCCTACAACGATAGGGAAGGCTTTCTCGAGCGTCCCTCACCCCGGCCCTTCACCGCAGGGAGAGGAAGAAGTGCTGCGCCCATGGGCTCTCTCATGAAGCAACGAAGTTGCCTTAAGTCCTCTTCGCGTTGGCGCGTTGCGGTGTAGCGGCGCCGTTCGAGGTAGTAACGAGCCCCCCGGCTAGCCTCGGTCGTCCGACGCTTCTATCCCTCATATCGCTACGAGCCTTGGCTCTGAAGGCCGTTTTCTTTGGGTTACTTTTCTTTTGGGCCAACAAAAGAAAAGTGACTCGAGCGTCCCACGGGACTAGCTTCGCGTCGTCGGCAGACGATCGAAACGCCCGCTGCGTCCCACAGGGACTCCCTTCGGTCGTAAGCGGCACCCTGGCGGGAACGCCACGTCCGAAGACCGATGAAACGGGACGACTCGCTTCGGGCCTTCTCCGCGCTTTGCGCTCCGTCCGTCCTGGGCCGGGACGACAAACGATGAAGGCCGAGGCGAAAGAATGTCGCGCACTGGGGAGCGATTGGCTACTCCGTCGCCGCCTCCGCATCCGGCGCAAATTTCCCCTCTTCCGCAAGACGCGCAAACAACCCGCCCCGACGAATCAATTCGTCGAACCTGCCCTGTTCCACCAGCCGCCCCTGATCCAGCACGAGGATCAAATCGGCATCGCGTACCGTCGACAAACGATGCGCGATCACGAACGTGGTACGCCCTTGCGTGAGCCGGTCGAGCGCGCGCTGGATGCGTGCCTCGGTGGCGTTGTCAAGCGCGCTGGTGGCTTCGTCGAGAATCAGGATCGGCGCGTCCTTGAGCATGGCGCGCGCAATCGCCAGGCGTTGACGTTCGCCGCCGGAGAGTGAGCGGCCGCGTTCGGCGACCAAGGTTTCCAAACCCTCTGGCTTGCGTGAGATGAAGTTGGCTGCTTCTGCCGCCGCCACGGCTCTCTCGATGGCCGCCGCATCAGCTTCAGGGTCGCCCACGCGCAGATTGTCGAGGATCGAGCGGTAGAACATGCCCGCATCCTGGAACACCACGCCGATGTTTCGGCGCAAGGATTCCAGCGTCACGTCACGCACGTCATGGCCATCGATGGTGACCCGACCCCCGGAAGGATCGTAGGCGCGATAGAGCAGGCTGAGTGCGGTGCTCTTGCCCGCGCCGGTGGGGCCAACCAGGGCAATGGTGCTGCCCGGCGGCGCGCGAAAACTCAGATCGTGCAAGGCGGGTTGCACCGGGTCATAGCCGAAGCTCACGCGATCGAACACGACGTCGCCGCGTACGCGCGGCAAAGCGACGGCGCCAGGACGATCCTCGATTTCCGATTGGCGATCGAGCACGGTGAAGAAGTCGCGCAGCGACTGCGACTGGAAGAACAGGTTCGAGAGGAACGTCGCGAACTGTTCCAGCCGTCCGATCAGCAGCATCGAGAAGCCGACGAAACTGACGATGCCGCCGACGCTGATCTCGCCACGCGCATGCAACGCCGCGCCGACGGCGAAGATCGCCACGATGGTCAACGTGCTGGCCGCACGGTTCAGTACCGACAGGATCGCCCAGCCGCGTAGCACTGGATACTGCGCATTGAGCGTGCGTGTCATCAGTTCGTGCAAGGCACGCGATTCAGCAGCGAGCCGCGTGAAGCTTTGCACCACGGTAAGGTTGCCGAACACGTCGCCAGCACGCGTGGCGATTTCATGGTGGAGTTCCTCCACCTCGCCCTGCGCCTTGTGCGTACGCTGCACCGCGACGGCATTGAAGATGGAGAAGCACAGCAGCAGCGCGATCATCAGGAGCGCCAGCTTCCAGTTGAGCCAGAGCGCGACCGGGACCATCACGATGATCGACAGCAGCGTCGCCAGATGTTCGCGGAAGAAGCTCAGCCACAGATTGAACAGATTGCCGACGCCGACGTTCATGATGCGCGACAGTCGGCCCGTGTGGTACTCGCCGTGAAAAGACAGCGGCATCGATGCGGCATGTTCGAAGAACAGCGCAATGGCCGCGAGTCGCCGCCGGTGTGCCAGGCGGTCGGCGTGCAGCGATACCCAGACGTTGGCGAGCACGCCCGCGAAGCCGACGCCGGCCCATAGGCCGATCAGCCGTGACGCGTGTCCGTTGTCTGCCGACAGCGCGTCGACGACGCGGCCGAACAGTACCGGCTCCAGGAAGAACACGCCTGCCAGTGCAAGGTTTGCCAGCGCCAGCGTGATCGCCAGGCGGCGCTCCGGCCCCAGAAGTCCGATGACCCGCAGGTACAGGTGCAGGAACGACATGCCGGGACTCCGCTCGGTGTGCGTTGGCATCCAAGGCTAACGGAAATGGACGTCCATGATCAGTGACTGCTTGCGGCCACCCGCATCGAGGATGCAAGCTCCATGCTTGGCTTTCCGAACGAGCAACCACCGTGGACACGATCGATCTGCGCAGCGACACCGTCACCCGCCCCACGCCCGCCATGCGCACCGCGATGCTCGATGCGGCCGTGGGCGACGACGTGTACGGCGAGGACCCCACCGTCAATGCGTTCCAACAGCGCGTGGCCGATGAGCTGGGTTTCGAGGCCGGCTTGTTCGTGCCCACCGGCACGCAGTCGAACCTGCTCGCGTTGATGTCGCATTGCGAACGCGGCGACGAATACCTGGTGGGTGCGGACGCGCATACCTACAAGTTCGAAGGTGGCGGCGCTGCCGTACTGGGTTCAATCCAGCCCCAACCCATTCCTCATGACACGGATGGCACCTTGCCGCTCGACAAGCTGGCCGCCGCCGTCAAACCGGTCGATCCGCACTTCGCCCGCACGCGGCTGCTGGCGCTGGAGAACACCTGGCATGGCCGCGTGTTGCCGGCGGATTACCTGCGTGCCGCGCATGATTTTGCGCGTGAGCGCGGGCTGGGGTTCCATCTGGACGGCGCACGCCTGTTCAATGCCGCGGTGGCCAATGGCGTGAAGGCGCGCGAGATCGCACGGCATTTCGACAGCGTGTCGGTGTGCTTCTCCAAGGGCCTGGGCGCGCCGGTCGGTTCGGTGCTGGTGGGCTCGACCGCGTTGATCGAGAAGGCGCGGCGCTGGCGCAAGGTGGCCGGCGGCGGCTGGCGCCAGGCCGGCATGCTGGCTGCCGCCGCGCAGTATGCGCTCGACCATCATGTTGAACGGTTGGCCGAGGATCATGCGCGTGCGGTGAGGCTCGCAGCGGGTCTTGGCGACATTCCCGGCGTGAAGCTGCTCGGCCAGTTCACCAACATGGTGTTCATCGACGTGCCGGCCGAGCGGCTGCGCGAACTGGACGTCCATTTGCGCAGTGCCGGCGTGCGCATCAGCATCGGTTATCTGCCGACACTGCGGTTGGTGACTCATCTTGATGTCGATGACGAGGGCATTGCGCGCACGGTGGCTGCGTTCCGCAGCTTCTTCGCGCGCTGACATCTTTCCCGATCTTTGTAGGAGCGCACCCAGTGCGCGACGGCGGAACCTGGATTCACCGCCCCAAGGGCCTTTCGCGCACTGGGTGCGCTCCTACATGAGAAATGCGGGCGTGCTCAGGCGCTCTGCTTCACCGGCGCATTGAACTTGCGGATGAATTCGCGCACCTGCGGATAGACCGTCTGTCGCCAGCGGCGTCCGCTGAAGATGCCGTAGTGGCCCGCGCCTTCCACCACGCGATGCGCGCGGCGTCCCGCCGGGATGCCGCTGCACAGGTCATGCGCGGCTTCGGTCTGGCCCAGGCCGGCGATGTCGTCCAGTTCGCCTTCCACGGTGAACAGCGCCGTGTCCTTGATGGCCTCGGGGCGAACGCGCTCGCCTTTCACCTCCCATAGCCCGCGCGGCAGCAAAAACTGCTGGAACACGGTGGAGATGGTGTCGAGGTAGTACTCCGCCGGCATGTCGAGCACGGCGTTGTATTCGTCGTAGAACTTGCGGTGTGCTTCCGCATCGTCCTGGTCGCCGCGCAGCAGGTTCTCGTAGAAGTCCCAGTGCGAATTGAGGTGGCGTCCCGGGTTCATCGCGATGAAGCCTGCGTGCTGCAGGAAGCCGGGATACACCTCGCGGCCGCTGCCGGGGTAGTTCGCGGGCACGGTATGGATCACGTTGCCCTTGAACCAGCTCAGCGGACGCGTGGTGGCAAGGTTGTTGACGCCGGTGGGGTTGCTGCGCGGCTCGATCGGTCCGCCCATCATGGTCATGCTGAGCGGCGTGTCTTCGCCGCGCGCAGCCATCAGCGACACCGCCGCCAGCACCGGCACGGTGGGTTGGCACACCGAGACCACGTGCACGTTGCGGGCACCGATGTGGCGGATGAATGCCTCGATGTACGCCACGTAATCGTCAAGGCGAAACGGGCCTTCGCTGGCCGGGACCATGCGCGCATCCACCCAGTCGGTGATGTACACCTTGTGGTCCTGCAGCAGCGTGCGCACGGTATCGCGCAGCAGGGTGGAGTGGTGGCCCGACAGCGGCGCCACCACCAGCACGGCCGGATCGTTCTTCATCTTCTCGATGGTGTCCGGGTCGTCGCTGAAGCGCTTGAAGCGCTTGAGCTGGCAGAACGGCTTGTCCAGCACGACACGCTCGATCACGGCGATTTCCTGGCCGTGGGCGGTCACCTGAGGGAGGTTGAACGCCGGCTTCTCGTATTCCTTGCCCAGGCGGTGCAGCAGCTCGTAGCCGGCCGCCAGCCGATCCGCGCCCGGCACGTGCGAGAACGGGCTCGTGACATCGCTGAACATCTTGGCGCTGGCTTCGGCGTAATGGCTCAGTGGGCCAAGGATGGCGCGCTGCCACTCATGAATCTGATAGAGCATGCGGTAAAAACCGGAGGCATCGGAAGGCGGCATCTTACCCGGTTTGCGCAAGCCGTGCTGCGCCGCCGCATCGTCTCAAGCTTGCTGAATCAGCCGCTTACGTTCGGCGGCAGAGTAATACCAGTTCGTCCACATCCTTGGTCGGGCCCATGCCGGGCCGCCATTCGAGTGGTTTCTGAAGCCGCAAGCCAAGCGGCATCAGCACGTGGTTGTACCACCACAGGGCGCGCTGCCGACGGTGGGTGAGATACCACTGGCCCATGGCAAGCAGCCGCGAGGAACGGGCCTGCATGCCGTAGACCGCGCTTTGCTCAACGGTCCATCCATGGGCAGCGAGGCGGCGTACCAGCATCACCGGTTCATAGCGGCGGGCGTGGCCGACGAAGTCGTCGAACGCGGTCCACGCTTCCGGATGCAGCGGAACGGAAAGCAGCATGCGGGCATCGCGGGCGGCGACGCGCGAGAGCTCCTGCAGGGCGCGCTCGTCGTCGGGCAGGTGCTCGAGGATGTCCAGCGCGCAAATCAAGTCGAAGCCGGCCGTGGGACAGGGCAGGGCGCCCAGCGTGCCGCGCATGGCGCTCGCGCCGCGGGCGCGCAAGCCCTTGGTGGCCGAGGGGCTCTGGTCGACGAAACACGTACCCTCCAGTGGCAGCCGAGGGCGCAGGCCCGGAGCAACCTCCAGGCGGCGTGGCGAGGCCGCGGCGAGCTCGCGCACCATCGGCCAGGTGTTGAAACGATGAGGATCAACCAGCCGCGAGCCCGCCCAGAGCGACTCGTAAAAATCTGCGTTGACGCGACGGACGTCCGCAGCGGTTCGTTGGGGAAGGGCGAGGCCGGGCATGCGCCCCAGTGTGGCGCATGAGGCTGACGTCAGCGTGAAGTGCGAATCTGCAGTACGGTGCGGGCCATCACATCGTGAACGGTTCGGCGGCGCGCATCGAACGCAGCCACGCCAAACCATACCGACCAAGCGACAGCGACTGCCCACAGCGCGCCACGCGTGCCGATCCACGGGGCAAGCCCCAGCAGGAGCAGCGGCAGCGCGGCGGCCGCCAGACGGATCAGCGCCTGGCCGAACATCAGCGGGCTGCCGTTGGCGGCCGTGACACGGATATGCCAAGGCCGCATGCCGAGCGTTTGCCCGCCGCGCATCCACGACGCCACGAAATAAGCGGACACCACCAGCGCCTGCAAAGGTTGGTACCACCACGCGATATGTGCGTGCCCGTCGCTGGTGATCAGCGTGCCGCCGGTGACGCGCTGGCAGACGTAACCCACCACCATCACGATCGCGACCACGGCCAGCAGGTCGTAGACCAGGGCGATCAGGCGACGCCACAACGGGCAGTACACAGGGGCGGTGGGAGTGATGGGTGTCATCGATCAGGCAGCCGGTAAGAGGGAATCGCTTGCACGCGAGGTGGCCGGCGGCGAGCATCGCGTCCATGCAGCAGGAATCACCAAGTATCGCCGAAGCGGACCGCATCAGCATCGATGGCTTCATCGAGCGCGTGTGGTCGGAAGATGGCCTGGCCGAGCGCACGCTCGAGGCCTATCGCCGTGACCTGGAAGCGCTGGCGCGCTGGCTGGGCGCGCAAGGCCTCGGTCTGCGCAGCGCCAAGCGCCAGCACCTTTCGGCTTACCACGGCAGCCAGCCGGTGGCGGTCCGCTCGCTGGCCCGCCGCCAATCGGCGTTCCGTCGCTACTACGCCCATCTGGCGCGGATCGAACCGGGGTTCGAGGACCCCACGCTGCTGATCGAGCGTCCGAAAACCCCGCGCAGCCTGCCCAAGGCGCTGGCGGAGCGCGAGATCGAAGGCCTGCTGGATGCACCGGACGTCACCACCACGCTGGGGCTGCGCGACCGGGCCATGCTGGAGCTCATGTACGCCTCCGGCCTGCGCGTGTCGGAGCTGGTGGAGTTGCCGCTCAGCGCGCTCAACCTGCGCCAAGGCATAGTGCGGGTCACCGGCAAGGGCGGCAAGGATCGGCTCGTGCCGATCGGGGAGGTCGCCGCCGAGCGCATCGAGGCGTATCTCGCGACTGCCCGCCCGGTGCTGGCCAAGGGACGGCAACCGCGTGCCCTGTTCCTCAGCAACCGCGGCGAGGGCATGACGCGCCAGATGTTCTGGACGCTGGTGAAGCGCCACGCGCTTACCGTGGGCATCGTGGCCAAACGCATCTCGCCCCATGTGCTGCGCCACTCTTTTGCGACCCATCTGCTCAACCATGGCGCCGACCTGCGCGCCCTGCAGATGCTGCTCGGCCATAGCGCCCTCAGCACCACGCAGATCTACACGCTGGTCGCCAAGGAAGGCCTCAAGCGCCTGCACGCGCAGCATCACCCGCGCGGCTGACCGATCCGGGGTGTGCCATTCCGCCGGCAGTCCGGTTCATCCGGCTGTGCGAGAATGCGGGTTCCCCCGTGTTTCCGCCTGGCGGAAACGCCGATGCATGAGGTAGACGATGTTCAAGCAATGGTTGCTGGCCTTGTGCGTCAGCGGTTTCGCGCTCAGCGCCTGTGCCGCACCCGACGGTACCGCGGCCGGCCAGCAAAGCACCGCGACCGGTGCGGAAAGCACCGTACGCAAGGCCGTGATGTCGTTCGCGCCCAAGGTGACCATCGACTCGGTGAAGCCTGCGCCGTTCCCGGGTTTTTACGAAGTGATCGCGTCGGGCCAGCTGGTCTACGTGAGCAACGACGGCAAGTACATGTTGAACGGCGACGTGATCGACCTCGCCAACCAGCGCAACATCGACGGCTGGGCCGACTTCCGCAAGGCCCAGCTGGCCAAGGTGCCGGCGTCCGACCGCATCGTGTTTTCGCCCGCCAAGCCTCGCTATCGCGTCACTGTGTTCACCGACGTCAACTGCGCCTATTGCCGCCAGCTGCACGAACACATCGCCGACTACAACAAGGCGGGCATCGCGATCGAGTACGTGGCGTGGCCGCGCGAGGGCGTCACCGACGCGGCGGGCCGCACGACGCAGACCTACAACGAGATGGTTTCGGTGTGGTGCTCGGCCGATCGCAAGGCCGCGTTTACCGCCGCCAAGCAGGGCAAGGCGCCCAAAGCCACCAACTGCCCCAATCCGGTGAAGGACGAATTCGAGCTTGGCGTGAAGCTTGGCGTGAATGGGACGCCCTCGGTCATTGCCGAAGATGGGACGATGCTCGGCGGTTACATGACGCCGTCGCAGATGCTGCAGAGGCTCAGCAAGGGTAGCTAAGGCTGCGGCGATATCGACTGGCTTGGCGGCTGCCGTGCAGACCAAGGGCGGCGCGAGTTTTGCGCTGCCCTTTGTTTTTCTAACGGTGTCGCTCGCGTGGTGTTCGGCTATTGCTGGGTGGCGCGTCTAGCGGCGCACTCGCGTTTTTTCTGTAGGGGTGCACGCTGTGCGCGACAGCCTTTCGCGCCGGTCCGCATGTTTTGGTTTTTGCTAAAGCGCGTGTTGCCTTCGGTTGCCGTGCTGCCGCGAGGTTGCCGCTTACGACCGAAGGGAGTCCCTGTGGGACGCAGCGGGCGTTTCGATCTCCTGCCGGCGACGCGCAGCTAGTCCCGTGGGAAGCTCGAGTCACCTTTCTTTTGCTGGCCCACGCACGCGCTCTTGGCGTGCGAACGGCGAAGCCGGCCCGTACGCGGGGAGGCGCCATGGATGGCGCCGGCTTTGAGGAGCGAGGAAGGGCGGAGGGCGCCAGCCCGGAGTCAAAGTCCCACGGGATTAGCTTCGCGTCAAAAGTAACCCAAAGAAAATGGCCTTGAGAGCCAAGGCTCGTAGCGATACGAGGGATAGAAGCGTCGGACGACCGAGGCCAGTCGGGATACGCTCGCTACTATCTCGAACGGCGCCGCTACACCGCAACGCGTCGAAGCGAAGAGGACTTAGAGCAGCTTCGTTGGATGGCGCGCGACTGGGTGCCGCCACGCCTTTCTCCCTCTCCCCTCCGGGGAGAGGGCTGGGGTGAGGGGCGGGTGCTCGCGACAGCACGCCTATCTCTGTAGGAGCGCACCCAATGCGCGACCGCAGCGTTGCGATGTATCTCATCGAGCGGAATCGCGACCACCGCCGGCTGAGGCAACCATGACAGTGCGCAGTCGCGGACAGGTGCGCTCCTACAACGGGCAACCGGCTTTTAGCTCCACGATGCGATGTGCCGCTTCGCGGCACGAGCCTTCATCCAATCCCCTGTGTGACGGTGAGGGGTGGACGAGCAGGCCCCGCAGGGGTGCCTGCCATGGATGGTCGGCACTTTTCGTCCGGGCAGGAGCCCGGTCGAAAAGCCCGGCCGCCCCCTCACAGACTGGCCGGGCAACGCCCAGACAGCGGCACGCGGGGTGCCTTTCTCTTTGGTAACTTTCTCTTGGGCAAGCAAGAGAAAGTTACCCGGCCTTCGGCAAAAGGACGGAAGCCCGCCGCAGGCGAGCCCGATCGCAGTAACCCGCAAGCGGATGCTCCAAGTCAGATTTCTTCAAAACAATGAAGACTGCGGATCAGCGCGAGCGGCTGTCGCGCCCAGGGTCACTCCTAGAGAGGAAGAAATGCGCCGCGCGAAACGAAATGCGGATGACTGCCCAACGGGCGCCATCAACTACACCTCGTGATGCAACCCTTCCGCCTGCACCGCAGCGGTTCCACGCGGCACCAGCTCCACGAGATACATCGCCGCCAACACCAGCGCACCACCAACCACCATGCGCCACGTGAGCGCATCATTGCCAAAGGTCACGGCGAAGCCTGCGGCGAACACCGGCTCCATGGTCATCACGATGGCGGCGCGCGTCGGCGACAAATGCGCCTGCGCCCAAGTCTGCACCAGCATCGCGCCTGCGCCTGCGGCCAGGGCCATATAAACCACCGCTGCCCACGCGCCATGGTCGGGTGGCAGGCTCGGGCCGGAGGGCAGCGTGGCGAGCAGGCAGATGATGGCGATGATGAGCATCTGCACGGAGGACAGCGCGAACGCATTGCCCGGCCGCGACCAGGTGCCGAGGCCCACGATGTGCAGGCCATAGAGCGCGGCCGAGATCAGCGTGAGCCACACGCCGTACCCGATGCTGAAACCATGCAGCGCGAGCAGGCCCAGGCCACCCACCGAGAGCAGCACGGCGATCCACGTGATCGATGGCAGTCGCTGGCGCAGCAGCACGGTGCCGAGTAGCGGAGTGAACACCACGTACATGCCGGTGACGAAACCGCTGATGCTGGCGGAGGTGTGTTCCAGCCCCGACGTCTGCAGCAGCTGCGCGATGCCATACACCGCGCCCAGCGCGATGCCTTGCAGCCATTCGCGGCGACCAAGCCGGAACAGGTGGCGATGGAACAACGCCAGCATCACCAGCGCGGCGATCACGAAGCGGACGGCGAGAAAGTCCGCCACGGGCATGCGGGCCACCAGATCCTTGATGAGGAAAAAGGTGGAACCCCAGATGGCAGTGACACTGATCAGTCCGAACGTGGCGAGCGCGGTGGAGCGCGAGTTCTCCGCGCTCATGCATGCCCCCCGCGCGGGGCTTTACGTCGCAGCAATCGCAGCCATTGGCCGGGAATCTGCAGCAGGAAATGCGACCAGATGCCGAGCCATACCAGCGTGGACACCCACGGTTTGCGCGCTTCGGGATCAAACTTGCGGAACCAGCGCCACATGCCGCGATGCTTGTGGCGGCTGACGAACACCGGGCGATGTCGGCTCGAGCTGCCCTTGCCATGCAACACGCGTACGTCGCCGGCGAGCATGACCTTGTAGCCGGCATCGCGCACGCGGCGGCAGAGGTCCAGGTCTTCGCAATGCAGGAAATACGCTTCGTCGAAGCCGGCCAGGTAATCGAAGAGGCGGCGTGGCAGCACCATCAGCGCGCCGGATACGGCTTCCGTTTCCACCAGTTCGTGCGGAATCGGACCTTCGATGTTCACGCCTTCGCCGGGCCGGTTGAACATCGTGTTCAACGAGCGCCTGAGCAACGGATCGCGACGATACGAGGCGGGGTCGGGCTCGCCGTTTTCATCACACACCACGGCGCCGACGAGGCCGACCCGCGGCTGCGCGGTCAGGATGCCGAGCAGGCGAACCAGCGCTGCATTGTCGATCAGGCAATCGGGGTTGAGCACGAGCACCGTCTTGCCATGCGCATGCGTCACGCCGCGATTCACCGCCGGACCAAAGCCGAGGTTGGCGTGGTTGTAGACGACCTGCAGTCGCGTGTCGCTTTCATGCGCCCGCGCGATGGCCTGCGGGATGCCGTCGGACGAGGCGTTGTCGACCAGGACCATTTCCAGCGGAAGTTCGCAGGCGAGCACGCGGCGCACGCAGTCGCGCAGGGTCGGGCCGCTGTCGGCGGCGACCACGATCACGCTGAGCGGCAGCGCGGAAGAGAAAGCTTGGGCGGTATCGGTATTCACTGCGACAAGTATGCGCGAGGTGGCACGTGTTCTGAATGTGAAAGATCGCCGATCCTGTGCGAAATGGCCTTCAGCGCGAACTACCGCGCCCGAGCACTTCGTGCAGTGGCGCTGGCACGCCATCCGTGCGACGCGCCAGCCAGGGCTGCTCGCCGTCCCAGCCGCTGAGGGTCCAGCCGGCCAGTCGATGGAGATGATCGGTGCGCCTGTCCCACAGGATGTCGCCACGCTCGCCCGGTAAACGAGCGGCAAACCAACGACCGCCCGGACCGAAGCAATAGCGCGGGCCGGCGCGCTCGATCACGCGGCCTTGAGCGAATACGTAGCGCCCACGCCGAGTGGTGCGCGCCTCATAGCGCACGGATTCACCGTCGGGATCGGAAAACTCGACCGGCGCGTTGTCCCACTCCACACGCGAGAGCTCGATGATGTGCGCGGGCGGGCCGACCGGTGCCATGGCCAGTTCGCGCCACTCAGGCACAGGCGCGGCGGCAGGTGCGCGGTTGACGCGACGATCCAGCAGCGATTCCATCAGCGCAAGCAGGGAATAGCCGACCAGTGCGCCCAGCAGGGCAGCGCCCCACGCCAACAGATGTCCGCCCATGGCGCGTTGTGTCGCGAACAGCAGGCCGGGAAGCCCCCAGTACAGGCCACGGCGACAGAGCGTGGCGTAATGCACGATGCGGCGATGGAACATCATCGCCGCCATCGCCAGCAGGAGCCACAACGGCAGTCCCATCCACCAGGGCAGCAATGCGACCGCGATCATCCATGCGGCCGCTGGCAGCAGAGTCACCCAGCGACGGCCCGCACGGGTGGCCACGTCAGGTCGGCAGCAGCGGCCTGGCGTGGCGGTGCGTCATCAGCCGCACCACACCCGTGCGTTGCGGAACATGCGCATCCACGGCGAATCCTCGCCCCACTTCTCCGGATGCCAGCTCATCTGCACCGAGCGGAACACGCGTTCCGGGTGCGGCATCAGGATGGTGACGCGACCATCAGCCGCGGTGAAACCGGTAAGGCCACCGGGCGAGCCGTTCGGGTTGAGCGGGTAGTCTTCGGTGGGCTTGCCACGGTTGTCGACATAGCGCACCGCGCCACCCGACTTCGACGGACTGCAGCTGTGCGGGAAGCTCACGCGGCCTTCGCCGTGCGCGACCGCGACCGGAATGCGCGAGCCGGCCATGCCCTTGAAGAAGATGCTCGGCGAGTCGAGCACCTCCAGCGTGGCCACGCGCGCTTCGTACTGCTCGGACGCGTTGCGCAGGAACTTCGGCCAGTGCTGCGCACCGGGGATGATGTCCTTCAGCTGGCTCATCATCTGGCAGCCGTTGCACACGCCGAGCGCGAAACGCTGGGCATCGGCGAAGAACGCGCTGAATTCGGCGCGCAGGTATTCGTTGTAGAGGATGGACGTGGCCCAGCCGCGACCCGCACCCAGCACGTCGCCGTAGGAGAAGCCGCCGCACGCGGCAAGGCCGCGGAAGTCGGCGAGCTTGATGCGGCCGCTGGCGAGGTCGGACATATGGACGTCCACCGCGTCGAAGCCGGCGCGGGTGAATGCCGCCGCCATCTCGACCTGGCCGTTGACGCCCTGCTCGCGCAGCACGGCCACGCGCGGACGAGCACCCTTGTTGATATAGGGTGCGGCGATGTCATCAGCCGGCTCGAAGGTGAGCTTGGGGCTGATGCCCGGATCGGCGTCGTCCAGGCGCCACTCGTTCTCGGCGTCGGCACTGATCGGATTGTCGCGCAGGCGCTGCATGGCGTAGCTGGTTTCGTTCCATGCTTCGAACAGCGTGCGCCAGTTCCACTTGAACTGCGTTTCGCCGTTGTGGAACAGCTTGATGCCGAGCTTTTCCTTCGGCCGGCCGATGCGATAGGCCATGCTGGTCAGTTCATGCTTGACCAGCAGCGCCTCGAACGCTTCGCGATTGGCCGTCGCCACCTGCACCACGGCGCCGAGTTCTTCGTTGAACAGCGCGCGCAACGCGGCTTCGGCCCAGCCGTCGAGATGGATTTCCAGGCCGCAATGGCCCGCGAAGGCCATTTCCAGCAGCGTAACGATGACGCCGCCGTCGGAACGGTCGTGATAGGCCAGCAGCAAGCCGTTGGCGTTCGCTTCCTGCACGAGGTCGAACAGCGACTTCAGGCGCTTGGCGTCATCCAGGTCCGGCGGCACGCCGCCGCCACGGTTGAACACCTGCGTCAGCGCGGAACCGCCGAGGCGATCGCGGCAGGCGCCGAGGTCGAGCAGCCAAAGTTCCGAGTCGCCGCGATCCAGGCGCAGCTGCGGCGTGAGCGTGCGACGCACGTCGGTGACGCGTGCGAAGCCGGTGATCACCAGCGAGACCGGCGAGACGGTGCGCTGCGTGGTGTCGCCGTCCTTCCACACGGTCTGCATGGACAGCGAGTCCTTGCCGACCGGAATGGAGATGTCCAGCTCCGGACACAGCTCCATGCCCACGGCTTTCACCGCGTCAAACAGCGCGGCGTCTTCGCCGGCGTAGTTCACCGCGGCCATCCAGTTCGCCGACAAGCGCACTTCGCCCAGCGAGGCGATCGGCGCGGCGGCGAGGTTGGTGATGGCTTCGCCCACGGCAAGGCGTGCGGCATCGGCGCTGTTGAGCAGGGCGACCGGGGCGCGCTCGGCCATCGCCATCGCTTCGCCGGTGTAGCCATCGAAATCGGTGATGGTGACGGCAGCGTCGGCCACCGGCACCTGCCACGGGCCGACCATCGGATCGCGGGCATTGAGGCCGCCCACGGTGCGATCACCGATGGTGATGAGGAAGCTCTTGCTGCCCACGGTGGGCAGGCGCAGCACGCGCAGCAGGGCTTCGTCCATGCCGATGCCGCCGAGGTCGGGAATGACGTCGACGCGGGTCTTCGCGCGGTGCGCATCGCGATGCATGCGCGGCGGCTTGCCGAACAGCACGTCCATCGGCAGGTCGATCACCGTGGTATCGGTGCGCGGGTCGTGCACCACCAGACGGCGCTCGGAGGTGGCATCGCCCACCACCGCGTACGGGCAACGTTCGCGCTTGCAGTAGCCCTCGAATTCCTCGAGGTCGGCTGCGTCGATGGCGAGCACGTAGCGCTCCTGCGACTCGTTGCTCCACAGCTGCATCGGCGACAGTGACGGGTCGTCGCACGGCACCTTGGAAAGATCGATGCGACCGCCGACGCCGGCGTCGTTGAGCAGCTCGGGAATCGCATTGGACAGGCCGCCCGCACCCACGTCATGCACGCTGACGATCGGATTCTTGTCGCGGCGTGCCCAGCAGCTGTCGATCACCTGCTGCGCACGACGCTCCATCTCGGCGTTGTCGCGCTGCACGGAGGCGAAGTCCAGCTCCTTGCTCGATGTGCCCGAAGACACCGACGAGGCGGCGCCGCCGCCCAGGCCGATCAGCATGGCCGGGCCGCCCAGCACGATCACCTTGTTGCCCGGCTGTACGTCGCGCTTCTGCACATGGTTTGCGCAGATGTTGGCGAGGCCGCCGGCGATCATGATCGGCTTGTCGTAACCGCGGCGCACGCCGGCTTCGCCGGTCTCGTGTTCGTAGGTACGGAAATAGCCGCCCAGGGCAGGGCGACCGAATTCGTTGTTGAACGCGGCGGCGCCGAGCGGGCCATCGCGCATGATCTCGAACGCCGTGGCCATGTGCGGCGGCAACGGGCGCTCCACTTCCCACGGACGCGGCTTGCCCGGGATGCGCAGGTCAGACACCGAGAAACCCGTGAGGCCGGCCTTCGGCTTGGCGCCACGGCCGGTCGCGCCCTCGTCGCGGATCTCACCGCCGGCGCCGGTGGCGGCGCCCGGCCACGGTGCGATGGCGGTGGGATGATTGTGCGTTTCCACCTTGATCGCGTATTCGACACGCTCATGGTGCGGACGCCACACGCCGTCCTGGTCGGGGTAGAAGCGGTCGCCCTCGAAGCCTTCGATCACCGCCGCGTTGTCCTTGTAGGCGGACAGCGTGTGAGCGGGCGAATGCTGGTGGGTGTTCTTGATCATGGCGAACAGGCTCTTGTCCTGCGCCTCGCCATCCAGCGTCCAGCTCGCGTTGAACACCTTGTGGCGGCAGTGCTCGGAGTTGGCCTGCGCGAACATGAAGAGTTCGGCGTCGGTCGGGTTGCGGCCGAGTTCTGCGTAGCAATCGACGAGGTATTCGATCTCGTCGTCGGCCAGCGCGAGGCCCAGTTCCTTGTTGGCCTTGTCCAGCGCCGCCTTGGCGTCGCCAGCGAGGTCGATATAGACCAGCGGCCCCGGCTTGCCGCCGAGGAACAGGTGCTGCGCCTCATCCAGGTTCGTGAGCACCGACTGCGTCATCGCATCGTGCAGCACGTTCATTACCGCCTCGTACTGCGGCAGATCAGCCGCCGGCAGGCCCGCAACGTGCCATGCCACGCCACGTTCCACGCGACGCACGTCGAAGCCGGCGCCATGCAGGATGTCGGTGGCCTTGCTCGACCAGGGCGAGATGGTGCCCAGTCGCGGCACGACCCAGACCGAAGCCGCTTCCGGCGCTCCGTCCTTCGCCTCGAGCACTTCCAGCAGGCGACGCCGCTGCTCGCCCTCGGGCATGCGGTCGGCGTCGATGAAATAGATGAACCAGGACGATTGGACGCGCGTGCCGTGATGAATGGCTTCCAGGCGCGCGTTCAGGCGTTCAAGGCGAAAAAGCGAGAGGGCGCTCTGCCCGTCGAGTGCGATCATGCGGGGAACGGGAGCTATGCGAAAACGCGCATTGTACCTCAAGGAGGGGTGGGATTCTGCGGCGCAGCAATGGGGGCATTGGGGTGGGGCGAGGCTCCGAATGTGGGTGGCTTGATGGCTAAGTTTTTGTAAATATTTGATTTTGTGGCGCCGAGGTCGCTTTGGCCGCCTGCCGAGAGCGCTGCCTTACTGCTCACGCCATGCCGCGCCTTCTGCCCTTTGTAGGAGCGCACCCAGTGCGCGATAGCTCTTCGCCTCAGTCTTAATTCCCGGTTCTTTTCGGCGCATTCGTTGTGCCTTTCTCGCCTTATCGCGATCGGGCTCGCCTGCCGCGGGCTTCCGGACCGCTGCCGCGGCCCGGGTCACTTTTCTTTGCTTGCTCACGCACGCGCAGGAGCGCGTGCGAACGGCGAAGCCGGCCCGTACGCGGGGAGGCGCCATGGATGGCGCCGGCTTTGAGGAGCGAGGAAGGGCGAAGGGCAGGATGCCCGGAGTCAAGAAAAGTAACCAAAAGAAAGAGCACCCCGCGTGGCGCTGTCTGGGCTGCGCCCAGCCAGTGCGTGAGGAGCGGCCGGGCTTTTCGACCGGGCTCCTGCCCGGACGAAAAGTGCCCGACGTCCTGTCGGGCACCCCTGTGGGGCCTGATCGTCCGCCCCTCACCGCCGCACAGGGGATTTAGTGAAGGCTCGTGCCGCTGCGCGGCACATCGCATCGCGGAGCTAATAGCCGCGGCTCTCTATACGTGTAGGAGCGCACCCAGTGCGCGACCGCGGACTGGCATGGCTGCTTCGGTCTGCGGTGGTCGAGATGAGGGTCACCGTCACGCTGCGGTCGCGCACTGGGTGCGCTCCTACAGAAGACGTGACGGCGCAAGAAACGGCATCGCTTTTTTGCAAAGGCGCCCTGCGGGCACGCCAAAAACAGCGTCAGCCCGCATGCACCTTCTTCGGCCGCGGTTGCATCGCAATCCTCACCAGATACACCACGATCGCGATATTCCCCAGCAGCGCCACCAGCTTCAGCCACGTGAAATGGTGGAACACCTCATACAGCTCCAGCGGGATCAGCGAGCCCGTCGCGATCACCGTGAACCATTCCGCCCAATGCTTGCGCAGCCACAGACCGGTGCCCTCGGTGGCGAAGATCGCGGCATAACCGATCGCGACCAGTCCTACGGCGATGAAGCGGCTGGGTCCCCATTGCTGCAGCAGGCTCACCAGTTGCCAGCGCAGGCCGTTGGTGTCGGTGAGCGAGAGATGTTCCAGCCAGTGCACGAAATGGTCGAAGTTCTGCTCGCGCTCCAGGTGGAAGGCCGCGGCGGCGGCGAACAGCAGGCCCACGGTCTTGATCGCCTTGTAGATGGCGATGATGCGCAGGCCCAGGCTGTGCTGTGCCTCAATCTCGGATGTGGGCTGGCTAAGGTGGTGCTCGGTCATGGGTCAACGATGGCTGGCCTTACATGGTCGCCGCAGAATGATGAATGCAGCGCTACGAAATGCACAGCGGCGAAGGTCATGGACAAAACGACAGAGGCCACGCCCCGGAGAGGGGCATGGCCTCTGTCAGGCCCTTGAGGCCGGTCAGCAGCAGCGTCCGCCGGTGCCCTTGTAGCGGGCGATCTGGCGTTCCCGGAAGAATTCCTTGTAGCTGGGAACCGGCCGCTCAGGATGATGCGTACGCAGGTGCTTCACGTAGACGTCATAGTCAGGAATGCCGCAGCAGAGGCGGGCGGTTTGCACCGCCCACTTCCGTATCGCTTGCAGGTTAGGGACGTTCATATCGAAGCCCTCAATGGGTGGGCGCGCTCCCCAGTGCCACGTACGGTTCCTCGTGCGCGGTCGGGTGGTTGATACGCCAGGCCTTCATGATCGCGTTGATGGCGAAGCCCGCCATGGTCAGCACCAGCAGCATGAAGATGCCGGTGAGCGCGGCGTCCACATAGTTGTTGGTGACGATGCGCTGCATTTCCTCGGCCGTCTTGGCGGGCGCGAGCAGCTTGCCGTCGGCCGCCGCCTGCGCGTACTTGGTGGCGGCGGCGCTGAAGCTGATCGGGCCGCTGAGCTTCTGCCAGCCGGCGGTGAGCGTGCACACCACCAGCCAGATCGCCGGGATGCCCGGCACCCACACGTAGCGCTCGCGCTTGAGCTTCACCGTGACCACCGTCGCGAGCATCAGCGCCACCGCGGCCAGCATCTGGTTGGCGATGCCAAACAGCGGCCACAAGGTGTTGATGCCGCCCAGCGGGTCGACCGCGCCCTGGTACAGGAAGTAACCCCACAGGCCCACGCAGATCGCGGTGGCGAGGAGATTGCCGGTCCACGACTCGGTGTGCTGCAGCGGCTTGTGCACCAGGCCGGCGATCTCCTGGATCATGAAGCGGCCCACGCGCGTGCCGGCATCCACCGTGGTGAGGATGAACAGCGCCTCGAACAGGATGGCGTAGTGGTACCAGAACGCCATCATGCCTTCGCCCGGAATGATGCCGTGCAGCAGCTGCGCCATGCCCACCGCCAGCGTGGGCGCACCGCCAGCGCGGCTGAGGATGGTCTTCTCGCCGATGTTCTGCGCGGTGTTGAGCAGCTCGTCCGGCGTCACCACGAAGCCCCACTGGCTGATTGCGGTAGCCGCATCCTGCGCGGTGGTGCCGATCAGTGCGGCAGGCGAGTTCATCGCGAAGTACACGCCCGGGTGCAGCGAGGCGGCGGCGACCAGCGCCATGATGGCGACGAAGGCCTCCATCAGCATGCCGCCGTAGCCGATCATGCGGGCCTCGCCCTCATTGGCGATCAGCTTGGGCGTAGTGCCCGAGGAAATGATCGAGTGCCAGCCCGACACCGCACCGCAGGCGATGGTGATGAACAGGAACGGGAACAGGTTGCCCTGGAACACCGGGCCGGTGCCGTCCACGAACTTGGTCAACGCCGGCATCTGCAGCGTCGGGGCGGCCAGGAAGATGGCCAGCGCCAGCAGCAGGATGGTGCCGATCTTGAGGAAGGTGGAGAGATAGTCGCGCGGTGCCAGCAGCAGCCACACCGGCAGCACCGAGGCGCAGAAGCCGTAGGCGATCAGCAGCCAGGCCAGCGACTTGGCATCGAAGTCGAAGATCGGCGCAAGCGTCGGCGAAGCGGCCACGTAGGCGCCGCTCCAGATCGACAGCAGCAGCAGGATCAGGCCGATGATCGACACTTCGAGGATCTTGCCCGGACGGATCCAGCGCAGGTACACGCCCATCAACAGCGCGATCGGAATCGTGCAGGCCACCGTATAGGTGCCCCATGGGCTGTGCGTCAGCGCTTTGACCACGACCAGCGCCAGCACCGCCAGCACGATCATCATCAGCACCAGCACACCGAACATGGCCACGACGCCGGCCACTGGGCCGAGTTCGTCGCGCAACATGTTGCCGAGCGAGCGTCCGTCGCGGCGCACCGACAGGCCCAGGATCATGAAGTCCTGCACCGCGCCGGCGAACACCACGCCGAACAAGATCCACAGCGTGCCGGGCAGGTAGCCCATCTGCGCGGCAAGCACCGGGCCGACCAGCGGCCCTGCGCCAGCGATCGCGGCGAAGTGATGTCCGAATACCACCCATTTGTCGGTCGGCACATAGTCCAGGCCGTCATTGCGCAGCACGGCCGGCGTGGCGCGCGAGGGGTCCATGCGCAGCACGTGGTCGTTGATGAACTTGCCGTAGAAGCGGTAGCCGATGACGAACACGGCAATCGCGGCGGCGACCAGCCAGATGGCGTTGATGGGCTCGCCGCGGCGCAGGGCGACTACGCCCAGGCACCATGCGCCCACGATGGCAATGGCGGCCCACAGGATCTTGCCTGCCGGGCTAGGTTTGACGACGAGGGTTGACATGCGGGTTGGCTCCTGGACGGTCCCCCGACAGGGTCGTCCCGGTGACTCCGGGGGTCAATGCCATTATGCGCCGGCAAATATTAGCCATTGGTCGAATGCGGGCCGACCTTCGGTACACCTTGCGGACATGCCCGGCGCGTACACTGGTGCACGGGGTTGTCGCCCCATGGGCGACGCCAAACCGATGAACAAGCGAGGTTTTTCATGATCCGCGAGATCCTGAAGATGGGCGACCCCCGGCTGCTGCGGGTCGCCCCGCCGGTACCCGATGCGATGTTCGGCAGCGCGGAGCTCGATGCGCTCATCGTCGACATGTTCGACACCATGCATGACGCCGGTGGCGTCGGGCTGGCCGCGCCGCAGATCGGCGTGGACCTGCAATTGGTGATTTTTGGCTTCGACAGCTCCGACCGCTATCCCGACGCGCCGGCGGTACCGCGCACCATCCTGCTCAATCCGGTGATCACGCCGCTTTCGCAGGATATGGAAGAAGGCTGGGAAGGCTGCCTTTCCGTGCCTGGGCTGCGTGGTGCCGTGAACCGTTACACGCTGATCCGTTACCAGGGGTTCGATCCGAAGGGGGCGCAGATCGACCGGACGGCGGAAGGTTTTCATGCGCGCGTGGTGCAGCACGAGTGCGATCACCTGATCGGGCGGCTTTATCCGTCGCGGATCACGGATTTCAGCAAGTTTGGGTATACCGAAGTGTTGTTTCCGGGTATGGACGCGGGGGCGGACGAGTAGCGCTGTCGCCGACCGCGGCCCGCCTCCTTGTAGGAATGCACCCTGTGCGCGACATCCTTTCGCGCTGGTCTCCATTCTTCGTCGTTCCGGCGTAGGCCCGACGGAGCGCGAAGCGCCGTAGCGCACCCGAAAGTAAGCCCCAGGGGCGAGGCGAATCATCCAGGTTCATCAGTCTTCGGTTGTTGCGCTTCCGCCAACGGGCCGCTTACGCAGCGGGCGTTTCGATCTCCTGCCGGAGCTCGAGTCACTTTTCTTTTGCTGGCCCAAAAGAAAAGTAACCCAAAGAAAATGGCCTTTAGAGCCAAGGCTCGTAGCGATATGAGGAATAGAGCCTGAGAACCGCGGCCAGCCGGGATGCGCTCGTTACTACCTCGAACGGCGCCGCTACACCGCAACGCGCCTATGCCTAGAGGACTTAAACCAATGCGGCGAAGAGGACTTAAAGCCGCTTCGTTCTGTGCCACGGTCCATCACTCCTTCTCCCCTCCGGGCGACCCGAAGGTAGTCCCGTGGGAGAGAGGGCCGGGGCGAGGGGCGGGTGCTCGCGGTGGCGTTGCAACAAATTCCTTTTGCAACGCAACACACTTCGCAGGCCGTTCTTATAGCTCATTGAACACCCTCAGCCCCGTTGCTTCTCCGGCCGAATGCGGCAACCCTACGCGCTGGCCCCGGCCTGACCGGTCGGGGTGACGTAGCCATGAATGACCAGGGGAGCACCAACATGACGGGCATGAACTCGTGAGCGGCAACCATCCCAGCGCGGATTCGCGCAAAGAGCTGACCGTCCGCGGTCTCATCCTCGGCGTGGTGATCACGGTGGTGTTCACCGCGGCCAACGTCTTCTTCGGCCTCAAGGCCGGCCTCACCTTTGCCACCTCGATCCCGGCGGCGGTCATCTCGATGGCCTTGCTGCGTGGTTTCAAGGATTCGACGATCCAGGAAAACAACGTCGTCCAGACCATCGCCTCGGCGGCGGGCACGCTGTCGTCGATCATCTTCGTGCTGCCGGGCATGATCATGATCGGCTGGTGGGCGGACTTCCCGTTCTGGACCTCGTTCGCGGTGTGCGCGCTGGGCGGCACGCTTGGCGTGATGTACTCGATTCCGCTGCGCCGTGCGCTGGTGACCGATACGGACCTGCCGTACCCGGAAGGCCTCGCCTGTGCCGAAGTGCTCAAGGTTGGCAGCGGTGACGAAGCGGATGCGAACAGCGTGGAAGAGGGTCGTGCCGGCCTGCTCGCCGTGCTCTGGGGTTCGATCGTGTCGGCGGTGTTTGCTGTAATCGTGGCCACGCAGGTTTTCGCCAGCGACGTGGTGCAGTACTTCCGCGTGGGTAATAAGGGGTCGGTCAGCGGCTTCGACTTCAACCTCTCATTTGCGTTGTTTGCGATCGGCCATCTCGTCGGCCTCTCGGTGGGCATCGCGATGCTGGTCGGCGCGGTGATCGGCTGGGGCTGGGGTGTGCCGCACTATTCGTTGATGGGTGACCTCACCGCCTCGGTGGCGGATCTCGCCCAGGGCACCTGGAGCCACAAGGTGCGCTTCGTTGGCGCCGGCGCCATCGGCGTTTCGGCGATCTGGACGCTGGCGAAACTGGTGAAGCCGGTGATCAGCGGCCTGGCAAGTGCCATGGCGGCGTCGCGTGTGCGCAAGGCCGGCAAGGCCGACACGTTGCCGCGCACCGAGCGCGACATCCCGATCGGCATCGTGGGCCTGATTACCGTCGTCTGCTTCCTTCCGATCGGCTGGCTGCTCGGCTACTTCGGCACCACCAGCGGCCTTGGCGACCACGTCGGCATGCTTGCCATCGGCGGCGTGGCGTTCGTGGTGCTGATGGGCTTTTTCGTTTCCACCGTGTGCGGCTACATGGCCGGCCTGATCGGTTCGTCCAACAGCCCGCTGTCGGGCGTGGGCATCCTCGTGGTGATCGCGGCGGCGCTGCTGCTGGTCGCATTCGTGAAGCCGCATGTCGGTCCGGAAGAGGGCAAGGCGCTGGTGGCGTTCGCGCTGTTCATCACGTCGGTGGTGTTCACCGTGGCGGCCATCGCCAACAACAATCTGCAGGATCTGAAGACCGGTCAGCTCGTCGATGCCACGCCATGGCGCCAGCAGGTTGCGCTGGTGGTGGGCGTGGTGGCTGGCGCAGCCGTGATTCCGCCGGTGCTGGACCTGCTCAACAAGGCCTACGGTTTCGTGGGTGTCCCTGGTGCGGGCGCACATGCGCTGCCGGCACCGCAGGCTGGCCTGATCTCGGCGCTGGCGCAGGGCGTGATCACCAACAACATCGACTGGAGCCTGATCATTACGGGCATCTGGATCGGCGTGGCGATCATCCTGATCGACGAAATCCTCCGCCGCACCACCAAGCGCATGAGCATGCCGCCGCTTGCCGTTGGCCTGGGCATCTACTTGCCCACGGTCAGCACGTTGATGGTGGTGGTCGGTTCGATCGTGGGCTGGTACTTCGACCGTCGCGCGGATCGCTCGGCCAAGCCGGAGACCACCAAGCAGCTCGGCGTGCTGCTCGCCTCGGGCCTGATCGTGGGCGAGAGCGTGATCGGCGTGGTGATCGCCTTCATCGTCGGCTTCTCGGGCAAGGCCGCGCCGCTGGCGCTGGTTAGCGAGGGCTTCGCGGGTGCTGCCCAATGGATCGGCGGCATCGCCTTCGCGGCGGTCGTGTTCGTCATGTACCGCTGGGTAGCCCGCATGGCCAAGGGCCTGAATAAGGCGTAATGCCAGGGTTGCGGCCGGCTGACGCGGCCGCAACCTAGTGTCATCTCCCCGTGCCACGATCGAACAGGAGATAGCCGCGACAGGCTATCCTAAGCGGTCGCAGGTAACGTACTGCGCGCTGGGTATGTGGAGGCGTTGAACGCGTGGTGGAGCAGAGTGGGGCAAACGCCTCGATTTCCGGTGAGGTGATGACTCGCCCTGGCCTGGCGGCCCGGTTGCGTCGTCTCGCCGGTCCGCTGCTTTCCGTCGCCATGCTGTGCCTGGCCTTGTGGGCGCTGCACCGTCTGGCCAGCGAGGTGAGCTACCGCGAGGTGGCTCGCTACGTCCACGGTCTGGAAAACCACCGCATCGCCCTGGCCGTGCTGCTCACCGCGGGCAGCTACGGGATGATGATCCTGTACGACTGGTTTGGCCTCGCCACGATCGGCAAGCGGCTGCCCGGACCGCAGGTGAGCCTGATCTCCTTCATCAGCTACGCGTTCAGCAACGCATTGGGCATGGCGCTGCTGATCTCCGGCTCCATCCGCTACCGCTTCTATATCCAGGCAGGGCTCACCACCGCCGAAGTGGCGAAGGTGGTGGTCTATACGACGCTCAGTTTCTGGCTTGGCCTGTGTGCGCTCACGGGCGTGACGCTGCTGCTGGTGCCGGTGCCGCCTTCATTGCCATTGGCGAGCCTGCGATTGCCTGTGGCGGCCGTGCTTACGCTGGTGCCGCTGCTGTGGCTGGTGGGCGGAAAGCTGCTGGGCCGCCCACTGCGCCTGTGGCGCTGGCGCGTGAACCTGCCATCGCCTCGGGTCGCAGCACGTCAGATCCTGGTGGGCGCGATCGACTGGGGCCTCGCGGCCTACGTGCTGTACCTCTTGATGCCCAATGCCGTCGATACCGGCTTCGGGCATTTCCTGGCTATTTTCGTGCTGGCGCAGATCGCCGGCCTGGTGAGCCATGTGCCGGGCGGCCTGGGCGTGTTCGAGGCGGTGATGCTTGCGGGCTTCGGCGCGGCGGGCAACCAGGGCCTGGAAGCACCGATCCTCGGCGCACTTGCTGCGTATCGCCTCATCTACTACTTCTTGCCGCTGTTCGCCGCCACGCTGGTGGTGCTGTGGCGCGAGGCGCGCGGCCTGCGCCAGAAGGCCTTGCTGGCGCCGTGGTTCACCGGCCTGCTGCCGCCGTTCTTCGCTGGGCTGACCATGGTGTCCGGCGCGGTGCTGCTGTTCTCCGGCGCCACCTCCGCGCTGCCGGCGCGCATGGCGATCCTGCGCGACGTGTTGCCGCTCGCGGTGCTGGAAGTCTCGCACTTCCTCTCCAGTGTGGTCGGCATGATGCTGCTGATCCTCGCGCGCGGCCTGCAGCGTCGGCTTGATGCGGCGTATGTGCTCACGCTGATCCTGCTGGTGCTCGGCGCCGTGCTGTCGCTGCTCAAGGGCATCGATTACGAAGAAGCCACGCTGCTGTCGCTGCTGGCGCTGGCGCTGGCACCGGCACACAAGCTGTTCTATCGGCGCGCGTCGATGTTCAGCGCGAGCTTCTCGTGGGGTTGGATCATCGCGATCGTCGCGGTGCTGGTCTGTGCCGGCTGGTTGGTCGGCTTCAGCTACAAGCACGTGGAATACAGCAACAACCTGTGGTGGGAGTTCAGCTTCTACCACGGTGGCGCTCCGCGCGCGCTCCGCGCCTTAGTCGGTGCGGCGGCGGCTGGCTTGCTGTTCGCGCTGGCCAACCTGATCCGGCCCGCACGCCCGCATCTGCTACTGCCCGGCGAGCCGGATCTGCAGAAGGCGCTGCCGCTGATCAAGCAATACAACTCGGCACAGGCGCATCTCGCTCTGATGGCCGACAAGACATTGCTGTTCGACGCCGAAGGCAAGGCCTTCATCATGTATGACGTGGAGGGCCGCAGCTGGGTCGCCATGGGCGATCCGGTGGGTGAGGACGAAGAGGCGCGCCGCGAGCTGGTATGGAGTTTCCGCGACCTGTGCGAGCGTTCCGGTGGCTGGCCGTTGTTCTACCAGGTGCGGCCGGAAGACCTGGACCTCTACCTCGAGGTCGGCATGAACCTGATCAAGATCGGTGAGGAAGCGCGCGTGCCTCTGGCCGAGTTCAACCTCGACGGCAAGTCCAAGAAGGTGCTGCGCAACACCATCAACAAGCTCACGCGCGAAGGCATGCGCCTGGAGATCATCCCGGCCGAAGCGGTGCAGGCGATGCTGCCGCGGCTCAAGGCGATCTCCGATGCGTGGATGCGCGACAAGGGCGTGCGCGAGAAGGGCTTCTCGCTCGGTACCTTCGATCCTCAGTACCTGCAGCGCACGCCGATGGCCCTGGTCTGGCAGAACGATCAGCTCGTCGCGTTCGCCAACCTGTTCCTCACCGACAGCAAGGAAGAAGCATCGCTCGACCTCATGCGGCACCTGCCCGAGGGTACGTCCGGCGTGATGGATTTCCTTTTCATCGAGTTGATGCAGTGGGCAAAGGGCGAGGGTTACCGCTGGTTCAATCTCGGCATGGCACCGTTTTCCGGCCTGCAGAACCGGCGCAGCGCGCCGCTGTGGAGCCGGTTGGGCGCGATGCTGTTCGGTCGCGGCGAGCGCTTCTACAACTTCCGCGGCCTGCACAAGTACAAGGACAAATTCGACCCCGTGTGGGAACCTCGTTACCTCGCGGTGCCTAACGGCATCGCTCTGCCGCTGGTGTTCGCCAACGTGGCGAGCCTCATTTCCGGCGGACTCTCTGGCATGGTGCGCCGTTGAAACGACTCTGGAAGTGGATTGCGCTGGTCATCCTCATCGCTGCCGGCGTCGGCCTGTGGGCCTGGCAGCCGTGGCATCACGCGACATTGGACGAATCGATCGTGACGGTGCCGGCCAAGCCCGGTATAACGCCTCTGGCCGGCCGCGAAGACGTGGTGGCCGTGTTCTACTCCGGTGATGGCGGCTGGCGCGACCTTGACCAGTCGCTGGGCAAGATCATCGCCTCGCACGGTATTCCCGTGGTCGGCATCAGCTTGCTGAAGTACTACTGGCGTGAGCGTTCGGCCGAGGACTCCGCCGCCGACCTCGATGCGCTGATTGCGCGTACCGTCGCCTCGGGTGAAAAGAAGCGCATCTGGCTGGTCGGCTTCTCCTTCGGTGCCGACGTCCTGCCGTCGATCGTCGACAAGCTCAGCCCGGAAGGGCGTGCCCGCATCGCGCAGATCGTGATGCTGTCGCCCAGCAAGGACGTCAACTTCGAGATCGAAATGGAAGGCTATATGCGCGAGGGTTGGTGGAAGACCCACACGCAGGATTTCTTCCAATGGCTCAACCCGGTGAAGCACTACGACGCCCGTCCGCCGCTGCTGGCGCTGGAAGGACACCCGCCGGTGGTGTGCTACTACGGCCTGGACGACAAGGACGAGACCATCTGCGCCGAGCCCGGTTTGCCCTCATGGATCAAGGTCTATGCGAAGAAGGGTGACCATCATTTCGACTACAACTACGAAGGATTGGCGCAGCAGATGATCCAGGATCTGCCTGCGCACTGACGGCGACGCCCGCTTTGTGTGAGCGCACCCTGCGCGCGACCGCAGGGCTCGGACTTGCGCTGCACTTGCCCTGTCGGTGATGACCTTGCGGCCTCACCGCTCCGTCGTCGTCGCGCGCAGGGACGCTCCGCATAAGGCGCGCCCGCTCCTTACTTCGGCAGCGCTACCGACTGCACATCGAACGGCACATGCCTCGGAACGCCCGCGTCGTCACCCTTGTGTGCGAACAACAGGGTGTACTTCGATTCGATGAAATAGACGCGGCCATGGGCGATCACACCGGACGATGGGTCGTTGAGGCCAGCCACCAGCGTTACCAGCGACGACGCGTGGTCGCCGGCCAGCGTGGCCAGCGATACCTGTCCGCCATAGGGCCCGTCGTGACCGAAGGCGTTGCTTTCGAAGATCACCATGCGATCGGGTCCGATGCTGCGGATGCCGTCGGCGTTCTTCAGCGTGCGCGGCATGTCGACGCGCGTTACCGCGCCGGCGTTGCCGTCCGGCCTGACGTCGATGCGCAGCAGATAAGGCGCAGCGGTGACCGTGCTGACGTAGACATGGTTGCGGTCGATGGCGATGCCGTTGAGCTTGTAGCCCTCGGGACCGGCGCTGAAGGCCGCATCCTCCTTCCACACCTGCAAGGCCTGGTCGCCGGCACGCCAGCGCAGCACGCGCGGGTGCAAGGTGTCGGTGACGTAGATGTCGCCGTCGTCGTCCTGGGCGACGTCGTTGCAGTAGCCCGCGTCGGGCATCGCGTAGCTCGCGAGTGGCGCACCTGTAGCGAGGTCGTAGCTCTTGAGCGCGCTGGGGCGCGTCGGCACGGTGGTGAAACCGAAGGTGCCCGAGCAGATCCATAGCAGGCCGCGTCGGGCATCCACCAGTACACCCTGCCCGTTGGAGAGGCCGTTCGAGCCAGGCCGCACCAATACCTCCGCCTGATCCGCGCCGGGGCGGATGCGCGCTACGGCGCCCTGGCGCCAGCTGCCCACATAGAACGTGCCATCCGGGCCGACGGCCAGGCTTTCCGGATACCAGTCCGCCGGCAGGGGCAGGGTGGTCGGGAGGGCATCGCCCGCCGCATGGGCTGCGCTGCAAGCCAGCAAGCCGCACAGCAGGACGCTGCGCAAGGAAAAGGATGTCATGGGCAAGCTTCCTGATGGGGTGGCTACGATTCTTGGCGCCTCTGTTTGGTTTATAAATGCGCGGTCGATTCCTTTACTTTCAAGCAAGGCTTTCAAATGGACCGGCTGACCAGCATGGCGGTGTTCGTGCGCGTGGTGGAGAAGGGCAGCTTTACCGCGGTGGCGGACGAACTGGGGCTGTCCACCACCATGGTCGCCAACCACGTGCGGGCGCTCGAGCAACAACTGGGCGCGCGCCTGCTCGACCGCACGACACGGCGGCACAGCCTCACGGAGATCGGCGCGGCGTACGCGGAGCGTTGCCGTGACGTGTTGAGCAGCGTGCAGGCCGCCGACCAGGTGGCCGAGGCACTGCGCGCGGTGCCGCAGGGCACGCTGCGCGTCACCGCGCCGGTCACCTGGGGCGCGTATCGGCTGATGCCGGTAATAGGCGCCTACATGGCCGCGCACCCGGGTGTGCAGGTGGAGCTGAGCCTCAACGATCGCGTGACCGATCTGCACGAAGAAGGCTTTGACGTGGCGATCCGTTCCGGACCGTTGCAGGAGGACAGCCTGATCGCGCGGCCGCTGGCACCCGCACGAATGCACGCCGTGGCCAGTCCTGCATACCTGGAGGCGCACGGGACACCGCGAGGACCGGAAGACCTCGCCAAGCATGCCTGCCTGGGCTTCATGGCGTGGGGTCGCCACCACCAATGGCGCTTCCGGCGCGGCGAACGGACGGTGGAAGTGCCAGTGCGAGGTCCACTCGTGTGCAACAACGGACAGGCCCTGCTGTCAGCCGCGTTGTGCGGCGTGGGCGTGGTCGTGCAGGCCGATGTGCTGCTGGAGCCATCGCTGCGCGCCGGACACCTGGTGCGCCTGCTGCCCGAGTGGGAGCTGCCGCAGCGTCAGGTTCATATCGTGCGCCGGCCGGAGGTGCGCCCCACCGCCAAACTGCGTACCTTCGTCGATTTCGTGGTGGAGCAACTGGGCTGATGGAACCGATATCCACGCGCGCATCGCGCAACAGCGGCATCGACCTGTTGCGTGGGTTTTCGATCCTGCTGGTGGTGCTTCACCACATCGGGTTGCGCATGCCGCTGAAGAAGACGCTGCTGGCCGACGTGCTGCCGGGCAAGCTGCTGCGAGCGCTGAACTTCAATGGCTACGAAGCGGTATTCATCTTCTTCGTGATCTCCGGATTCCTGATCACGCGCAACGTGCTGCAACGCGACGGCGCGCTGTCGCACATCGAACTGCGCGGCTTCTACGCACGCCGCTTTTCGCGCATCGTGCCCTGCCTGCTGGCGCTGGTCGTCGTGCTCGCCGCACTGCACCTGCTTGGCGTGCAGGATTACATCATCCATCGCGAAACGCAGTCGTTGCCGCGGGCCATCGTGGCGGCGCTGGGTTTCCATCTCAACTGGTACGAAGGCATGACCGGCTATCTGCCCGGCAGCTGGGACGTGCTCTGGTCGTTGTCGATCGAGGAGGTGTTCTACCTCGGCTTCCCGCTCGTGTGCCTGCTGGTGCGCCGTGCGTGGCTACTGGCTCCGATTCTCGTCGTACTGTCGCTGTCGCTGCCATGGACGCGTGCTGCGTTGGCCGGTAACGAGATCTGGCAGGAAAAAGCCTACCTGCCCGGCATGGCGGCCATCGCCACGGGCGTGCTCGGCGCATTGCTGGCACAGCGATGGACGCGTGTTCCGCGTGGCGTGGCGTGGCTTCTTTGCGCATGCGGTGCGGCGGGCCTCTATCTCGTGATGATGGAGGGTGCGTGGCTTTGGCACGGAATGCATGACGGCTACATGCTGGTGCTCACGGGTTCGGCGCTGTGCCTGGTGCTCGCCAGCCATGGCCTGGCGATGGTGGAGAACCATCGGCCGCTGCCGGGCTTCGCATGGGTGCGTGCGTGGGGCAGGCTCAGCTACGAGATCTATCTCACGCACATGTTCGTCGTGTTCGCGCTCGTGCGCCTGTTCAAGTCCAGCGGTGGCGATGCCTCGCTGGGATTCCTCGGGTACGTCGCCGCGCTGCCGTCATGCTGGCTGCTGGGACGAATGGTTGAGCGTTATGTCTCGATGCCTTCGGAGCGTTGGCTAAGAGAGCGGATGTTGGCGAAGCCACACGTGTTGCGTGCGGCAGCCGGGGCGGCTTCCTCGCTGTAGAGCGCATGGGCGCTGCTTCCGCGCTGACTGTAAATCTCGCGGGGAGATGCGCCAAGATGCTGCGGTCGCGCACAGGGTGCGCTCCCGCAAGGGAGCGGATGTGTTCCGCAATGGCTAAAGAGAGCTTTGCTCGAAAGGAACGCTATGCCGATCAACGGTAGCGATTGATGGTGTCGCGCAGTTCGATGGCGGCGGCGCGTGCGGCCTGCGCGAAGTCCTCGCCGTTGCCGGCATAGAGGATCGCGCGCGAAGAAGAAATCATCAGGCCGGTGCCGCCGGCGCTGCGTCCATGCTTGAGCACCGCCTCCACGTCGCCGCCCTGGGCGCCGATGCCCGGCACCAGTAGCGGCATGTCGCCGACGATGGCGCGCACCTTGCCGAGTTCTTCGGGCCAGGTTGCGCCGGTGACCAGTGCGCAGTTGCCATGGGTGTTCCAGTCGCGGGCAATCGTCTCGGCCACGCGCAGATACAGCGGCAAACCGCCGCAATCCAGTGCCTGGAAATCCGCGCCGCCGGGGTTGGACGTGCGGCACAGCAGGATCACGCCCTTGTCGGCGCGGTCGAGGAAGGGCTGTGCGGAATCGCGGCCCATGTACGGATTGAGCGTCACCGCATCGGCCTTGTAACGGTCGAACGCTTCGGTGACGTAATGCTGTGCCGTGCTGCCGATGTCGCCGCGCTTGGCGTCGAGGATCACCGGCACGCCAGGGTGCTTGTCATGGATGTGCGCGATCAGTCGTTCCAGCGCATCTTCCGCACGCAGCGCGGCGAAGTGCGCGATCTGTGGCTTGTACGTGCACACCACGTCGGCGGTGGCGTCGACGATGTCACGGCAGAACTCGAACACCGCATCGCTGCGGCCTTTGAGGTGCGCGGGAAACTTGGCGGGTTCCGGATCAAGGCCGACGCAGACGAGGGAGTTGTTGCTGGCCCATGCCTGTTGCAGGGATTGCATGAAGTGCATGGTCGGTCTCCTTGGGTCGGCACAGCGAAAGGCCTGAAGTGCTGCGCGGTCTAGCGTGGTGCATGCCTCTCCCGTTGGGAGAGGGTGCCGGCAGGCGGGTGAGGGTGCGGGCGAAGCGCTGCGTTGACATCTCACGCAAGCCTCGCACCCTCTCCCCAACCCCTCTCCCAATGGGAGAGGGGCTATGGCATTACGCCAGCTTCTTGTACTTCACGCGATGCGGCTTCGCGGCTTCATCGCCGAGACGACGCTTCTTGTCCGCTTCGTACTCGTTGTAGTTGCCCGGGAAGAACTCCACGTGCGAATCGCCTTCAAACGCGATGATGTGCGTGGCGATGCGGTCGAGGAACCAGCGGTCATGCGAGATGACCACGGCGCAACCCGGGAATTCCAGCAACGCGTCTTCCAGCGCACGCAGGGTTTCCACGTCCAGGTCGTTCGACGGTTCGTCGAGCAGCAGCACGTTGCCGCCCTGCAGCAGGGTCTTGGCCATGTGCAGGCGACCGCGCTCACCGCCGGACAACTGGCCGACGATCTTCTGCTGGTCGGTGCCCTTGAAGTTGAAGCGGCCGATGTACGCGCGCGACTGGATTTCGAAGGTGCCGATGGTGAGGATGTCCGAACCGCCGGACACTTCCTGCCACACGTTGTTCTTCGGATCGAGCGCGTCGCGCGACTGATCGACATAGGCGAGCTTGACCGTGTGGCCCAGCTTCACCTCGCCGGAATCGGGCTGCTCCTTGCCCATGATCATCTTCATGAAGGTCGATTTACCGGCGCCGTTCGGGCCGATCACGCCGACGATGGCGCCCGGCGGGATCTTGAACGACAGGTCTTCGATCAGCACGCGATCGCCGAACGCCTTGTTGACGTTCTTGAACTCGATCACTTCCTGGCCCAGGCGCTCGCCCGGCGGAATGAAGATTTCATTGGTTTCGTTGCGGCGCTGATACTCGACCGAGTTCAGTTCTTCGAAGCGGTTGAGACGCGCCTTGCCCTTGGACTGACGGCCCTTGGCGGCCGAACGCACCCACTCCAGTTCCTTCTCGATGGCCTTCTGGCGCGACTTTTCCTGCTGGGCTTCCTGCTTGAGGCGCTGGTCTTTCTGCACCAGCCACTCGGTGTAGTTGCCCTTCCACGGAATGCCGCGGCCACGGTCGAGTTCGAGGATCCACTCGGCGGCGTTGTCGAGGAAGTAGCGATCATGGGTGACCGCCACCACGGTGCCCGGGTAGGTCTGCAGGAACTGCTCCAGCCAGTCCACGGACTCGGCGTCCAGATGGTTGGTGGGCTCGTCCAGCAGCAGCATGTCGGGCTTGGACAGCAGCAGGCGGCACAGCGCCACGCGGCGCTTTTCACCACCGGACAGCGGGCCGATCTTGGCGTCCCACGGCGGCAGGCGCAGCGCGTCGGCGGCCACTTCCAGCTGGCGCTCCAGCGCGTGGGCGTCGTTCACGGCGAGGATGTTTTCCAGCTGTTCCTGTTCCTTGGCCAGCTTGTCGAAATCGGCGCCTTCCTCGGCGTAGGCGGCGTAGACCTCTTCCAGGCGCTTCTGCGCGTCCAGGACGACGGAGACGCCTTCCTCGACCGCTTCACGCACGGTCTTCTCGGGATCCAGTTCCGGCTCCTGCGCGAGGTAGCCGATCTTGATGCCCGGCTGCGGGCGGGCTTCGCCCTGAAAGTCCTTGTCGACGCCGGCCATGATGCGCAGCACCGTGGACTTGCCCGCGCCGTTCAGGCCCAGCAGGCCGATCTTGGCGCCGGGGAAGAAGCTGAGCGAGATGTCCTTGATGATCTGGCGCTTCGGGGGAACGATTTTGCTGACCCCGTTCATGGTGTAGATGAATTGCGAACTCATTGAGCCTCCGGCGGCGTGCACGACACCTGCCGGCAGGGCTGGCGGTGCGTCAGAGTGGGTATCAAACCTTGCATTATAGCGGGTCGGAGCGGCGTCCCGGTGACCGCCGCGTCCGTGGTTGGCGACCATTTCGCCCCAGACCCGCCTGCCGTCGCCCCCTAAGGGGCCGATTCCGCTTCCACGCTGGCCTTTTCCTCGGGAGAAGGCCCATGACAGGGACAGGCGTGCTAGCGGCCCACACCGCGTTGCGTTGGGCGGCGGCGTTGGACCATCGGGTGGCGCAGTGGGCGACGCGACGCGGTCGACTCGCTGTTCTTCTACATGAGTTCGTGTGCTTCGGAATCAAGCAGGCCCGAGCTTGCCTGTTCGGCGGCTGCATGCTGGCGCTGCTGCTGACCACCTGGGCCTGGTACCCGACGGACGCGTGGCTGGCACGGTACGACTTCCTGGTGCTGGCGGCGCTGGCTCTGCAGGTCGTGCTGATCGCGACCGGACTGGAGACCTGGGACGAAGCCCGCGTGATCTTTGCCTTCCACGTGGTCGGTACCGCGATGGAAGTGTTCAAGACCGCGATGGGGTCATGGGTTTATCCCGAGCACTCCGTGTTGCGCATCGGCGGGGTGCCGCTGTTTACGGGTTTCATGTATGCCGCGGTGGGCAGCTATATCGCGCGCGCCTGGCGGCTGTTCGACTTTCGCTTCGTGAGACATCCGCCGTTCGCCGCGACGGCGTGGCTGGCGCTGGCGATCTATGTGAACTTTTTCACGCATCACTTCCTGCCGGATGTGCGCTGGCTGTTGTTCGCGGCGCTGGCGTGGCTGTTCGGTCGCACGTGGATCCTGTTCCGCATCCGCCATATGCATCGGCGCATGCCGTTGCTGCTCGGCTTTGTGCTGGTGGCGTTATTCATCTGGCTGGCGGAGAACGTGGGTACGTTTGCGGCCGCATGGCGTTATCCGACGCAGCGGCACGGTTGGGCGATGGTGCCGCTCGGCAAGCTTGGTGCGTGGTTGCTGTTGATGGTGATCAGCTATGTGATGGTGTCTGCGGTGGCGCGAAGGCATAAGAGATGCGCTGTGGGAGCGCACCCTGTGCGCGACAACCGGTCGTTGCGGTGACCCGCAAGACAGCGATCGCGCACAGGGTGTGCTCCCACAACAAGAACCACGTGCCTCAGCGCTCGCTATCCAGCGACGCCATCCCCTGCGTGTTGTAACGGTCGCCGGCGGCGACGCCGGGTGGGAAGGCTTTGTCGAGCGTGGCGAGGTCGTCCGCAGTGAGCACGATGTCCAGCGCACCCAGGGCTTCGCCGAGTCGTTCGCGGGTGCGCGAGCCGACCAGGGGCACGATGTCTTCACCTTGCGCCAGCGCCCAGGCGATCGCGACCTGCGCCACGCTGCAGCCTTTTATCGACGCAAGATCTTGCATCGCGTCGACCAGCTTGAGGTTGTGCGCGAGGTTGTCGCCCAGGAAGCGCGGGCTGTGCGTGCGGAAATCGCGCGTGTCGGTCTGCTTGTCCTTCGACCAGTGGCCGCTGATGAGGCCGCGCGACAGGACGCCATAGGCGGTGATGCCGATGCCGAGCTCGCGGCAGACCGGCAGGATCTCCTTCTCGATGCCGCGCGAGATCAGCGAGTACTCGATCTGCAGATCCGACACCGGCATCACCGCGTTGGCGCGCCGGATGGTTTCGATGCCCACTTCGGACAGGCCGAGGCTGCGAACGTATCCGGCCTTCACCAGGTCGGCGATGGCACCGACGGTCTCTTCGATAGGTACATGGGGATCGAGGCGGGCAGGGCGGTAGATGTCGACATAGTCGGTGCGTAGGCGCTGCAGCGTGTAGGCGAGCGCGGTCTTCACCGCGGCGGGTCGCGCGTCATAGCCCAGCCAGTCGCCTGCCGGGCCTCGTTGTGCGCCGAATTTCACGCTGAGCTGGTAGCTGTCGCGCGAGCGACCGACCAGCGCCTCACCGATCAGCATCTCGTTGTGGCCCATGCCGTAAAAATCGCCGGTATCGAGCAGGGTGATGCCGGCGTCCAGCGCGGCATGGATGGTGGCGATGCTTTCCTCTCGATCCGTCGCGCCGTACATGCCGGACATGCCCATGCAGCCGAGGCCGAGGGCGGACACCTTGGGGCCGTGCTGGCCGAGGGGGCGGTTCTTCATGGGGAACTCCGCGGGGTGGGGTTCCCCATGGTGCACGGGAGAGGTGTGTATGCCATGTGCCGGTGCGTTCGTTGGGCGCTGCTTTGATGCTGCATGCATCTAGTTTTGGCGGAGAGGTCGTCCGCCTCAGTCTGCTTCCGCCCGGATGCTTCACTTTCTTTTGTGGGAGCGCACCCTGTGCGCGACAGCCTTTCGCGCCGGTCTTCACTCTCATCACTCGGCTCAGGCCGTGGCGCTTCACAACAGCCGAAAGCTGGCCTTCCAGTTCTATTGGTCTTCGGGATGTGGCGATATCGCCAGGTTGCCGCTTACGCAGCGGCCGTTTCGATCGTCTGCCGACGCTCGAGTCACTTTTCTTTTGCTGGCCCAAAAGAAAAGTAACCCAAAGAAAACGGCCTTTAGAGCCAAGGCTCGTAGCGATATGAGGAATAGAGCCTGACGACCTAAGCCAGTCGGATGCGCTCGTTACTACCTCGAACGGAATGGCTACACCGCAACGCGCCGATGCGAAGAGGACTTAAAGCAACTTCGTTGGGTTACGAGGAAACCCATAGGTGCCGCGCTTTCTCCCTCTCCCCTCCGGGGAGAGGGCAGGGGTGAGGGGCGGGTGCTCGCGAAAACCTTGCCTACCTATGTAGGAGCGCACCCAGTGCGCGATCAGCACCGCACATGCATCACTTCCTCGCGTATGGCTGGCTTGCCAGCCATCACCCCTTCGCCTTGGCCACCTCAAACAACGCCGCTACGGTGCGCGTATGCAGCGAGGCGGCGTCATACCCTTCCGGCAACAGGCCCGCTATTTCCAGCATGACTGCGCCATGCAACGCCGCCCAGATCTGGTGGCCGAGGATGGCCGGGTCGGCGTCGATGGCGCCTTCGGCGATCAGCACTTCTACATGCGCCGCCACGGTGCGCCACATGCGTTCGTGCGCTTCGCGATAGTCGGCATTGTCGCGGTTGGTTTCGGGGTACTCGAACATCAACCGGTACGTGGCGGTGTTTTCGCGGGCGAAGGCGATGTACGCATCACGCACGGCGCGCGAACGTTGCCTGCCATCGCCTGGCGAATCGAGGGCGCGCTCCAAGGCTTCGGAAAAGCGATGCATGCCGCGCGTGCGCACCGCCGTGAGGATCTCGTCCTTGTTGGCGAAGTAGCGGTACGTGGTCATCGTGCCGCTGCCGAGTTCGGCGGCAATGCGGCGCATGGTGACCGCGGCCGGGCCTTCCTCGACGTACAGCCGGGCCGCGGCCTGGCAGATGCGTTCGCGGAAGGCCTCGGTTTCCTGCTCGCTCAGTGCACGTGGCACGTCAGCGCACGTCCAGTGTCTTGCGGAAGAAGGCGAGGGCGTCGGCATTGATCTGCGCATGTGCCTTCGCGCGATCCACGCCTTCCGGATCGCGGCACATGACCGGGATCTCTTTCTCCAGTTCGGCCGAGCACGGCGGCAGGAACACCCAATGGTCGGCTTTCGGAATTTCCTTCACGCCGGCCAGCGTGCGGACCAGCGGCTGGATATGCCTGGCGTTGGCTTCCGGCGGCAGCACATGGTCGTTCTGGCCGTAATAGAGGTACACCGGGATGTGCACATTGTCGAAGCCATGCTCGTCGAAAATCATGCTGAGCGGTGCCATGGCGAAGGCTGCCTTCACTCGCGGGTCGGCCGTATCGCCATAACGGCCGAGTTGCCCCTGCATCTCGTCCAGTACCTGCTCCATCGTCTTGCCCTGCTTCTTGGCCGAAGCCTCGAAGTCAGCGCGGTGGCCGCACACGTCCTTGTCGTCCGGGTAGCGATCGCAGAAGGCGATGAAGCGGACGAAGCGCGGCTTGGCGCCCGCGATCATCAGCGAGGTGTAGCCGCCGGCGGAGAAGCCGGCGACGCCGATGCGGCTGGGGTCGATCAGCGCTTTCCAGCGCGGATCGGCCAGCAGCATGCTGATGGTGGCCTTGACCTGGATCGGGCGCCCGGCCAGCACCTCGATGCCCCCCACGCGGCTGGTGTCGCGGAAGTAATCGCCGAGGTGATTGAGCGTGGCGACCACGAAGCCATGGCTGGCGAGATAGGTCGCCAGATCGTGATGGCCAAGATTGCTGCCGCCGTTGCCATGCGAGATGACCACCAGCGGTTTTGCGCCGGGAATGGCCGGGGCATCCGTGGCCGCGGCCACGTCGTACGGGCCAAGTGCCGTGGTGCCTTGTACCGACTGGGACGAGGGATAGAACACATAACCCTCGGTCGGCTTGCCGCTGATCGGGTCTTGAATGCTGATGCGCGCGATGCCTACGCCCGTGGTGGTGTCGGCGAGGGCGGCGCAGGGCGCGAGCAGGAACAGCAACATCACCAGCCAGTGGAACAGGCGCGCAGGTGCGCGCGTAACGGCGTGGGGCATGACCAGACTCCTGTGGGGCGGTAGCGTGCGACGTACGGTACGTTGTACGTTATATTCCTGCAAGTGCCCGCGGTGGCCCCTTTAGCACATGAGGGCTACAATTTCGCGTTCTAATCCCTGCAGCCAACCCCACGAGGTCAGGATGTTCCCGAAGCACGAGACGATCGCCGGTTACGACAATGAACTGGCGCAGGCCATGGCCGATGAGGCCCGTCGTCAGGAAGACCACGTCGAACTGATTGCTTCGGAGAACTACGCCAGCCCGCGCGTGATGGAAGCGCAGGGCAGCGTGCTCACCAACAAGTACGCCGAGGGCTATCCGGGCAAGCGCTACTACGGCGGCTGCGAGTTCGTCGACGTCGCGGAGAAGCTCGCCATCGATCGCCTGAAGCAGCTGTTCGGCGCCACCTACGCCAACGTGCAGCCGCACTCGGGTTCGCAGGCCAACCAGGCCGTGTATCTCGCGCTGCTCAATCCGGGCGACACGATCCTCGGCATGAGCCTGGCGCACGGCGGCCATCTCACGCACGGCGCCAAGGTCAACGTATCGGGCAAGCTGTTCAACGCCATCCAGTACGGCGTGAACGAAAGCGGCCTGGTCGACTATGACGAAGTCGAGCGACTCGCCCTCGAGCACAAGCCGAAGATGATCGTCGCCGGCTTCAGCGCCTACTCGCAGGTCATGGACTGGGCGCGCTTCCGCGCCATCGCCGACAAGGTCGGCGCCTACCTGTTCGTTGACATGGCCCACGTCGCCGGCCTGATCGCTGCGGGCGTGTACCCGAGCCCGCTACCGCATGCGCACGTCGTCACCTCCACCACGCACAAGACGCTGCGTGGTCCGCGTGGCGGCATCATCGTGGCCAAGGACGCCGGCGAAGAGATCGAGAAAAAGCTGCAGTCGATCGTGTTCCCGGGCATCCAGGGCGGTCCGTTGATGCACGTGATCGCCGCCAAGGCGGTGGCCTTCAAGGAAGCATTGGAACCGGCCTTCAAGACCTACCAGGAGCAGGTCGTGAAGAACGCCAAGGCGATGGCCAAGACGCTGATCGAGCGCGGCTACAAGATCGTCTCCGGCGGCACCGAGAACCACCTGATGCTGATCGACATGATCGGTCGCGACGTCACCGGCAAAGATGCGGAAGCCGCGCTGGGCAAGGCGCACATCACGGTGAACAAGAATGCCGTGCCGAACGATCCCCGTTCGCCCTTCGTCACCTCGGGCCTGCGCGTCGGCACCCCGGCCATCACCACCCGCGGCTACAAGGAAGCGGACGTGGTGGAACTGACGAACTGGATCTGCGACGTGCTCGACGCGCCGAACGATGACGCCGTCATCGCCAAGGTGCGCGAGAAGGTCACCGCGCAGTGCCACAAGTTTCCGGTGTATGGCTGATACGCCGGAACCCGGGCATACGGTGCCGGCCATGCGCTTGTCGCGGCCGGTACGCGCCCTCCGGTTCCTTGAACCTCGGCCTTCATTGCGTACCCACTGATGCATTGCCCCTTCTGCCAGCACGAAGACACCCGCGTGATCGATTCGCGCCTTGCCGAGGACGGCGCCACCGTGCGTCGTCGTCGGGAGTGTCCGAAGTGCGGCGAGCGCTTCAATACCTTTGAAACGGCCGAGCTGAAGCTTCCTTCCATCGTCAAGAGCGGCGAGCGTCGCGAGCCGTTCGACGAGCACAAGCTGCGGGTGAGCTTCGAGCGCGCCCTGCAGAAGCGGCCGGTGCCCACGCATTCGGTGGACACCGCCGTGCGTGAGATCGTCAATGACCTGCGTCGCTGCGGTGAGCGCGAAGTGCCTTCGCGGCAGGTCGGCGAACTTGTCATGCGCGAGCTGAAGAAGCTGGACCAGGTCGCGTACGTGCGCTTCGCCTCGGTCTACCGCAAGTTCGAGGACGTGCAGGCCTTCCGCGAGGAAATCGAGAAGCTGGAGCGCGACCTGCCGGAGCTGGAAGCGTTGCAGCTGTCGCTGCTGGGCGAGAGCGTCGCGAGGCGCAAGAAGTCCTGACGCACGGCAGAGGCTCTTTGTGGGAGCGCACCGTGTGTGCGACCGCGACGCCTCTCCCTGCCGCCCCGCATGGCTGTCGCGTACAGGGTGCGCTCCCACAAAAAATCGCATCCACGCCCTAGACTGATGCCATCGCCACGCTCGACGGCTATCTCATGACCCCCACCTTCACCGCCATCGACCACGCCCACACGGCGCACGCGCTGCGCCTGGCCGAGCGCGGGCTCTACACCACGCACCCCAACCCACGCGTCGGTTGCGTCATCGCGCATGGCGAGCAGGTGATCGGCACGGGGTTCCACCAGCGTGCCGGGGAGCCGCACGCCGAGGTGTTCGCACTGCGAGAGGCCGGTGAGCAGGCTCGTGGCGCTACTGCCTATGTCACGTTGGAGCCCTGTGCGCATCACGGCCGCACGCCGCCCTGCGCGGATGCGTTGATCGCTGCCGGCGTCTCGCGCGTGGTCATCGCCGCGGAAGATCCGTTTCCGCAGGTCGCGGGCCGGGGTATCGGGAAACTGCGCGACGCCGGCATCGCGGTGGAAACCGGATTGATGCGGGACGCCGCGCGCGAGCTCAACATCGGGTTCTTCAGCCGCATCGAGCGCGGCCGGCCATGGGTGCGCGTGAAGCTTGCGATGAGCCTGGACGGACGTACCGCACTGGCCAATGGCGAGTCGAAGTGGATCACCGGCGAGGCGGCGCGCGCCGACGTGCAGCGCTGGCGCGCACGCAGCTCGGCCATTCTCACGGGCTCGGGCACGGTGCTTGCCGACAATCCACGCCTGACCGTGCGGTTGCCCGAAGGCGAGGCGTTTACGCCGCCGTGGCGCGTGCTGCTCGACAATCGCCTGCGTACGCCCCCGGGCAGTCATGTGCTCGACGGCACGGCACCGACGCTGGTGCTGCACAACGAACAATATGCGCCGATGGATGCGCGCTTCCAGGCCGTCGAGCTGGCGGTGGTGGCGGAGCAGGGCGGCGCGATGGACCTGCATGCCGCGATGGCGGAACTGGCGCGGCGCCACGTGAGCGAGTTGCACGTCGAGGCCGGCCCGAGCCTGTGCGGCTCGCTGTTTGCCGCGGGCCTGGTCGACGAGCTGCTGCTCTATATCGCGCCGGTGCTGTTGGGCGACAGCGCGCGTCCGCTGCTTGGATTGCCCGCGTTGAGCGACATGGCGGAGCGCTGGAAGCTGCGTACGCTCGATCGCCGCGTGCTGGGCGATGACCTGCGACTGCAAATGCGCCCGACGACCTGATACCAGTGACACAACCATGACATCGCCATCTTCCATTCCTGTTGCCTTGAACGAAGCGGAGCGACGCCATTTCCGCGAACAGGGCTATCTCGTTCGCCGCATCCTCGACGATTCTTCCGTGGCGCGCTACGTCGACGCGATCGACGCCTCGCGCCGCGAGCGCGGCGACACTCAGCGGATGAGCAATCTGCAGTTCCTCCAGCCGGGCAAGGCGATTCCCGGCATCCAGGACGTGATCTGCAACGAATCGATCCTCGCCGTCTGTCGTGACCTGCTCGGCGAGCGGATCATCGTCGATGGTGCTTCGCTGTTCTACGGCGAGGCCGGTGTCGATTATCGCCAGGGCTGGCACCGCGACGTGCTGCAGGTGCCGGACGATCAGGTAGACCCGCGCTGGTTCAGCGCGGAGTACCACTACAACTACGTGCAGATGAACCTGTCGCTCACGCTGGACGGCTGTTTGTGGATCGTGCCCGGCAGCCATCGACGCCCGTTGAACGCCGAGGAGCGAGCGCTTTTCGGCAACACCGAGAAGATGGCGCCCGTTGATGGCGCGGAGCTGAGCGAAGGCCGGCAGCTCGTGCTGCAGCCGGGCGAGGCAGTGTTCTACAACAACTACGCCGTGCATCGGGGTTACGGCGGCGTGCTGCAGGATCGGCGCATCACCATCCACCTGGGCTTCCACTCCGCCGAGCACGCGCCGACCTTGCACTTCGGCGTGCTGGACCACACCGAATACACGCTGGACTACCTCGCGTCACTGCAACCGTGCGTGCGCGAGGCTCTGCGTGCGCACCTCGTCGAGCGCGCGCGATATCCCGAAGTGAACGTGTTTCACGCCTATCACCAGCAGTTCCTGAAAAAGGAGTTCAAGACCACATGACGACGGCAGCGATCCGCTGGGGCATCATCGGTTGTGGCAACGTCACCGAAGTGAAGAGTGGCCCGGGCTTCAGCAAGACGCCGAACTCCGCGCTGGTGGCGGTGATGCGCCGCGACGGCGACAAGGCACGGGACTATGCCGAGCGTCACGGCGTGCCGCGCTGGTACGACGATGCAGCGAAGCTGATCGACGACCCCGAGGTCAACGCCGTCTACGTCGCCACGCCGCCCTCCACGCACAAGCAGTACGCCTTGATGGCGATTGCCGCTGGCAAGCCGGTATACGTGGAAAAGCCGATGGCGATGGATCATGCGGAGTGCGAGGCGATCATCCATGCCGGCCGCCAGGCGAACGTGCCGGTGTTCGTGGCTTACTACCGCCGTGCGCTACCGCGCTTTCAGAAGGTGCGCGAGCTGATCTTCGGGCAGCGGGAGATCGGCACGCCGCGCATCGTCAATACGGTGCTGCACGAACCGCATCATCCGCGCTACCACGATCCGAAGCATCTGCCGTGGCATGTGCAGCCTGGCATTTCCGGCGGCGGCGTGTTCATGGACATCGGCTGCCACACGCTGGACATCATCGACTGGCTGTTCGGCCCGATCGTTTCGGCGAGTGGTCATGCCAGCAACCAGCGCGGCGCGTACTCGCCGGAGGACACCGTGGCGATGTCGTTCGCCTTCGGCAACGGCATGCTGGGCACGGGCCTGTGGAACTTCGACAGCTACAAGCACCACGACCAGATCGAAGTGGTCGGCGATGAAGGGCGTATCGCTTTTGCGACGTTCGGCAACGGGCCGATCACGGTCGAGAACGCGCGCGGTTCGCACGATCACCATGTCGAGAATCCGCTGCATATCCAGCAGCCACTGATCGAGACCATCGTGGCCGAGCTCACCGGACACAAGGGTGCATGCCCTTCGACCGCGGAAACCGGTGCGCGCACCAGCTGGGTGATGGACCAGGTGCTGCGTGACTATCGTCGCGAGACCGGTCAGCCGACCGGCGCCTGAACTTCAGGCGCCGTCGGGGCCGTCGATCATCAACGATCGAAGTCGATCACGATCTTGCCGAAGTGCTGGCCGGAGGTCATGAAATCCAGCGCTTCACGCAATTGGTCGAAACCGTAGACGCGGTCGATCACCGGTTGCAGCTGGCCTAGTTCCACGGCCGCGACCATGCGTTCGTGCTGCTCCAACGGCGCGACTGAAAGGCCCTCGATGCGCAGGCGCTTGAGAATGGCTTGGGTCAGCCGGATCTGCGCATCGTCGCCGCCCATGAAGCCGACCACGCCGATGAAGCCGTGCATTGCCGCGGCGTCGATTGATTGCGGCAAGGTGGCGGCGCCCACCGTCTCCACCACCACGTCGACGCCCGCGCCGCCGGTGGCTTCGCGCACCAGGGGACTCCACTGCGGATGCTTGCGATAGTTGATGACGACGTCGGCACCCAGGGCGCGCGAGCGCGCGAGCTTGTCGTCGCTGGACGAGAGCACGATCGCCTTGGCTCCGCGCAGCTTGGCCAGTTGCAGCGCAAACAGCGATACGCCGCCGGTACCGAGGATCAGCACCGATTGGCCACTGGTGAGCCTTGCCAGTTCCAGTGCCTGCCAGGCGGTGAGCGCTGCGATAGGCAGCGTAGCCGCCTGTCGATGGTCCAGATGAGCCGGCGCACGAGCCAGCGCGTAGGCGTCGAAGCAGGCGAGCTCACGCATCACGCCGTGGTCCGGGCCACCTGGCTCGGCGCCCACCCATTCGGGGCGCATGGCGCCGGCCACCCAGCGCGCCTTGTACAACGTGGTGACATGGTCGCCGGGCTTGAAGCGCTGCACACCGGGGCCGACGGCCACCACCGTGCCCGCGCCGTCGGACACCGGCACCAGGGGCAGCTCCACGCTGCGATACAAGTCGCCGCGGGCCACCAGCAGATCGCGGTAATTGAGTGAGGCAGCCTGCAGCTTCACCAGGACCTGGCCGGGACCGGGTTGCGGGTCGGGCAGTTCGGTGCGTTGCAGGTGGTCCAGTCCGAAGGCAGTCAGTTGGTAGGCGCGCATGGCGGTGCTCCGTGGAGGGATGCGGCATGGTGGCCCGGCGACTGTTGCGTGATAATCCGTTGCCATTGCACTTCATTTGTTCATTTCATGAATAAATCGTTTGAGCTGACGCCGACCCGCGTACGCGAGCTAAGGGCGTTCGCGGCATCGGCGCAGTTGCTCAACTTCTCGCTGGCGGCGAAGCAGGTGGGTTGCACGCCGTCGGTGCTGAGCCGCCGCATCGCCGCGCTGGAAGCGGCCGTGGGCGCCCGGCTGTTCTTGCGTACGACCCGCCGCGTCGTGCTCACCGCACGCGGCGAGCAGTTGCTGGCCCACTGCCAGCGGCTGGATGCCGTGCTGGGCGAGCTGGCCGTGGAACTGCGACCGCAGCAGGGCGAGCTACAGGGCCGCCTGTGCGTGCACCTGCCGCGTAACTACGGGATCCACTGCGTGGCGCCGCTGTTGGGCCGTTTCATGGCCGAGCATCCCTCCGTGCGCATCGATGCCACGTACGACGATGCCTATGTCGACCTGGTCGCCGCGAAGGTCGACCTCGCCGTGCGCGCGGGCCGGCTCGAATCGTCCCAATTGGTGGCGCGGCGCATCGGCACCATGCGCCGCTATCTCTGCGCCACGCCGGGCTACCTCGAACAGGCGCCGCCGCTGAACGACCCCGTCGATCTCAAGGCCCATCGCTGCCTTGCCTTCAGCGGGCTGCGCACCGGGACGCTCTGGCAATTCACCCAGCAACGCCGGCGACGCTCGGTGCGCATCGAGCCGGTGCTCCAGTGCAACGACTCCAAGGCGATTCGTGATGCCGTGCTGGCCGGTGTGGGCATCGGCATCCAGGGCGACTACCTGGGTGACCCGCTGGTCGCCTCCGGCGAACTGGTCGAGATCTTGCCCGACTGGCAGCTGAGCCATTCTCCCATCCACCTGGTGTGGTTGCCGGGCGCCGATCGCGCACCGGCCGTGCGGCGCCTCATCGATTTCCTGGTGACGCACCTGGGTAGCGGCTGAGACGCGCTGTTCGCGTCGGTGGACACCGCCCCGGCCAGTGGGGCAAGGGTTGATGCTAGACTTGGCGCGCCGGTTCGCCGGCAAACAACCACAACGACGTCTTCAGGGCGGGGTGCGATTCCCCACCGGCGGTAGGTGCCTTCGGGCACGAGCCCGCGAGCGCTTCCGGTGTCATCGGAAGGTCAGCAGATCCGGTCCCATGCCGGAGCCGACGGTTGGCAGCCAGCGATGGCTTCCAGAAAGTCCGGATGAGAGAAGACGGTACGGCGCAAGCCTTCGCGGGCGTGTGCCTGCCTGACGCCTTGGGGCGTTTTTCGCAGCTATTCACGCGGGAAACGTTTCATGTCCAAGCATCGTTCTTGTTCTTTCGCCGCCTCCGTCCGGGAGGTGCGCTGATGTTCACCGGCATCATCCAGAGCGTGGGGCGCATCGCGCGGCTCGAACCGCGTGGTGGAGACGTGCGCCTGCATGTCGACACCGCCGACCTCGACCTTGCCGACGCGCAGCTGGGCGACAGCATCGCCGTGTCAGGCGTGTGCCTCACGGCGGTGACACTGGAGGCGCGCGGTTTCAGCGCGGATGTCTCCAACGAAACCCTTTCACTCACCACGCTGGGCAAGCTGAAGGCCGGCGATCCGGTCAATCTCGAAAAGGCCTTGCGCCTGGCCGATCGTTTGGGCGGCCATCTCGTCTCCGGTCATGTCGACGGCGTGGGCAAGGTCGTCTCGGTCACGCCGGACGGCCGCTCGCAGCGTTGGACGTTCGAAGTGCTGGCGAGCCTGTCGCGTTACATCGCGGCGAAGGGCTCGATCTGCATCGATGGCACCAGCCTCACCGTCAACGAGGTGAACGGCCATCGCTTCGGCGTAAACCTTATCCCCCATACGGTGGAACACACGGCATTCCATGCACGAAGGCCGGGTGATGCGGTGAATATCGAAGTGGACGTGGTGGCGCGCTACATCGAACGGCTGATCGCCAGTGGCGACGCGCCGAAACTCGATGAGGCGTTCCTCAAGCAACACGGCTTCGCTTGAAAGCGCCCTCTGCATCCGGGAGAGGGTTGGGGTGAGGGTACGTGGCTTGCGCGATCTTCAACGCACCGCTCCGCCCGCACCCTCATCCGCCCTTCGGGCACCTTCTCCCGAGGGGAGAAGGGGAAAACTACACGGAATCCGATCCATGAGCTTCAACACCATCCCCGAAATTCTTGAAGACATCCGCGCCGGCCGCATGGTCGTCATCCTCGACGACGAGGACCGCGAGAACGAAGGCGATCTCATCATGGCCGCGCAGATGGTGCGGCCGGAGGACATCAACTTCATGGTGCGCGAGGCGCGCGGCCTGGTCTGCCTGACGCTGACCGAGCAGCGCACGCGCCAGCTCGGCCTGCGCCCGATGGTGTCGGACAACACCTCGCCGTATCACACCAACTTCACCGTCTCGATCGAGGCGGCCGAAGGCGTCACCACCGGCATCTCGGCGCACGACCGCGCGCGCACCATCCAGGTCGCCGTGAAGTCGGATGCGAAGCCGCAAGATCTCTCGCAGCCGGGCCACATCTTCCCGCTCACCGCCCAACCGGGTGGCGTGCTCACGCGTGCGGGCCACACGGAAGCCGGTTGCGATCTCGCCGCGCTGGCGGGGCTGGAACCGTCGGCGGTGCTGATCGAGATCCTGCATGAGGACGGCTCGATGGCACGCCGGCCCGAGCTGGAAGTGTTCGCGAAGAAGCATGGCCTCAAAATCGGCACCATCGCCGACCTCATCCGCTATCGCCTGGAAACCGAGAAGACGGTGCAGCGCGTGTACGAGGGCGACGTCGATACCGAGTTCGGCCCGTTCCGCCTGGTGGCCTACCGCGATGCCATTCGCCACGGCCTGCACTTTGCGCTCCTGCGCGGCACGGTGCACGACGGTGAGCCGGTGCTCACGCGCGTGCATGTGCGCAACACACTGTCGGATGTACTGCATCTGCAGCGCGACGATCTCGGCCTCACGGTCACCTCGGCGTTGCGTTGCATCGACGATGAAGGCCGCGGCGCGCTGCTCGTGCTTTCGGGCGAGGATACGCCCGATGCGCTGCTGCGCCGGCTCAACCGCCAACCCGATCTGAAAGCGCCGGAAGAGGCGCAGCAGCAGGAGTGGCGCCAGCTCGGCCTTGGTGCACAGATCCTGGCCGACCTCGGCATCCGCCAACTGCGCGTGTTGGGTACGCCGCGCAAGATGGTGGGGCTGGGCGGTTTCGGACTGGAAGTGGTGGAGTACGTTTAAGCCCAGCGACCGCCTCGTGGGAGCGCACCCTGTGCGCGACTGGCGGAACGGAGCGACGAGATCGGGATGTCGCGGTCGCGCACAGGGTGCGCTCCCACAGACGGTTTGCAGTTCCTCGCCACTTCCGCGCCATGTCGTCCCCGGCATACTCGGGCTTTCATCCACCTCCGGACAGCCATGACCTCCACCACCATCCGCCTGATCGCACCGTCCGGCTATCCGCACGACTACGACGCCATGGCGCGCGGCGTGGCGCGACTGCGCGCGGCAGGCTGCACGATCGACGGACTCGACGTGCTGGATCGGACGGAGCACCGCTTTGCGGGCAGCGATGCGGAACGCGTGGCCGACATCAACCATCTGGCCATCCTTCCGTCCCTTCCTGACATCGTGTTGGCGGTGCGTGGCGGCTATGGCGTCACGCGGCTCCTCGAACACATCCATTACGGCGCGTTGCGCGAGCGGCTCGCGGGCTCGTCGACCTTGCTGGTGGGGCATAGCGATTTCACCGCGCTGCAGATGGCGCTCTACGTGAAGAGCGGCCTCACCACCTTTGGCGGCCCCATGCTCGGGCCCGACTTCGGTGCGCCGGAACTCAACGAGCTGATGTGGGAGCACTTCTGGCGTGCGGTCACCGAACCGGAAGCCACGGCCCACTGGGCGACGACGAGCGAAACGACGCTCGATGTCGAAGGCCCGCTGTGGGGCGGCAACCTTGCCATGCTGTGCAGCCTGATCGGTACGCCGTATTTCCCGCGCATCGACGACGGCATCCTGTTCGTGGAGGACGTGGGCGAGCCGCCGTTCCGCATCGAGCGCCTGCTGTACCAGCTGCACCTGTCCGGCGTGCTGGACCGGCAGCGGGCGCTGGTGTTCGGCCACTTCACCAACTGCAAGCCGCACGGCTACGACAACGGCTATGACACCAGCGCCGCGCTGGACCATATCGGCCGCGTGGCGCATATCCCGGTGGTGCGTGACCTGCCGTTCGGGCACGAGACCAACAAGTTCACCCTGCCTTTCGGTGTGCCAGCGCGGCTGCGCGTGGCCGGCGGACAGGCCAGCCTGACCTTCCACGGCCATCCGCACCTGTCCGGGGCCGTTCCGAGGCCCGATCCGGCCAAGCGGCCCCAAAACCCGTAAAATAGCCGGCCCACATGGGCCGCCGAGCCCACAGGAAATCCCGATTCATGAAGACCATCGAAGGCGATTTCGCCACGCCAAAAGGCCGTTTTGCCATCGTCGCTGGCCGTTTCAATGGCTTCGTCGTCGAGCCCCTGGTGGCCGGCGCGCGTGACGTGCTGGTGCGCCATGGCGTGAAGGACGACGCGATCGAGCTGATCCGCGTGCCGGGCGCCTGGGAAATCGCGCTGGCCGCGAACAAGGTGGCCAACTCCGGCAAGTACGTCGCGGTGATCGCGCTGGGCGCGGTGATCCGTGGCTCGACCCCGCACTTCGACTACGTCGCCGGCGAGTGCGCCAAGGGCCTGGCCCAGGCCGCCTACAGCTCCGGCGTGCCCGTGGCGTTCGGCGTGCTGACCACCGACACCATCGAGCAGGCCATCGAGCGCTCCGGCACCAAGGCCGGCAACAAGGGCGCGGACGCCGCGCTGGCCGCGCTCGAGATGGTCAACCTGTACGGAAAGCTCTGATGAATCACGAGAGCCAGTCTTCATATGCTAAGTGCCTCGCGTTGCGGCTGAGTGGTGGCCCAGCGGCCGTGCTCGGCGCAGCGCTTGACTGGCTGTCAAGTCAAGCCGAGCGGGGCCGCTGGGCCGCCACTCAGCCGCAACCCTGCGGGCCGGGTCTGTTTGCCCCCTGGGTCGCGTCATCGCTCAGTCGTGTATCGACATACACTCCATCGTTCTTCCTTGCCCAGCGGGCAAACAGCTCCCGGCGCGAGGTATTTGGCATATGAAGACTGGCCCTGAAGGCATCGACCTGGCCGCCCGCTCGCGTGCGCGTCGCCGCGCGCTGCAGGCCGTGTATGCATGGCAGATCGGCGGCAGCCGCATGAATGCGGTGATCGAGCAGTTCCGCCACGAGCAGGATATGGAAGTGGCCGACCTGGAGTACTTCGAGGACCTGCTGCATGGCGTCGAACGCCATGTCGCCGCCATCGACGAAGCCATCAAGCCGTATGTGGACCGCGAGGTCGAGCAGATCGACCCGATCGAGCGCGCCGCGTTGCGCCTTGCCACCTACGAGCTGAAGTACCGCCAGGACGTGCCGTACCGCGTGATCATCAACGAGGCCATCGAAGTCACCAAGCGCTTCGGCGCCGACCATGGCCACAGTTACGTCAACGGCGTGCTGGACAAGCTCGCCGGCTCGCTGCGCTCCACGGAAAAGCGCGGCTGATGGGCGGCGCGGAGCGGTTGTCTTCCGTTCCCGTCCTCGAGACCGAGCGCCTGCGGTTGCGGGCGCATCGTGCCGACGACCACGCCGAGTGCACGGCCATCTGGTCGAACCCCGAGGTCGTTCGCCATATCGGCGGACGTGCCTTTACCTCGGAAGAAGTGTGGAGACGCCTGCTGCAGTACGTGGGCCTCTGGAGCCTGCTCGGCTACGGCTACTGGGCCGTGGAAGAGAAGGCCACCGGCCGCTACATCGGCGACATCGGTTTCGCCGACTTCAAGCGCGACCTGAAGCCGTCGCTGGAAGGCATGCTGGAATTCGGTTGGGTGCTGGCCCCCCACGCGCACGGCAAGGGCTATGCGAGCGAGGCCGTGGCCGCCGCGATCGCCTGGGCCGAGCAGCATCGACCGAACCTGCGAGCGGTCTGCATCATCGACCCTGCCAACGAACCGTCGATCCGTGTCGCCGAGAAGGCCGGCTTCAAGCGCTGGCAGGAATCGACCTATCACGGCGGTCCCACCATCGTGTTCAGCCGGTAGCATCGACGGCGACCCTCCACTCGCCTGGGCCGCATTCATGGAATTTCGCCTGATCGACCGCATCCGCGAGCGCACTGCGCAAGGCCGCGAAGACGTGCGCCTGGGCATCGGCGACGACGCCGCGCTGGTCGCGCCGCCGGCCGGCCAGGAACTGGCCATCGCGATCGACACCATGGTCGAGGGCGTGCACTTTCCCCAGGGCACCGAGCCTGCCGACATCGGCTGGAAGTCGCTGGCGGTGAACCTGTCCGACCTTGCTGCCATGGGTGCGACGCCGGCCTGGGCCTTGCTCGCGCTTTCGCTGCCGCGGCAGTCGGTGGAACAGGTGCAATCATTCATCGACGGCTATGCCGAGGGCTTTGCGCAGCTTGCGCAGTCGTACCGACTGGCCTTGATCGGCGGCGACACCACGCGAGGCGCGTTGACCGTGAGCGTGGCGGTGCATGGCTTCGTGCCGCCAGGCCAGGCGCTCACCCGCGCCGGTGCCCGGGCCGGTGATGTCGTGCTGGTGACCGGCACGCTGGGTGATGCGGCGGCAGGCCTGCGGCTGTTGCAGGCGGGCGCGCGAGTGGATGAGGGCGATGGTCGTGCGGCCTATCTGATCGAGCGCCTGCATCGGCCTACGCCCCGCGTGAAGGCGGGCCTTGCCCTGCGTGGCCGCGCTACCGCGTGCATTGATGTGTCCGACGGCCTGCTTGCCGATCTGGGGCATATCTGCGAAGCGAGCGCGCTCGGTGCCGACATCGAGGCCGCTCTGCTGCCGCGCTCGTCCATGTTGCTGGGCGCCTTCGACGAAACCATGACGCGCGACTTAGCACTCTCCGGCGGAGACGACTACGAGCTTTGCTTCACCGTGCCGCCCTCGCTGGTCGCCGAAGTGCAGGGTGACCTGGCGCGACTGGGTTGCGGGGCCACGCGCATCGGGCGCATGGTCGAGGGCAACGGCGTGCGTGTGCGCGACGAGCAAGGCCAATGGCTGGAAACCACGCATCGCGGCTGGGACCACTTCGCATGAGCGACAACGGAAACGTCAACGAAACCGAAAACAGCCTGGACAAGAAGACCCTGACGCCGGAACAGCGCCGGCTGCTGCTGGCAACACCGGCGGGCTGGCTGGCCTGCGGTTTCGGCTCCGGCCTCGCGCCCTTCGCACAGGGCACCGCCGGCTCGCTGGCGGCCATCGTGCCGTGGCTGCTGCTGCGCACGCTGCCGCTGCAGCTCTACGTTTTC